>ODAI012984860.1_pt1 | contig 13706 bp, 10 predicted proteins | sample 1539321 | NCBI WGS metagenome assembly ODAI01 (sample SAMN02144231, study PRJEB22623) | gut metagenome | biome: sheep rumen | host: Ovis aries | place: New Zealand
CGGTAATGTATTCCCCAAACCAGAGCTGGCGCAGCGCCTCTGTGGCTGCCTGCACCTTGTTGCTGACAACAGCCATCTTGACTCCACGCTCCTTCAAGCCCTCCATAAGCTCTATAACGCCTTCATACGGATGCGTGGTCTCGTTGCTGTGCGCAGCATAATGCTGTGAAAACGTGTCGAACACGTGCCTGAACTTGGGTGAATTCGTGGAATACGCATGCCCGGTAAGATCATCGATCAGCCTGATGGAGCCATAGCCTGCGGCAAGCCGCGTATCGTCACGGCTCACGCGCGGCAGCCCCGCCTCGTCGAGCGCGTAATTAACGCTGGCCTGAAGGTCTGTCAGTGTGTCGAGAATCGTCCCGTCCATATCGAATAAAACCGTGTTCATGCAACGCCTTTCTCTATGTCGCAAAACGATTCTACCGCAGCGATGCGACACGGCGTTTGCCGGCTTGCGCCAGCTCTTGCCCACGTTAATTACCATATTTGCGTTATTTATTGATAAAACCGCAGGTCGCGATTTCACAAATCTGAAAAATGGCAACTAATTGAAGGGGACCGCCGACAGTGCGCAAAAGACTCAAAACTTTTCTCGTGCATTGCATCGGTTTTATGCTAGAATTCCGCTTCGCACGATTCGTAACGCATGCGGGCGTGGCGGAACGGCAGACGCGCTGGCTTCAGGTGCCAGTGGGGGTTACCCCCGTGGAGGTTCAAATCCTCTCGCCCGCACCATCGATTCACACGGCGTTTCCGCAGGTCAAAGGTTTAACAAGACCGACGCGGGAGCGCTTTTTTCATCAAGACAGCCCCTTGGATTACACCTGCTGCCGGTCGGCGACCCTCGTCGAGAAAAGGTACATCATCTCCGCTATCTCGCGGCTACTTACGGGAAAGCCTGTATTAACCCACGCGCGCAGCATCCCGACCGTGCCGTTGGCGGAAGCGACGATGTCAAGAGCGACGCAAGCACACATGGGCAATCAAGGCGTATCAGCGGCGGGCGCAGATTTGCTATAGCGCGCCCGCCTTATGTGCCTCGCCTCAGACGGCAGGGGCAGATATCAGACGATCGGGCACCTCATTCCACCGACGTGTACGTGTGGGCCCCCTCGGGGATGTAGTCGCCTGACGAGAACCGCGAGCCGGACTCGTCCTGCATGCCCGAGGGGAACTTCGGCTTGAAGAAGTCGCCCCACAATCCGCCGTAAGACCAGCCCTCGCCCGTCTTCAGGGAGGCGAGCGACGAGCAGCCTTCGAACATGAAGACCATGTCTGTGGCCTCCGACGTGTCGAAGCCGGACAGGTCGACGGAGGAGAGGTTGGAGCAGCCCTTGAACATGTCGTGGCAGGTGGCCGCGCGGACCTCGCCGCGGAACGCCGCCTGTTCGATGTCGGAGGCATGCTGGCTCCAGGGCGCGCCGGTGTCGCCGGACCATTCCCCCAGCTCGCCGCTCGCCCCGGCCGTCGGCGCCACGACGAAGCTGCCGTCCAAGTAGAGCGTCCAGGTGCAGCTGCCGCTCTCGCCGGACGCGGACACGGCGGGACCGGGATCGGGCGCTGGACCGGGGCCGGGATCGGGCGCGGGCGTAGGACTGGGCGCGGGATCGGGTGTGGGGTCAGGCAAGAGTGCGGCCTGCACCCGCGCGCTCCTGGCAGCCGACCACTTGCCCCAGACCTTCTTCTTGCCCTTCTTGGCGAATGCGCGCACCTTGACATAGTACGTCTTGCCTTGCGCAAGGGCCGTGAAGGTGGCCGTGCGCTTCTTGGCGGTCTTGGCCTTCTTGCCCTTTGTGAGCTTCTTGTTGGTACCCACCTTGTACTGGTAGCCGTTGGCGCCCTTCGCCTTCTTGACCTTCACGGTCAGCTGGCCGGGCTTCGCGCTCTTCACGCTTGCGATCTTCACCCTCGCTGGCTTCTTGGCGGCCGCGTCGGCCTGCGGCGCGGCGACAGCGCACATCCCCGCAAGGGCCAGTGCCGCCGCAACGACGATGCTGATGAGAGCGATGAGGACGAAAGCACAGTTGGGGCTGTTCGGTTTTTTGCGGTAGCACTTGCAGCCCTCCTTATGATGCCGCTGACAACACAAGCAGCGTATGCAGACACCGGCGAGATGACACTTGATGGGGTTACATACACGCTGAACGAAGACGGAACGGCTGAGGTAAAAAAAACTCGTTTAACGACCAGCTACCAGCGGCGCTCACGATTCCGAAAACCGTCGGAAACCCAGAAACCGGAAGAAGCCACAAGGTCACAAGCATCGGATATGGCGCATTCATGGCTCGCTCGGCCCTGACGAGCGTCGTGATCCCCATAGGCGTGACAAGCATCGGTAATGGTGCGTTCAAGGAGATCGACGACGCGGCGCTCGTCCACTTCATAGGGACCGAACAGGAATGGGACAGCATGGCCAGCAGGGATGAAGGCTGGACAGATGTCAACCCGACAATCCACTGGGCGCAGCGCACGGTAGCTGCTGCGACTCTGGAAGCCGACAGTCAGATCGTCTACGCGTGCCCGGAAGGCAGCTGTGACTACAGCCTCGCCGGCGTGAAGAAGGCGAAGATCAAGAAGTTCTTCAAGGTGAACGCCAAGACCGGACAGGCAACAATCAAGAAGAAGCTCAAGAAGGGCACCTACAAGGTCACGGTCAAGGTGAGCGCGGCAGGAGATGCCAATCACAAAGCATCCGCTGCCAAGAGTGTGACGTTTAAGGTGAAAGTCGCATAGACGTATCGCCATTGCATGTCGCAAGGACCCGCCTCGCGCGGGTCCTTCTTTACGTGCTTACATATACAATCATGCCACCACCGAAACACCGTACGAGGGAACACGAATATGACCTACGATTTCACGACCATTATGGACAGGCATGGGAAAGACGCGCTGGCGGTTGACGCCATTGGGGCTGACGTGTCGTTCGCGCAGGCGCCGACCGTGCCGAAAAACGGCATGAGCGCAATACCCATGTGGGTGGCGGACATGAACTTCGCGACCGTGCCGACGATCCCTGAAGAGATCATCAAGCGCGCCGAACACCCCGCGTATGGCTATTACCTCGCCACTGACGAGTACTTCGACTCGATTATCAACTGGCACGAAAAACGCAACGGGGTTTCGGGCATGACGCCGAATGACATCAGCTACGAAAACGGCGTGCTCGGGTGCGTAAGCACCGCGCTGCAAGCATTCACCACGCCCGGTGAGAAGGTCCTGCTCCACAGCCCGACCTACATCGGCTTCACGGAGGTCCTTGAGGGTGTCGGACGCACGGCCGAGCTGAGCCCGCTTGCCAAAGACGAGGCGGGCGTCTGGCGTATGAACTATGAGGACATGGACGCCCGAATCAAGAGAAACCACATCCACCTGGCGATTTTCTGCAGCCCGCACAACCCGACCGGACGCGTGTGGGAGCGCGAAGAAATCGAGCAGGCTATGGCAGTTTTCCGCGCCAACCAGTGCATCGTCGTTTCGGACGAGATCTGGTCTGACATCCTGCTAAACGGCCACGTGCACACCCCGACCCAAAGCGTGAGCGACGACGCGCGCGACCGGACGATCGCCGTCTACGCGCCCAGCAAGACCTTCAACCTCGCGGGCCTCGTCGGCAGCTACAACGTCATCTACAACCCCTACCTGCGCGACCGCATGCGCAAGCAGGCGAACTCGACTCACTACAACTTCATGAACGTACTCTCCATGCACGCGCTCATCGGCGCATACAAGCCCGAGGGGCACCAGTGGGTCGACGAGCTGTGCGAAGTGCTCTCGCAGAACGTGAACGACGCGTGCGACGTGATAGCGCGCAACTTCAAGGGAGTCGAGGTCTCAAAGCCACAGGGCACCTACATGCTGTTCCTGCATTGCGAGGATTACTGCAAGGCCCACGGCATCAGTATCGACGATCTGATTCAGCGGGGCTGGGACGTTGGCGTTGCGTGGCAGCAGGGCGCACCGTTTCACGACCCGTGGGGCATCCGGATGAACCTGGCACTTCCCCACTCCCTCGTGATGGAAGCGATGAGTCGGCTCGAGCAGTTCGTGTTCTAAGCGCGTTGCCGGTGGCGGGGAGCTGACAGGGGGACGGAGGTGGTGTCATCTCCTCCGGGGTGGTCCGCAGAGCTTTCATCCATTTTCGAGGAAGAGATGACACCACCTCCGTCCCCCTGTCAGCTCCGCCCCCCCCCTGCCGCCATCCGACCAGATTAAGGTGACGAAGCATGAAGCATCGCGTATAATCGCTTGAAGCACTTTTGCGAACGCAGCACGTTAACGAAGAAAGAGGCAGGGTGCAGCAAGACCTCATCCTTGACCGTTTTCGCCCAATCGAAACAAAAGGTTCGGGCGCAAGCGGCACAGTAGAGATTTGCTGGGACACGCGCATTATGCGGCGCGTGGCCATTAAACGCATGCCCTTGCACACGACAGAAGACGCCAGCGGAATCCCCGGCCTGGCAGAGGCGCGCACAGCGGCAATGCTCAATCACCCCAATATCGTGAGCGTCATCGACTTCGAGACCACGGCAACTGAGGCACTGCTCATCATGGAGGCACTCGAGGGGCCGACGCTGAGCAATCTGATCGACGAGACGCCGCAGGGGCGCTTTGACCTCGACGTGCTCGCATCTGTCGTCCAAGACGTCGGCAGCGCGCTCGACTTCGCGCATGAGAATCAGGTGCTGCACCTCGACATCAAGCCCGACAACATTCTCATCGCGGCAACTGGTGTCACGAAAGTCAGCGACTTCGGCATCTCGGAGCTCGCGGACGCCCAGGGCTTCGGGCAGGCCTGCGGGGGCACCATCGGCTACATGCCGCCCGAACAGATGCAACTTCTCGACCTCGACCAACGTTGCGATGAGTTCGCGTTCGCCGTGGTCATCTACGAGATGTTGACGGGCCGTAGCCCCTTCGTCGCGGGCAGCATCGACGCGAGCCTCAAGCTCATCGAACGTTTCGATGTCGAGCTTCCTTCCGAAGCGCGCGACGACATCGACCCGACGCTCGACGACATTGTGTTGGCGGGCATGTCGGCCGACCGTGAAGAACGGTTCGAGACCATCTACGATTTCATCGAGGCGCTGTCGCCCTACTTGGGCGATCCCGAACAGGGATCGTTCAAGCTCAAACAGCTTCTCAATGACGACGAAGAATCCGACGAGCTCATAGCACGGCGCACGTTACAGGCCCCCGACGATCTGCTCGAGCACTTTGGACCGCGCACACGCGCTGTCGCCGGACGAGCGCTCGCCGCAGTCCTGAGCTGGCTCATCGCAGCCGCGGGCCTTATTGCCATACCTGCTATCAACACGCAGATCGCACTTGTGGCCGCGCTCCTAGCCGCAGCAGTCGCGGCTGTTCACCCGCGCATCGGCGCAGCCGCCGCGCTCATCATCGCGGGCGCGGGCATCATAGCTTCGCCCGCCGTCACCCCGGTTCTGGGCATCATCTTGATTTTCCTGAGCATCGTATGGCTCGCGTTCGCATGGGATGGAGACACGGCGGACGCGAACTGCCTGCTGTTCGTCGCCCCGCTCGGGCTCATTGGGCTGACGCCCGCAGCCCCGCTGGCGTTCGGAAGGTTCACGCGCCCGCTTCACGCAGGCATCGGCGCAATCGCCGCGTTCATCCTCGCGTTCATCGCGGGCATCGTGACCTGTACAGGTTCGTATCTGCACTTCGGCACCGTTATCGGCGCTCATGCAGATGTTGGCATGAATGCAGTCCAAACCCTCGCGACACCCGCACCTTGGATTATCATGATTAGTTGGGCTGTTTCCGCAGTTTTAGTGTCGTTTCTGTGTGGTCGCGCAACACGGCTATCATCAGAACTTGGCATAGCGCTCGGTTTCGTTGTGCTCCTCGTCGCGCAGGTTGCCGCAACGGGAATCACGACGGGCGCCTGGGCTTTGCCCGAAGCAACAGTACTCGCATCGTATGCGTTTGGATGGTTGGCAATGGCCGCGGTATGCGCCTTAGGAGCACCGCAGCTCAGAGAAGGAGAAGAGTGAAGATGGGCCTGTTCTCACGTTTCGAAAACAAGGCAGAAGACATGATCGAGGGCTCCGGCGCCTCGCGTCGTGGCGGTATCGAACCTGTCAAACTCGCAAAGCGCGCAGCCAAGGAAATGGAGCGCGAGAAGATGGTGGGTGTCGGGCACGAATACGCCCCCACGCTCTACAACATCTTGCTTTCTGTAGAAGACGACAGTCGCATGAACGGGTACTACCCCTCTCTCGCCGGCGAAATCGAGACGTATCTCACCAGCAAAGCTTCCGAGAGCGGTCTCATTTTCTACTGCCCGCCGCTCGTCAGGTTCATCGTGGACGAAGACCTGAAGCGCGGACGCTTCGACATCATCGCCGAGAGCGTGAGCCCCGCGATCATCAAAGAGTTGCGCCATGAGGAAATGGTGCATTACGGTCTCGAGAGCGACTTCGCCCCGATCAACACGCCCGCAGCCGCGCCCGTCGCAGCACCGCAACAGCAGTCCTACAACTACCACGAGCCACAGCCTCAGGCGGGCTTCGAGCAAGCGGTCGAGGAAACCTTCAGGGCGCCGGCCGAGCCGGCAGACGCCGCGTTCGAGCCGCGCGACGATGTCCCGCGGAGCTTCCCGCCCACGAACGTTCCCGAGCCGCGACCCATACCAGAGGTCGTCCAGCCCGTGCCGACCGAGGGCATGCCCGAAAGCGCTGCGCCTGCCGCCGTAGCCACCGCAGCCGAGACCGTCATGCTCGACGAGCCCGTGCCGGCGTTCCCGAAAGCCGCGCTCGTCAACCTCTCGACGCGCCAGTACAACCAGATCACGTGCGACAGGACCATAATTGGCCGCGAGACCACCTGCGATATCGTCGTTGGCGACCCGAGTGTCTCGCGCCGTCACGCCGAGATCTTGCACAACGACAGCGGCTGGCTCGTGCGCGACACGGGTTCCACGAACGGCACGAGCGTCAACGGCACGCCTACGACGCAATCGCGCATCTATAACGGTGACATCATCACGCTGGGTAACACGCAGCTCGAGTTTACGGAGGGATGAGCGTGGTCGACCTGATCCTGCTCGTTGGGCGCCTCTTGCTCGTCGCGCTCCTGTACCTGTTCCTGTTCTTCGTCATGAGAACGGGTATCGGGTTGGTGCGTGGGCAGAACAAGAAGGAGAAATCATGGACAATCGCTGTCGCGAAGGGTCCGAAAACTCTGCGCGGCAACAAGCTCACCGTCGCCGGTCCGCTCATCGTGGGCCGCGACATCGGTGCTGATATCGTGATTCCGACCGATTACGTCTCCGGTCGTCACGCCAAGTTCTACCCAACGGGCGCAAGCCTCATGGTCGAAGACCTTGGCTCGACGAACGGCACGTCGCTCAACGGCAGGCCCATCCACACGGCAACCGCCTGCTCACCCGGCGATATCGTCACCATCGGAAATGTCGACATCAAGATTGGACGCTCATGAGTCCACAGAACGAAAACGTGCATATCCCAACCTACTATGCCTCGCGCACCGACGTCGGCTGCGTGCGCGAGCACAACGAGGACAGCCTCGCGGCGCAAAGCCCGCTGTTCATCGTCGCTGACGGCATGGGCGGTCACGAGGCCGGTGAGGTGGCGAGCTCCATTGCCATCGCGACTATGCTCTCGATGATGCCCGAGACCGCTGACGCCGAAGCCCTGGCGGAATCCGTCATCGCCGCAAACAAGGCAGTCATCGCCGGTGCCGAAAACGGCACGGGCCGGCTTGGCATGGGCACGACCATCACGGCGGCGCTGGCGATTGACAACGAGCTCATCATCGCGCAGGTCGGCGACTCGCGTGCATACTTGCTGCACAACGGCGAGCTGACGCAAATCACGCGCGACCATTCGCTTGTGGCAGACCTCATCGAACAAGGGCGCATCACCGAGGAAGAAGCTCGCTACCATCCACAGCGCTCTGTCATCACGCGCGCTCTGGGCAGCGACCCTGAAATGCAGCCGGATATCTTCAAGCTCAACATCGAGCCCGGCGACAAGCTCATGCTCTGCTCTGACGGCCTTTCAGGCATGGTGAGCGATAAGTCCATCGCCGCCATCCTGCGCACCAACATCAGCCCCGTCGATGCGTGCAACACGCTCGTGAACGAGGCTATCGCTGCAGGTGGCTTGGACAATGTCTCGGTCATCGTGGTCGATCTTTTCGCCAAGGCCCCAGGGCAGCAGGCTACCAGCGCAGACGCACAGCACGGCGTTGTGGGCAGCGGCGCTTCTAAAGCTTCCGGCAAGCCCTCTCCCAACGCTGCAACAGCTGCCTTGCAAGACGAGGCGCGTCAACGGCGCAAAGGTCGTCGCGGACCGTTGCTTTGGATAATCGCATTCGTCGTTGTCGTGGCGCTCGCGATTGGCGGCGTGTACGCCTATGCACAAAACTCGTATTACCTCATCACGGAAAACGGGTACGTGAGCGTCTACAAGGGGCTCGTCGGCGACTTTGCCGGCATAAAGCTTTCCTGGCCAGAAGAGAAAACCGATATCGAAGTGAGCAAGCTCGCGCCGACCACGGCCAGCAGGCTCGCACAGGGCATAGCCGTCAACTCGCTCGAGGAGGCAAACAACCTTCTCGGCCAGTACCGTCAGACCGCGGGCATGGGGCTGGACATGCAGGAGAGCACCAGCACCGCCGCGAACGAGCAACAGGGGTAAGTCGTGCGCACTCGTCGCGTTACAGAACTTTGGCTTCTCATCGCAGCAGCGCCTGTGCTGTTGCTGCTGTTCGCCATGCTCCTGGTCAATGCGAATACCCCGCTGACGGTCATGTCGTTTGCCGTGCCGCTGGCGCTCATCGTCGGGTTCGTCGTCGCGCACCTGGCCTTGCGTCGCTTTGCGCCCAACGCCGACCCCGCCATCTTGCCGCTCGCGTTTCTGCTGAGCGGCATCGGTATCTGTTTCGTTTTGCGGCTGGCCCCCGATGCCGCTGCTATGCAGATCGTGTACCTGTTCGTCGGCATCGGTTTGATGATCGCCACGGTCATTCTCGTGCCGTCCATCGAGAAACTTGGACGCTTCAAGTACACGTGCCTGCTCTTCGGCATCCTCTTGCTTTTGCTGCCGTTGGCGCCGGGCATCGGCGCAGAGTACAACGGCTCGCGCATTTGGATTTCCATCGCGGGACGTTTCTCGTTCCAGCCGGGCGAAATCGCCAAGATCGTGCTCGTCTTGTTCTTGGCGGCATATCTCGCCGATAATCGCGAGTTGCTCTCGATCATGCGCTCCAGCAGACACGGGCTGAAATATCCCGAGTTCCGCGCGCTGCTACCGCTCTTGATCATGTGGGAGCTCATGCTGTTCATCGTCGTGTTCGAACGTGACCTCGGCAGCGCCCTGTTGCTCTTCGGTATTTTCCTGGCAATGCTCTATATCTGCACGGGCCGCATCTCCTATGTGGTTATCGGCATCGTGCTCGTCGCCATCGGGGCGTTCGGGCTATATCAGATATTCGACCACGTGCAGGCGCGCGTGGCCATCTGGCTCGACCCGTTCTCCGATGCGCAGAACAAGGGGTTCCAGCTCGTCCAGACCCAATACTCGCTTGCCGACGGCGGCCTGTTCGGCGTCGGTATCGGACGTGGTCTGTCCGATGTCATCCCCTTCGTCGAAAGCGACTTCATCTTCGCTGCCATTGGCGAGGAGATGGGGCTTTTGGGCGCAGCTGGCGTCATCATCCTCTACATGCTCTTCGCCGTTCGCGGCTTTCTGACCGCGGCGCGCGCACGCAGCGACATGGCTGCGTTCACGGCAGCGGGCCTGACGACCTCTATCTGCTTGCAGGCTTTCGTCATCGTCGGCGGCGTGACCGGGTTCATCCCGCTCACGGGCTTGACTCTGCCCTTCATGGCGCAAGGTGGCTCGTCGCTCGTTTCGAGTTTCATCATCGTCGGCCTGCTGCTCTGCGCGGGCAACGACGGCACGGGGCTCTCTTCCGAGATGTCCACGACCTCGCGCATGCAACGCGTCGACGGCACGGGCGTGCTGGGCCGCGGCGCCCTCGGCAAGCGCCTCACCTGGCTCATCGCGTTCTTCACGGTTATTTTCGCTTTGCTCATCGCGAACCTGACCGTCATTCAGGTCGTGCGTGCCGAAGACATCAAGAACATGCCTGCCAACGGGCACACGCTGCAGCACCAGGCGGGTCAGGAGCGCGGCGCCATCATCAGTGCCGACAATGTCGTGCTCGCCAAATCCGAGGAGCAATCCGATGGAACCTACGAGCGTGTGTACCCGCAAGGCTCCCTCGCCGCGCAGGCCATTGGGTATTCCTCTCAACGCTATGGCAGCGCCGGCATCGAGAACACGATGGGCTCGTCGCTCGTGGGTCACGAGAACTTCGAGAACATCGGTGATGCAATCCGCTCGTACGCCGGTGCCAAGACACCGGGCAACGATGTGATCCTCACGCTCGACACGCAAATCCAGCGCGCGGCAGAAGAGGCGCTTTCTGGCTACGAAGGCGCATGCGTCGTGCTCGACACCAAGACTGGCGCCGTGCTCGCACAAGCATCTGCCCCCACCTACAACATCAACGACGTGGGTGCCATCATCAGCGGCGAGGACACGAGCGCAGACCTCATCAACCGAGCGACGCAAACGCTGTACGCCCCAGGTTCGACCTTCAAGATCATCACTTTGGGCGCCGCGCTCGACTCGGGCACCGTAACGGCTAGCAGCGAATACGATTCGCCCTCGAATATCGATATCGGCGGCGCGAAGATCACGAACTACCACAAGAACAAGCACGGACGCATCGACGTCGATTACGCGACGCAGGTGTCATCCAACACCGTTTTCGCGCAGATTGCCGACGCGCTGGGCGCCGAAAAGCTTGTGAGCTACGCCGAAGCCTTTGGGTTCAACGACGGCAAGCTCGCGCAGGACTTCTACGTTTCCAAGTCGCTCATGCCCAAGGCGGGCGAGATGACGCGCTGGGAAACCGCGTGGGCTGGTGTCGGACAGCCGGTCGGCGAGCATGACAGCCCCGCCGGTCCACAAGCGACTGTCACCGAGATGGCCGTCTCCATGGCAGCCATTGCCAACGGCGGTAAAGCCATGCGGCCGTATCTGGTCGACAAAGTCGTCTCCGCCAACGGGAGCACTATTTCGGAAACCTCCCCCGTCCTGATAGGACAGGCAATCTCGAAATCCGCCGCTAAACGTGAGCGCAAGATCCTCGAACATGTCGTTTCGAGCGGCTCGGGCAGCGCGGCACAGGTCGGCGGGGCGACCGTCTACGGCAAGACGGGAACCGCCGAGACCGACCGCGCGAAATCTGATGCGTGGTTCGTGGGGTCTGCCAAAGCGGGCGGCAAGAACGTGACCGTTGCCATCCTCATCAAAGAAGGCGACAGCGGTGCAGAAGTCGCCGCTCCTAAGGCGGGAGAAGTGCTCTATGCGGCCCTCGAAGAGTTGGGGGCGTTTGAATGATAGAATTTGTGAATAGGTGTGTTTGTTCGCACACCGCAAGCGACAGGAGTAGCCGTGGTTAATCGGACGTTTGGAAATCGGTATCAGATAACCGAGAAGATCGGCATGGGCGGCATGGCCGAAGTCTTCAAGGCAACTGATTCAACGCTGGGGCGTACCGTCGCCATCAAAGTCATGCTTCCGCAATATGCTGCAGATGCCAGCTTTGCGGCACGCTTCAGGCAGGAGGCGCAGTCGGCTGCGAACCTCAACAGTCCCTATATCGTCAACATCTATGACTGGGGCAAAGACAATGGCTCCTATTACATCGTCATGGAGTACGTGCGCGGAACCGACCTGAAAACGGCCATCACGCAGCGTGGCCACATTCACCCGCGCAAGGTTGCCGAAATCGGCTCGCAGGAGTGCTCCGCCCTCTCCGTCGCCCAGGGCTATGACATCCTTCACCTCGGTATCAAGTCTGCCAACATCATGGTCCAGGCCGATGGCAACGTGAAGGTCATGGACTTTGGCATCGCGCAGGCCGGCCGCCCCGGCATGACGACTGATTCCTCCGTGCTCGGCACCGCCCATTACGTCAGCCCCGAGCAGGCACAAGGTAAAAAGCTCGGCCCCACGAGCGACCTGTACTCGCTCGGCGTCGTCATGTACGAAGCCGCAACGGGTCAGCTTCCCTTCGACGGCCCCGATGTGGTCTCTGTCGCCATGAAGCAGGTGAGCGAGGCTCCTGTCCCACCGCGCCAGCTCAACCCCGATATCGACCCAATGCTCGAGGCCATCATCTTGAAATCCCTCGAGAAGAATCCCGAGATGCGCTACGCAACCGCCAACGAGATGCGCGATGCACTCGATGACTATCTGCAGGGACGCGGGAGTGCCGCCGCTACGCAGCTTATCGGCGGTGCGGCAACCAAGCCCGTCGACTATGCCGCGACGCACACGACCGTCATGGACCCGACGCTTGTGCAGGACAAGAACAACAACGGCAAGAGCAGAGAGAAGAAAAAGGGCAAGAAGGGGCGTATTATCGCCGCCATTCTCATCGTGCTCGTGCTTGCTGGCGCAGGCGTCGCCGTGGCCTTGAATCAGGGCGCTCTGGAGCAGAAAGTCGTTGTTCCAAACGTTGTCGGAATGACTCAGCAAGAAGCTGCAGCGGAGCTCCAGAAATACGAGCTCACTATAGGCAAGGTCACAGAAAGCCCCAGCGACACGGTCGATACCGGCAAGGTCATGAGCCAAGATCCACAGGCCAACGACGCGCTGGAGAAGGACGGCAAAGTCAACATCGTCGTCTCTTCGGGCTCGAGTAACCTGCCCGCGACTGTTCCCAACCTGACGGGGCTCACCGCATCAGAGGCCGAAGAGGCACTTGCCGCGGCAAATCTCAAGGGCAACTCGCAGATGGGCCACAGCGACAAATATGCAGAAGGAAAGATCTTCGAGCAAAGCCCGCAGCCGTTCGAGCAGGTCGATCAAGGTGCCACCGTCACCTACACGATCTCTGCCGGCGAGCAGGGCTCCGAGACCGTCAAGATTAGCAACTACGTCGGTACGGATGCTGGCGACGCACAAGCCGAGCTCGAAGGCCAAGGGCTGAATGTAAAGACGCAGCCGGGCAAATCTGACAAGGTGGGCGAAGGCGAAGTCGTTGCCCAGAGCATCGCTGGCGGCACCGAGGTCAAGGTCGGCTCAACTATCACGCTCACGGTCTGCACGGGCACGACAGCGACTAACGTTCCCGATGTCACGGGCAGCACCGAATCCGCGGCAAAGGCCACGCTAAAGAATGCTGGCTTCAAGGTTCGCTCCGAATATGCCGAAGGCGAAGAGGGCAAAGTCATCGACCAAGACCCGAGCGGCGGCTCTTCGCAGAAAGCCGGGGCTACGATTGTCATCACCGTCGGAACGGGCACGAGCGATTCGGGCGGTGACAGCGGCGACGGCAGCAGCGATAGCGAATCTGCTGAAGGGTAATTTGTTATCCTGAACAAAGTGCGTAGCAGAAGGATCCCGCGCAGCCAACATAGGGTCGCGCGGGATCCTTTGATTCCGGGCCTTCGGCCCGCCGCCCAGGATGGCATGGTTCTGCGCGGGACCTATGCGTGCACATGATGGTTGTAGGGGCGCAGTCCCCTGCGCCTATGCGTGCACATGATGGTTGTAGGGGCGCAGTCCCCTGCGCCCGGGCGCGCGGAGCGCGCCCCTACGGGCAGCCGGCGGTCGGGCGGCTGCAGGGGGGACGCA
>ODAI014100620.1_pt1 | contig 13706 bp, 12 predicted proteins | sample 1539321 | NCBI WGS metagenome assembly ODAI01 (sample SAMN02144231, study PRJEB22623) | gut metagenome | biome: sheep rumen | host: Ovis aries | place: New Zealand
CGAGTTGCCTCTTACTTGCCTCTGATTTGCCTCTGACTTGCCCCTTGCTTGCCCCTGATATGTGTGTTTTTCGAAAAATCGCAGTATTTTTATGCACATATGAAAAAAAACACCTTTTTTATTTGCATATATCCCAAAAAAGTTGTACTTTTGTGCCCGATTTGAAAAAAACGGACTATATTTATAGTTCTTTTTTTTTATACCACCAAATTTTTCTTTATTTTTTTCTACTTTTTATATATTTTTCCGCCTTTTGCATACATTTTTTTGCAAAACAGGCGAATTTTTGCATATTTATGCACTCTTTTTTTTCTTTCCGCGGAGACCGCATTATTTGAGGAAAAGAAGGCTACCGAGGAGACACAGGGGTAGGGTAAATTTAACTAAAAGCTTATGAATGCCGTCTCTCCGGCTGTCAGTAAATCTCCTCGGTAGCACTAATATGTCCGTTTTTCCGCATTTCTGCGGTTCAGTCTATCCGAACTATTTTTGTGAGCCATTTTGAGTAATAGGGTTTGGGCGTATAGTGCCTTCGCGCGTTATTGCGCGTATGTGCGCATTGTATCCGTGCGTGCACCATAATAATATAGTTCGGTTCAGCACGTTTCCCTTTCCCTCCTCTCAAAGCGAACATTGACATATTGGATTACCGTTCGCGGACACTATCCTCGTATAAGTACCTAAACGCTGTTTAGGCAGTAAATACTCGGATGTGCTCCGCTCTCCCACAAAAAACGAATTTCTTAGCAGGAACACGATTTTTTGCGGGGTTTCAGACGAAATTTGCTAAATTTGTGAACTATTTTCTTGCGTATGTCAGAAAAAAGTTGTATCTTTGCAGCAAATTTTTGATGCAAAGGAGGTTATTATGACAGCTTTACAACTGAATGCAGACATCTATCGTAGTCTGGGAATCATCGCCGAAGACGAGACCATGCTCCAAAGGGCAGCCAAGTATCTTCGCAAGATAGCGAAACAGATCACCGATGATCCTACGTGTATGACGAAGGAGGAGTATTTCGCAATGCTTGATCGTTCGGAAGCCCAGTATGCACGTGGGGAATATACTACGCTCCTACCGGGAGAGTCGGTTACGGATATGTTAAGGAGAAGTGGTTATGATCTTTAAGATTGATTTCACTGAAGAGGCGAAGGCCGGTCTTTACAAACTGGCAAAGGATGAGCCTAAATCATACCTGAAAGCTCTTCGTTTTATAGACGAACTCAGGGAACACCCAAAGACCGGCACCGGACATCCGGAGCCTCTCAAAGGAAAACCGGAAGGACGCTGGAGTCGTGAAATTACAAAGAAACATAGACTTGTTTATCGTATCTATGAAACTGAAGTGATTGTTCTTGTCTTGGCTGCCTACGGTCACTACGAAGACAAGTAGCACATAACACATAATACATAATACATTACAAAGCGGTAATCCAAAGTGGTTTACCGCTTTTTTCGTCGTCTATGATCGCCTATATGACTAGTAGACTAGTAGACTAGTAGACAAGATACATAGATAAAACAACAAAATAAACTATAATTAACCGAGCCGCAAGGCGCATAAAACAACAAAACAAATTTATGAAAAAAATCATCACAAAATTTAGTCTGTTAAGTATAGGACTGCTTCTCAGCATCGGTAATGCATGGGCCGAGGGAACGTATCATGATCCTGCAAATCCAAATTCAGGACAAGATTATGATGGCTATTACGAAGAAACCATCGGCGGTATTACTTACCGCATAGATTATACGTATAGGTATACGGATAATCGTCCGTCACCACAGTTACCAAATTTCTACCAAATTACGAGAACGCCGGTTACTCAATCTTATCCGTATGAAGAATATACGTATCAAGATAAACACGCCTATGTGACAAATACGTTTAATGGAAGTTCTCCCGCAGAATTGGAATTTACGAATTCTTTGACGATTGTTACAACCAAAATGGTGAATGACATGGCTCCTGGCAATCCTAATTTAAATTTCGAGACTCCGACGACCTGTCCGGTATGTTTGAAAAAGAATAATTTTGATGGATATTCAGGTAAAATTAAACTGCCTGCTTTTCCTGAAGATGGAAAAGCTATTGTCTTGGAAGGTTGGAGCGTTGTTGATAGTCGCTATGAAGATCCTAATTACGGGGATCCATTTACCTATGTTTTGGGTAACAATGTAACCGTAGAGGTTCCGACCTATGAGGATCAAGCTAAATATGAAGCCCAATCTATAAACTATAAAGGTAATGCACTCAATGCCGGAGGTTGGGGTATATCAAATAACGTCAATACAACCGCCTATCCCTGGAATGGTCATCTGACAAATAGAGGAGAAATAGCCCCATTTGACTATCAAGGAGGTGGTACGGATGGTACTATTTCATGGACGATTCTGAGCGGCAAACTAAGTGTTCTTGGATCGGGTGCTATTCCAAATTATTCTCAAGGTGGAGCGCCATGGTATAGCTATGCTGATAAAATTTATGCCATAGAGATAGGAGAGGATATCACCGCTATTGGTGAAAATGCATTTTATAATCTTACAAACGTGACGAATGTGGTTTTCAAAGGCAATAAAGTGACCACTATTGGTGCTTATGCTTTCTGGGGTCCAGTGGTAAGAAAGATTGTTTTCCCTACAGGTATTACGACCATCAATGGCAGTATTTTCTCATCAAGTCGTGAATTAATTTCAGCTACGATTCCTGCTACGGTTGCAACCATGGCACAGAATGCATTGGGAAGCTATGCATTGAGAAATATTACGCTGCTTAACGCAAATCCAACAAATACAATAAATGCCGGCGCATTAAACGGTACGTATTCCGGTTTCTCTTTAAGTATAAATATCCCCGAGAATGCCGTATGTGCATATACCGGTTTATTCGGAAAAAAGACTTACACATCAGTTGAAACAGGTGAAACTGTAGAATGTACGGGTCCTATACCGTTTGCAGATGGTCTGTATTATCAATTCAATGATGGTGCGTTGACTATTAGCGGTGATGGAACAACGATTCCTGATTATGACTACTATGGGGTAAATCAAGCTCCATGGATTAGTGATGCAACTATCAAGAACAATATTACTTCGATTGTTTTTGAGACAACCAATTTGAAAACTATTGGAAACTATGCATTCTATCAATGTACTAATGCTGGTTTTACCTCTATCACTATTCCGAATACAGTTACTACTTTAAGAGGCAATGTATTTTATGGTTGCTCGCATTTGGCAACAGTGACGCTCGGTTCTTCCGTTACATCGGTTGGAAGCAATGTATTTAAAAATTGTCCTTTAACCAACCCTGTTTACAATAGCCATATCTTCGTTTGTATGCCGAATGCATACTTTACCGCGCAAGGTGTTGATTCGTACGATATCCCAAATGTGGAAACTATAGCAAGTTCTGCATTCTACGGATGTTCCAACATGCATTCCGTAACCATCCCGAATACGGTTACAAGTATAGGATCGTCCGTATTTAGCAGTACCGGCCTTACTTCAATGCCGGAGTTCCCGAAGACTATAACAGCAATGCCGGAATGGGCATTCCAGTCCTGCACGGGATTGACTAATGTGGAAATTCCTACTCAGTTTACTTCTATTAGTAGATACGCTTTCTATGGCTGTAGTAATTTGGAATCCGTTACTATTCCCAATTCGGTAACTAGTATTAGTAGTTCTGCTTTCTATAACTGTAGTAATTTGGAATCCATTACTATTCCCAACTCAGTAACGTTTATTGACGGTAGTGCTTTCTATGGTTGCACATCATTAACCGCAATTGACATTCCTAATTCGGTGACTAGTATGGGGAGCTATAGTCATTTCCGTGGATGCACTCAATTAACATCTGTAAAATTGTCGGCTGGGCTCACCGAAATCAATATGAGGACATTCCAAAATTGTTCTGCTTTGAGTGACCTCTATTTAAAAGGTACTTCAGTGGCAACGATAGGAAACTATGCTTTCCAAAATTGTACGACAGCGATGACTATTCACGTTCCGGCGGGGTCGCTCGAGTACTATACTAATGTGTTTGATAATTCTAGCAATAAACCCTCCAGTTATACCATTGTTGAGGATAGTTCGATCCGTACCTTTAGCGATGAGTCTGCAGCTTCTACGAACGCAACTTTGGTAAGCCTATTGAATGAAGACTTGGTTTCTGTTGTATTGGCACGTCCTGCTCAAAAAGGCGGACAATATAACACACTCTGTTTGCCGTTCAGTATGGACGAGGATCAAATTGCAAAGAGTAGTCTTGCTACCGCTGAGATCTTTAAGTTCTCGGGTGCGACAAAGGATGGTGATGAATTGGAGTTGTATTTCCAACCGGTAACTGAACTTACTGCTGGAGTGCCGTATTTCTTCCGTTTCATGGATGATGGTGCTAACTTATCGATGCTGTCATTCGCAGATGTTACCGTTGCGACTGCCACAGCCGGTAGTGTAACGCATAACGGTGTAACCTTGATTGGTACCCTGTCGCAAGTATCTGTTAGTGGTAGTGGCAAACTCTACCTTGCAGCAAACAATGAGTTGCACTGGTCATCTTCCGCAAAGACCATCAATCCATTCCGTGCTTACTTTAGCGTAGCGGGTCTACCTGCAGGTGCTCCTCCTCGTGCTCGTATTGTAGAGCGTGAGGCAGTCGCAACAGACATTGAGAGTGCTCAGACATCCGCTATCAGCAGTCAGAAAGTAATTGAAAACGGACAACTCTATATCATCCGTAATGGTGTGCGCTACAATGCAGCCGGACAGGTGGTTAAATAAGTTTAAAGGGTAATGTGTAAAGAAAATAAGAATATGAAAAAAGTATATAATAATCCAGTTACGGAGACTATTGCCATAGAAGCAATGACGTATCTATGCGCAGTTAGCCAAACTCCTAAGTTAAACATAACAGAATCAACGGATAACACGGAAACGGTATTTTAAGATAATACGTATTATGCGAAAACAAATCGTACTCATAGCAACTTTTCTGTGTGTAGCCCTCGTGGGCTATGCGCAGATGGTTGTGAAAGGGAAGGCAGAAGGACTACTTTACGAGGTAAATCTGTCTCAGCAAAAAGCAACTGTACTTGGTGTAGATGGTTCTCCTACTGAACTGACTATTCCGATCGTTATGCCTCAAATTCAGGTAACTGAGTTTGCTCTGAACCCTGGAGCTGTGGGTGCTATGATGAACATCCCTGCTCAAGTAACGGCTATTGCTGACGCTGCCTTCGCTGCTTGTAGTGAGTTGGCAATGGTAACGATGGAGTCAGCTACTCCTCCCACGTTGAATGGTACGTTTGCTTCTACTTTTCCGTCGGGAGTAGTTATCTATGTACCGAGCAATTCCGCAGTCAACGCATATCAGGAGGCAGGATGGCAGAATGTGCAAGCTGATGCAACTCCTCCAACCGGTCCGAATGGAAACTGCGGAGCGGAGGGTGATAACTTAACATGGGTCTTCGCAGATTCTACGTTGTACATCAGCGGTAGTGGTGCAATGGCTGACTTTAATTTCGATGATGTTACCTGGTCAGCTAATACTCCATGGAAACAGTATCGTTTCCAAATCAAAGCCTTAGATCTGCCGGAAGGAATGACTTATATCGGTCGCTATGCATTCTGGGGATTGGATGGATTAAGGAATGTAGTACTGCCGGAAGGATTGATGGAAATTTCTGATTACGCGTTTACAAACTGTCAGGGAATACGGTCGTTTACTTTCCCAACCACACTCGCTACCGTCGGAAACGGTATGTTTACTAATAACTATGCCATTCGTGAGATTACGGCAAAAGGTCTTGTGCCTCCTGATATGAAACAGAATGTGCTTAATCTGAATGCTACAAAAATCGATGTCTATGTAGAAGAAGGATATATTGAGACGTATGAAGCAGCTTGGGGCACCACCTATTATACTTTCCATAATCCGAAAAATATGTGTGGTCCGAACCTTCGTTGGAAATATAATTTGAGTACACACACGCTGATTTTCTATCTTTTTGACGAGACGAAGCCTGCATCTATGTATGATTTTGAGAATGCCAGTTACGAACCGGACTTCTTCACCTATCCAAATGCAGGTTGGTATCAATATCACGATGAGATTACTGCCATCTCACTTCCGGAAGGTTTGACGCATATTGGCGATTTGGCCTTCTGCAACTGTTCTACTTTGGTGGCAGAGCATAGAAACATTGTTATTCCCTCTACGGTAACATCCATCGGCAAGATGGCATTCCGTGCATGTACTAATCTCAAGAGTGTAAGTTTGCCAGAAGGATTAGATTCTATTGGCGATGAAGCCTTTAGAAGTTGCATCGCATTGGATAGTATTACTATTCCGAGTACTGTGACAGATATAGGTGTAGCTGCTTTCCGATATTGCGAATCTCTTTCGTCCATCAATTTTCCGGAAGGCTTGCGGATTATAAAAGGCAGTATATGTGAAGGTTGTGACTCGTTGAAAGAAGTAACATTGCCGGCATCAGTAATCTTTATAGGACAAACTGCATTTATCAATGATCAGCACCTAAATAAAGTAACCATGCTCGGAGCCAACCCACCGGTATTGGCGATTGTACAAGAACCAACATTCGGATTGGATGTATTCCCATTCTCGGGAGCTATTGATGTCTATATCCCAGAAGGTAGTTTGCAGGCATACACGACCAATTGGGGAACCGTTCTTGGAGGAGGTGCTGGAGCATCGTTCGGCTTGGGATGTACCTTTATATACCACGATCCGGCGGAAGTGGAGACGCCAACTGGCATGGAAAAAGTGCAAAGCGACAAAGTACAATGTAACAAAGTACTCAAAAACGGACAAATAATCATCCAAAGAGGCGAACATTCCTATAGCCTCGATGGAAAGAAATTATAAACCAAACAAACTAACTAATTAACATTATTAACTAATTTAAAATCATTATGAAGAAATTAGCATTCTTTTTGGCAGCTATGTGCTGTGCAGTTAGTCTTTATGCTGACTGCGAAAGAGGTGGTAATTGCGGTATTGATGACCAAAATCTAATCGCATGGACCTACAATGATGGTGTGCTGTCTTTCAAGGGTTCAGGTGTGATGGCATCGTACGATGCGCTGAATCCTGCTCCTTGGGATTGCTGGAAAGATGAAGTAACGGCTGTTGTGTTTGAGCACAATGTAACTTTCATCGCTGAGTATGCTTTCAACGGCTTTACTCATCTGGCTACTGTACAACTCCCGACCGATAGCTTCGTTATCGGTAAGTATGCATTTGCCGGTTGTACCGCTCTTGAAGAGATCGTTATTCCTGCGAAAGTGAAGTACATTCGCAAGAACGCTTTCAATGGTGCAGGTTTGCAAAACGTTTACCTCCTTGGCGAGGAGCCGTTTGAATTCTTGAACAACGGCGGTTGGGACGTTCCGTTCAACGCTTGCGTAAGTTTAGAGCACATCTATGTTCCCGCAGGTAGTCTGAGCGCTTATCAGGCTTACTGGAGCGCAAACGCAGACAACGCAAGTTATGTAACCTATCTGGCTGAAGGTGCTCCGGTACTCGCTACTGTTGGCGAGGAAGTTGTAGACGGTGGTTTCACCTACGCGGTAGTTAACGTAGAGGACCGCACGATGTCTGTTAAGAGAACGAGTGGTCTTGAGACTCGCTTCAAAGACAAAGTCGTTTACAAAGGTATGGTATGGAATGTAACGGAGTTGGCAGCTAACGCTTTCGCAAACGCTACTTTCGATCGTTACGACATTCCGTCTTACATCACCAAGATCGGTGATGGCGCTTTCAGCGGTTGTGCAAACCTCTATATCGTAGAGGCTTCGGCTACTACTCCTGCTACCCTGGGTGCTAACGTATTCAATGGTCTGCCTGCTGACTACACAATCAATGTGGTAAGTGAGTTAGAGAACGCTTACAAGGCTGCTTGGAGCGCATATGCAGATCATATCAACAAGGGCGTTGCTCCGTACGCTGTAGATGTAGAGATTGGTGATTTGACCTATTACCTCCGTGGTTATGGTGTCAAAACCGCTCAAGTTACTGGTATCGCAGGCAATCCGTCTGAGATCACTATCCCGGCTACCGTTGAGTACGAAGGTTATACCTATGCTGTTAACTCGATCGAGTACCACGCATTTGCTGGTAATACTTCTGTAGAGAAGCTGACCTTGGCTGTTGACCTCAACAAAGAGGACATGACAGAAGGTATCAGCATGTCGATCAGCTTTGACAAAGACGCTTTAGATGCGCTCTTGGCTGCTCATGCTATTACTCAGGAGGAATATGACGCACTGATTCATACGGGTCAAGGCTCGTCTGCTTTTGACGACAACACGACCCTCAAAGAGGTGGTTATTGCTGAGGGCGTTACCCATATCCCGGCTGCTCTCTTCGGAGGTCTCCAAGGTATTGAGAAAGTGACCATCCCGGCTTCTGTTACCTCTATTGATGAGGATGCGTTCCTGAACTGCGCAAACATCCAGTCTGTAACTTCCTACTCGGCTACTCCGGTTAACTTGGCAGGAACATACAATGTCTTCCCTGTTAAGAACAAAGTGCGTCTGCTCTATGTATCTTATGCCGCTCGCAACGATTATCGTAATGCTAATTGGAACTACTACTTCTATTTTGATGAGGACGAAGCAGCACAGGAGACTGACCAAGTGAACGTTTCTTCGCTCGAGAGCGAGCAGACCAGCGATGCAGATCTGCACACTACGCTGGAGGCAATGCAACAGGCTGCACAAGAGGCAAAGGCTGATCCCAATGTTAACGTGGTTACCACCAACCTCACCATCCGACGTTCGCTCTATAAAGACGGTTATCTGAATACTATCTGCTTGCCGTTTGACTTGGCTACGCTCGATGGTACTCCGCTGGAAGGTGGCGAGATCTTCGAGTTCGACCACGCTAACGTAGATATGTCCGGTAGCGCTGCAAGCCTCGACATGGTTGTCACCCCGACAGACCACATGGAAGCCGGTAAGCCGTACTTCATCCGTTGGGCTAACACCGGTGAGATCCTCGAGGAGATGGAGTTCAGGAACATCGTAATCACCCAAACTACCGGTTTGAGCGTACAAGGTGCAACGGGTAACGTTGAGTTCAAGGGTCACCTCGGTATGATCCACATCGAGAAAGAGGATGAGTTGAGTTCTGACTATTGCAACCTCTACCTCATCGCCGGAGACCAATTCCGTTGGCCTGTAGCGAACGATGTAACGAACATGAAGGGTTTCCGCGCATATTTCCGCGTATATGTAGGCGGTGGTGCAAACAACTCTCCGCGTCGTGGCATGCCGTCTCGCATCGTCTTTGGCGAGAAGACCCCTACGGCTATCGACAATGCCGAAGTTCAGAATGGTGTTGTTAAAGCAATCGAGAATGGTCAATTGGTTATCATTCGCGAGGGCGTACGCTATAATGCAGCAGGTCAAATTGTTAAATAACTAAATATCTATGAGCAATATGAAAATGAATTATAGCACGCCTGTTGTTCAGGCAATTGATATGACTCCTGCATGCTCTCTTATGCAGTCAGTAAGTAGTGTTACTCCTTCTTGGAGCGGAACTCCCATCCCTAATGATGGTGGTCCACAAGGTGATGCCCGATAAGAAGGATTAATCAACACCACTTCGGGTGGTACGTTTGATGACGTTACATTGATCGACTAATATCCCTGCGCTCCGCGCATGGTAATCCAAACAATCCCGCGACTTCAATCGCGGGATTGTTGTTTGTCTTACAGCCCGGCGGTCACGCAGTAAAATCCGTGCAATCCGTGCGCAAAAACAGAAAAAAGACAGATTTATTTGCATATGTCAAAAAAAAGCAGTACTTTTGCACTCTAAATCGTCAAATTGCAAATGCTTTCATGAATATTATCAAGACACCTATAGAAGGATTGTTGGTGCTGGAGCCGCAGGTTTTTCGCGATTCACGCGGCTACTTTGTAGAGACCTACAACGAACAACGCTACCGCGAAGCCGGTATTGAAGCACAGTTTGTGCAGGACAACCAGTCCTGCTCATCCTACGGCGTGGTGCGCGGTCTGCATTTCCAGCTTCCGCCATACAGCCAAGCCAAACTGGTGTGCTGCACGGTAGGACGGGTGCTGGACGTAGCGGTCGATCTGCGCAAAGACAGTCCCACTTTCGGGCAATGGTACAGCGTAGAACTGAGCGAAGCCAACAAACGCCAGTTCTTCATCCCGCGCGGTTTTGCACACGGGTTCTCGGTGCTGAGCGAACAGGCTATCTTCACCTACAAGTGCGACAACCTCTACCACCCCGAAGCGGACGGAGGTATCCTGCTGAGCGATCCCGACCTGAAGATCGACTGGCAAGTGCCCGTGGAGCAGCGTATCATCAGCGAGAAAGACAAGAAACACCCGAAAATGGAAGAATTCGATTCTCCATTTTAATGTACGAAGGACAAATGTACGAAGTACGAAGGATTTACGAAGGAATTGAAGGACGAAAGAACAATCGTACATAACCCGCAAAGCGGACCCTCGTAAATAAATCGTACATCGTACATCGCTAAATCGTACATCGTAAATATGTAAATCGTAAATAAAAAAGATGAAGATACTGATAACAGGCAGTAACGGGCAGTTGGGTAACGAGATGCGGACACTGAGCAAGCAGCACCCGAAGCACACTTATCTCTTTACGGATATCGTAGAGAGCGGAGACACCCATATCCTCGATATCACCGACCGCGAAGCCGTTATGGCTTTTGTCAGGGAGCACAGCATTGACCTCATCGTCAACTGCGCCGCCTACACCAACGTGGACCGCGCCGAGGAGGACGAACCCACCGCACGGCTTATCAACGCCCTGGCGGTGCAGAACCTCGCCTTGACGGGCAAGAAAATCATTCATATCTCCACCGACTATGTCTTCTCCGGCGACGAGCATGTGCCCTGCCGCGAAGACGATCCCGTAGCACCCCGTACCGCGTACGGCAGAACCAAGCTGGAGGGCGAGCGGCTGCTGTCAGCGTCTTGTCCCGACGCTGTCATCCTCCGCACCGCGTGGCTCTACTCGCCGTACGGCAACAATTTTGTAAAGACCATGATCCGCCTCGGCAAGGAACGCGACTCGATAGGCGTGGTCTTCGACCAGATAGGCACACCCACATATGCCGCCGACCTGGCTTGGGCGATCTTCACCGTCATCGAGGCAGAAGAATGGCATCCCGGCATCTATCATTTCACCAACGAAGGCGTATGCTCATGGTACGATTTCACGATTGAGATTCACCGCCGGTCAGGCATCCGTTGTGCTGTCCGTCCGATCCTCTCTGCCGAATACCAATACAAAACTCCGCGTCCGCACTACAGCGTGCTCGACAAATCGAAGTTCAAGAAGACCTTCGGCGTGGAGATACCGTATTGGACGGAAGCGTTGGAGCGATGCATTAAATTGTTAAATTGTTAAACCGTTAAATTGTTAAAAAGGTCGCTGCGCGACGTTAAATGGTTAAAATAACAAAATAAATGGTACATGGTAAATGGCCAAATGGTAAATGAAAGAGACATTGGATTTTCTGGCTGAATTGGCCTATAATAATAACAAAGAGTGGTTTGATGCCAACCGTGCACGGTATCAGGCGTGCAGAGACCGGTTTGTAGCATTCTCGACGGAGTATATCCGCCGTTTGTCGGAGATCGACCCCACCCTGCGCGGACTGCAACCCAAAGACTGTATCTGGCGTATCAACCGCGACATCCGTTTCTCCGCAGACAAAAGGCCGTACAAAGAGTGGTTCGGCGTCTTTCCCGCCACAGGTGTTCCGGGAGAACCCAAGACATGGGGCAAGAAATCGCAACGCGGAGGGTACTACGTCCACATCCAGCCCGGTCAGTGCATGTTCGCCGCCGGAATATGGGATCCGGGCAAAGAGCTGCTCAAAGCCTTGCGCACCGAGATCGAAGCCAACTACGAGGAGATCGAGGAGATCATGGCTTCCAAACAGTGGAAACGCTATTTTGCACAGGATTTTGATTATGCATGGGGTGCGTTGAAGAAAGTGCCTGCAGGCTTTGATCCTGATTTCAAGCACCCGGAATGGCTCAAACACAAGACCTATACGGTCTCTACCATGCTGAGCGACGATATAGTCTGTGCTCCGGATTTCATGGACACTATTATTGATATCGCCCGAACAGCCAAGCCGATGAACGATTTTCTGAACTACACCTTCGAGGAGTACGGGGAGTTCCCGAGCAGGTGTTGACGAAGTACCAAGTGACGAAGTACCAAGGCGCACGGTCTGATAGTTCAATGGATAGAACGGGGCTCTCCTAAAGCTCAAATGCGGGTTCGATTCCCGCTCGGATCACCAAAGAATGGCAAAAAAGAAAGCGGCATATTACGTAGTCTGGTGCGGCAAGACCCCCGGTATCTACACCTCGTGGGCGGATTGCGAAGCGCAGGTGAAAAACCAGGCAGGCGCCAAGTACAAAGGATTTGCCACGCTCCCCGAAGCCGAACAGGCTTTTGCCTCTTCGCCCGAACAATATATCATCCGCCGATCCGACTCTTCCGATCCTCAAACCTCCAAATCTCCGGCCAAGCAACCGGAATGTATTCTGCCGGCTCTGGCGGTGGATGCCGCTTGCAGCGGTAATCCGGGTGTAATGGAGTTCCGCGGCGTGATAGCCGACACCGGCACCGAGGTCTTTCACCGGGGCCCGTTCGTGAACGGCACCAACAATATCGGCGAGTTTCTGGCAATAGTGCTGGGTCTGGCGTATCTGAAGCAGCACAACCTGCCGTGGGCACTCTACTCCGACAGCCGCACGGCGCTCTCATGGCTCAAGAAAGGGCACGCAGAGACCAAGTTGGAGTGGGACAGTTCCAACCAAGAGCTGCTGCTCATGCTCCGCAAGGCGGAACAATGGCTGCATGAGAACACCTGGACAACTCCCGTCTATAAGTGGGACACCAAAGCGTGGGGAGAGATTCCTGCGGATTTCGGACGCAAATAAGTATTGTTTTTGACAAGCCAAAATATCAAAAATAATATTTTATTTTTATATTCAAAAAAAATGTAGTACTTTTGTAGCCGCTTTGAAATGAGGTACCAAAAAACGTCCATCATTTATAAATTTATAAACAAGTATAAACAATTAAAATAACATTCCTATGACAAAAGTAGCAATTAACGGTTTCGGCCGTATTGGTCGTCTGGCATTCCGTCAGATGTTCGAGGCAGAGGGTTACGAGGTAGTTGCAATCAACGACCTGACCAGCCCGAAAATGTTGGCTCACCTTCTGAAATATGACACCGCTCAGGGTGGTTTCGCAGGCAAGTTCGGCGAGGGCAAACACACTGTAGCATACAAGGACGCTGTTCTGGCAGAGGACGGTAAGACCGTCGTTACTCCGGGTTCGATCACTGTTGACGGCAAGGAGATCACCATCTACGCTAAACCGAACGCAGCTGAGCTGCCGTGGGGCGAGCTGGGTGTTGACGTAGTACTGGAGTGCACCGGTTTCTACACCAGCAAGGCAAAAGCTTCCGCACACATCGAGGCAGGCGCCAAGAAAGTAGTTATCTCTGCTCCTGCAGGTAACGACCTTCCGACCATCGTTTACAACGTAAACCAAAAGACTCTGACTCCGGCAGACACCGTTATCTCTGCAGCTTCCTGCACCACCAACTGTCTTGCTCCGATGGCAGCAGCGCTGAAC
>ODAI010250810.1_pt1 | contig 13705 bp, 7 predicted proteins | sample 1539321 | NCBI WGS metagenome assembly ODAI01 (sample SAMN02144231, study PRJEB22623) | gut metagenome | biome: sheep rumen | host: Ovis aries | place: New Zealand
CACTTCGCCATTCTCAATGTCGTCCCACGACAGCACATGGTAGTCTTTCATCTGGAAGTGTCCGCCGTCGTCGTCGAAACATTCGCCGGCATCCCAGTCATGCGAAGGATAGACGTAAAGGCGTCCGTTAAACACATTGGCTGAAGGGTCAGCCATATAATCATTCGGGAAAAGATAACGTGGTTTCATATTATGTGAGTTTATGAGTTTGTGAGTTCGTGCAGGAATTATTTTTTCACCAGATTGATGATTTTCTGCACGAACGGTTTACAGTTGTTTTGGCGGTCAAAGAGTGTGGCATAGTCGGTTCTGCCCTTTATAGGGAAGTCGTTACGCCACGAGCCGGCATCGTTCAGACACCAGAAGTTTACGCGTATGATGTCGTCACGATGGGTGATGAGCATCTTATAGAAATCTACCCAGAACTGGTCTATCTCCTTTTCCTTCTCCTTCGTCAGCCCATTCTTGAAAGGGTCCATCTCCGGGCGGTATGCGAAGCGGTCGCTCACGTTAGCCCCCGAGAATCCGTATGGGTTAGGAAGCACCGAGAGGTCGAGTTCGGAGAAGAACGTTGGTACGCCCAGTGCAGCGATGGTCTTTATGGAGTGGTCGTACTGCTTTATTACAGCATTATCGACGTTGTCCTCCAGAATCATGTGTCCCTGCATACCTATCGCCGTGACGGGCAGTCCCTGATTGATGAGCGGACGGAAGAATCGTGCCACTCCCTCCACCTTCGTCGGCTTGTTCATCGAAAAGTCGTTATAGTAGAGTTGAGCATTGGGGTCGGCCTCATGGGCGTATTGGAATGCAAGAGGGATGTAGTCAGTGCCAAGAATCTGATAGAACAGGCTTTTTCGCGGTGTGCCGTCGTCCTCGAAACACTCGTTGCACACGTCCCAGGCATCCACTCTGCCCTTGAAGTGGCTCACGATGGTGTAGATATGCTCGCGCATACGCTTCTTCAGCACCTCGGCAGAGACGAGGTTCCCCTTGTCGTCGTAATGGAACCAGGGTGCGCACTGCGAGTGCCAGATGAGACAATGCCCCAGCACTTTCATGCCTGCTTCCTTGGCTTTGTTGACGAACTTGTCTGCCAGTGTGAAGTCGTAAACGCCTTCTTTGGGGTGAATCACCTCACACTTCATGCAGTTCTCAGCCACCACCCAGTTGAAGTTGGCTGTTATGACAGGCCAGTCGGCAGTCTGGTCGTTGCTCACATGACCCGTCACGTCGTGCTCGTTGGCACCTACCTGGTCGGCCTCCACCTCCCACTGGTTCACACTGACACCGGTGTACCAGTAGTCGCGGTATGCCTCGGCAAGCGACTGAGCATGAACAGTGCCCACAGCCATGAAGGCCATGAGCACGGAAGTTATAAGTCTCGATTTATTTGCTGTCATGGTGGCGCGCTTCTATTTCCCTGTTCATTTCATCAAGTTTCTCATCTGTAAGAGGGTACTTATAAATCAGGTAACCTACCACAACGAGAAGAATAGCGGGAATGATACATGTGAACCACAGTATTGCATTCTGCGCGATGTCAGAGTAATTGGCCAGTTTCGGGTAATAAGCATTTACCGGTCCGCTGATAAACGACGCCAGGAACACCACTACGAAGATGCTGAGCACCAACTGCAGGCACTTGTTAGCCTTGAACTCCTCCCACATCTCGCTGAATGTGACAGGCTTATCTGGTGTTGTGGTGATATTCTCCTTGCTGCCCTTGAAGCAAAGCATCAGGAGGATGAAGCCTACGATGGCAAAGACACATGTAACAGTGAACCATGCGCTGGGCTCTACTGGCAGGGCAGACTGCTCTGTGGCGAAGTTAAATCCTATCCATCCCATAACCAGAGGAGTGATCCAGCCGGCAATGGAGAATCCTGCCTTGAAGGCTACACCTGCAAGCGCGTTTACCGTAGCGGCAGGACGGTTGCCGGTGCGATACTCGGCCTCGGTGATAACCTCAGGAACGAGCGCCCACATCAGAGAACCCACGAGCAGACCTACACCTGTCATCACCTTGGCTATCTGAACGATGGTGTTGCAACTCGCAACATCAAAGAACTTACCAATCACGAACAACATGGCAAATCCTACAAGACCGACGGAGAGAAGGGTGTAATAAAGACCTTTTTTGCCCAGCCACTTCTTCAGAATCGGCATTGAAGGCAAGATGATAAATGCTGGAATCGTGCCGATGGCCATAAATGTAGCCTGGTTCCAGTCGATGGCCGTGTGAACGCACATGGCGAGTCCGATGGGGAAACCAGCCTGAACCACAATCTGACCGATATTGGCACATACCATACGCGTAGAAGTAAGGATGAGCACCTCGTCGTTGTCACGCGTCATACTTGCCATGATGGAGCCGTAAGGAATGTTAACCACTGAATAAATCATACTCAGCACGGTGTAACTGACTGATGCATACACTATCTTCAGCCACATGGGCCATGTGGCAGCCTGTGGAAGCATCAAAAGGCATGCAGCCACGGTGAGGGGGATACCTCCGTAGAGAAGATATGCTCGGTATTTGCCCAACTTGGGGTTGCGATTGTCGATATAGCGTCCTACCACCGGACTCCAGAAACAATCAATGAGTCGGACGGTGAGAATAAGTCCGCTGACGAAAGCAGGACTGATCTTTAACACCGTCGTCAGGTAAATCATCAGGTAGCACGCTACCGTTTGAAATATAAGATTTTGCGCCAGGTCGCCCGAGCCGAAGCCGATGCGCTGGAGCCAGGAAAGTTTGTAGAAGCCTTTTGCTTCTTGTGATGTTACGTTTGTATCCATACTATTATTATTTGTTTATGATTTTAATTGTTCAATGCTGCGTCGTGATTTCAGTTCGGCCTGCATCTTCTGGTTGAACACCTGAGAGATGGGATAGTGATACAGGGCTATCAAGGCACCGCACATCAGCACGGCCGGTATCAGGCTCGACATCAGACGAATGCCTTCAACAGCCTGCTGCGACTGAAGACCCATACTGCCCGACACGTATCCGAAACCCGACAAGAGCAATCCTGCCAGGGCTGCCCCGATGCCCATTCCGCACTTCAAGGCGAAGACCACACCCGAGAAACAGAAGCCTGTTGCACGGCGGTGGTGCACATATTCTATATAGTCGGCACTGTCGGCCACCATCGCCCACAACAGGGGAATGGTGGGAGCATAGACAAGACTCTTGAGGAAGCACAGCAGATAGACCAAGGCCGCATCGTGGGGAGAGACGACATAGAACAGCGCTGTGAAGAACAAAGTGAGCACCAGCCCCACGATGAAGGAGGTGCGCTTGCCGAAACGATTGGCAAGATAGGAAGAAAGAAACAGGATGCCGGCAAACTGCACCAGCGAATTGACGGTGTTGAAAAGCGAGAAGCCCACGAAATAGGCTTTTTCACTTGTCACCGAAAAACCTGCTCTTTGCAGAAATGCCGCCAAAGAGTCGGCATCGAGATAATCCTGGAAATAGAAATTGACGGAAGAACTCCACATGGCAACACTGGTGAACATGAGGAGGGTGAGGAAGAACATGCAACGCCAGGGCTTGCTGGTGAAGGTTTCCTGCACGTCTTGCCTGACACTCATGCGCTGCTGACGTGGAGGATGAATCCTTTCGCGTGTGGTTAGGAAGGCTATGATGCTGAAAAGACAGACAAAAAGGGCAAACAGCAAGATGGTTTTGGTCCATCCCCGCTCGGCATCGCCCTGTCCGAAATAGCCCACCAAGGGCAACGTCAGTCCCTGTACAACCAACTGGGCAATGGCTGCTGCCACGAAACGCACCTTGTTAATGCTGGTGCGCTCAGCGATGTCGCCCGTCATCACCCCTCCCAGAGAGGCATAGGGTGTGTTGTTGAACCCGTAGGTAGCCAGAAGCAACACATACGAGACGGTGGCATAGACAGCCACCAGTGATTTGTTTTGAATGCCCGGATTATAGAACGTGAGAAAATAAAACACGCTGAAAGGAATGGCCGTCCACAGCAGCCACGGACGGTATTTGCCCCAACGGGAACGGGTGCGGTCGGCAATGATTCCCGCCAGCGGGTCGAAGAAGGCACAGAGCAACGGCGCAAACAACAGCACAGAACCAGCCACGGCTCCATCAAGTCCGAAGATGTCGGTATAGAACTTCAGTTGATAGACCATGAGCATCTGAAACACGAGATTGGCAGACACATCACCTAATGAATAGCCTGCCTTCTCGCGCATGGATACTTTCTGTTCTGCCTGCGATATCATTCCTGCATGGAGAATACCTTGGTTTTACGTTGCGTTACTTCTCACCGATTTGCTTTGCGGCAAATTCGCCCATGGCAGCATATCCCGCTGCGTTGAGATGAAGCCAGTCGTCGGAATACTGCGACAGCATTTTGGCCGGGTCGTCGGGGTCGGCCACCAACCGGTCGAAATCAATGACACCGTCGCTCAATGTCTGCTGACGTATCCACTGATTGACATACTGGCGTGCTGCCTCGTGGAAAATGGTGTAATAGTCTTGTCCCTTGAAAGGGGTAACGGTGGCAAGCAACACTTTTATTCCTGCTTGATGAGCCTGGTTGATGAAGGAAGTATAAGCCTCGGTCAGTTCATGAGCCACCTGCTCGGAATTGCCCTTACTGCCGCCGATATCGTTAACACCCTGGAAAATCAACAAGGTGGTCACTCCGCGCTGACGCATGATGTCACGCTCGAACCGCTTCACGGCAGGCTCGCTCAAGCCGCCTCTGAGCACGGCATTGCCGCCGATGCCCAGGTTCAGCACACCCGTGGTACCTCCCAAGGCCTCCGCCATCTTGTCGGGCCAGCGGTTCTGCGCGTTGGTTGTTGACCCGCGGCCATCGGTAATCGAGTTTCCCAGCACGGCAATGCACGGCACGCTCTCGTCGGCAATGACATCGATGGCGGCAATATTATACCAATGGTCCACTTTCTCTGTGGGTACGAACTTCTTTTGAGGCTTCGACACGCCGTCCATCAGATAAGAAGTGGTGCGCGATCCGCGGTGCGACGTGGCATTTACGGGCACCTCATCGCCATAGTTAATGGTGATGCTAAGCAGTTGCAACGGTTTCAGGTTGTAGGCCAACATGTCTGAGAAAACGGCCTCGCCAGCCCCGATCTTCACATCACGCTTCCCCGAAAAGGTGAGATAGCGCGCTGACTTCACGTTAATATTGCACGAATCAGCCGCGTCGGCAATGTAAACAGACTTGATGGAAACTGGTGTGCTGCTGAACTCGTTTGACAACTGCAACCGAAGTGAGTTGCCGCCAATCGACACATGTACGATTTCGCGAAGAGAGCGGTTGGCCAAACTGCGAAGGGGCATATCACCCTTGCCGGTAAACTCTGCTGCTGCAGCCCACGTGCCTTTCATTTGCGCACTGATTTGCAATGAAAGCAACGTCATGACGAATACTATAAAATGTCTCATATCCAATGGTTATGTTTGATGATGCAAAGATACAAAGATAACGTTGAAATCGAGGTGGAATACGTTACCATTACTTTTCAATTTGTTTCATTGGCACATTTTTATTTGTATAATTTTGTATATAAACAAAGTTTGAGTAAATTTGCAAAAGAAATCTATCTCTCAGCAGACCATGAAATATTTTAAAACAATCATCACTCTGCTCCTCGTTGCCATGCATGTGCATGCCGACGATGGAACGCTTTATACCTCCAACAGACTCTCAAGCGCTCTGATAGAATGCATCAGCCAGGACAAGTATGGCTACATCTGGGTGGGAACAGAATATGGTCTCAACAAATTCGACGGCTACCGCTTCACCACCTATTATAATAATAGTAACGACTCCACATCGGTCACCGACAACGAAATCGTGGAGATTGTCTGCGACCGGGAAGGACGACTGTGGGTTGGATGCAGTTCCGGCCTGTGCCGCTACGACTATGAGAGAAACATCTTCGTGAGATACCACTTCCCCGAGAAGCGCACACCGCGCGTCAACTCAATCTGCCAGTGCGGCAACGGAGACATTCTGATAGGAACGGCTGGATATGGACTCTACAGCGTCAGAAACGGTGAAGACAAGATTACGGAAGAGGCGGGCCTTTACCAGAACAATAACGACAGATACTACAGCCGGTTGTTCGTTGACGACCACAACATGATATGGCGAAGCAACCATCTCAATGTGTTTTCGCGAATTTCCATACGCAACCACAAACTGGTCAATGCGAAGAACTTCGTTTCGCCTGTGGGGCCTCCCATCGACTTCCTGCCTACGGGCGACGGAAACCTGCTCATCGTCTGCATGTATGGCATACTTCGCTATGACTACGGCACGGAGCGCGTCACCGATGCGGGCTACGACCTTTCTGCCATCATACAGCGGCACAGCATCCGCAAGGCCATCATCGACAACAAGAGGAATATCTATCTCGGAACGTCGGGACAAGGACTTATGAGAATAGCCCCCGAGACCAACCAGTTGCTCATGGTGGACAATAACAACGGCACATTCAACCTGGCCGCATCCGACATCGAGGACATGATGGAAGACAAAGACGGCAACCTGTGGCTGGCCTGCTATCAGAAAGGGCTCTTCCTGCTCAGACCCGGCAACGACGCTTTCAACACCTGGAGTTTCTCCAACCAGAACTATTCCATCGGCACCAGCGTCTCCTCCATCACGCTTGACGAGAACGGCGACGTGCTCTGCACGGTTCAGAACACGGGTGTCTACCGTTTCGACCACAACGGGAAGATTATCGGACGACTCGTCTCGCCCCTTGGCAGCAAGGCCATCCACCGCGATTTCAAAGGGCAGTTCTGGATATGCACCAACAACACCCTGTACCGCTACTATCCCTCAACTGGCAACAGCCAGCCCGTGCTCAACAGCGAGGGATGGGGAATGAACTGCATCGTGAGCGACAAACTCGGCAATATCTTCACATGCAACTATGGCAAGGGACTCATCATCTACAACACGGAGACACATGAAGAGACGCGCTACAGCATGAACATGGAAGACAAGAAAAACGGCAGGCTCTGCAACGACTGGATAAGATGTATGTTTGCCGACCGCTATGGCATCGTCTGGATAGGAACGGCTAACGGCTTGTGCTGCTTCAACCCACAGACAAAGTCGTTCAAGCACTACGGATGGGAAGTCGTGTTGGAGAACCAGCAGTGCATGGCCATCGGAGAAAGCCGTGAAGGCGACATCGTTATCGGCACCAATGCCGGCCTGTTCCTCTTCGACCGCATTTCCAACAAGATTGCCCCGTTCCCCGATTCCGACCATTTGAAAAACAAGTTGATCTACGGTATCGTCACCGACCGTGAAGGCGACCTGTGGCTGAGCACATCCCTGGGCATCTGGCACTACCAGCACAAGAACAGCCAGTGGCTGGCGCACATCAACGGCAACGGACTCACCACCAAGGAATATGTGCTGGGAGCCACCGTGCAGACGAGCGACGGGATGATTGGCTTCGGAACCAACGACGGTATCACCACCTTCTATCCCAACGACGTGAGAACCAGCAAGATTGAGATGGGCGAGGTGTTTCTCACCAATTTCCTCGTTGGCGGAAGGAGCGAGAACTGCATGAAAGACGAATTCACCGTGGCCCACGACGAAAACTCGTTCACCATGGAGTTTTCGCTGCTCACCTATAACAACAACGAGAACATCTCATTTGAATACCGCATCAACGACAGCAAGGAGTGGCTGAGCACGTCAGAAGGCTCCAATGCCGTGACCTTCAATAAGATGCAGCCCGGCAAATACAAGATTGAGGTGAGGGCTACCTGCAACGGCACCGTTTCAAAAGGAACAAAAGTGATCTACGTCACCGTGAAGAATCCCTGGTATGCCTCTCCCCTTGCCTATCTGCTCTACCTGCTCCTGTTTTTCGCCATTGTGTTCCTGGGGCTGAGTTACTATGTGAGACAGCGCAAGGCGGAGATGGAGGAGTCGAAAATGCGATTCCTCATCAATGCCACGCACGACATACGCTCACCGCTGACACTCATCATGGGACCGCTCAACAAACTAAAGCAGCGTATGAACGACGAGGAGAGCCTGCAAGACATCGAGACCATCGACCGCAATGCGCAGCGGCTGCTGCTGTTGGTCAACCAGATTCTCGACGAGCGCAAGATTGACAAGCACCAGATGCACCTGCACTGCCAGAAGACCGACATGGTGTCTTTCATCAACGGCATCTTCATGCTCTATCAATACAACGCGCAACAGCGCAACATCCAGTATTCATTCCTGCACCCCGATGAGAAGATGACGGCATGGATTGACAGAATCAACTTCGACAAGGTAATCAGCAACCTCCTCTCGAATGCCTTCAAATACACCTTCGACGGCGGCGAGGTGGTGGTCAGGATCAACATGAACAAAGCAGCCGACGACAAGGGCAACGACGAAATAGTCATTCAGGTGACCGACAACGGCATCGGACTGGACGAGACAAACACCGACCGGCTGTTTGAGCGTTTCTATCAGGGCAGCAACAGCCGCGATGTACATCTCGACGGCACAGGCATCGGACTCAACCTCAGCAAGGCCATCGTAGAGATGCACGGAGGAAGCATCAGTGCCGCCAACCGTGACGACGGCATGCGCGGAACCACACTCACCGTGAAACTGCCCACTGGCAACGAGCACCTGAAACCCGAGGAAATCATGACTGAAGAAGAGAGCCAGCAGTCGCAGGCCGGCAACCGCAAGCAGGCCAGCAAGAACTTCCGCATACTCATTGCCGATGACGATGTGGAGATTGCCTCCTACATTCGCAACGAACTGGGCAACTGGTATCGCTTCGATGCGGCACCCAACGGAAAGGAAGCACTCAAGGCGCTGCTCACCGGCAACTACGACCTGCTCATCTCTGACATCATGATGCCCGAGATGGACGGCATCACACTGCTCAAGAAAATCAAGAGCAACCCCAACATCAGCGACATTCCCGTTATCCTACTCACCTCCAAGTCGGAGGTAAGCGACCGCCTGGAGGGCTTCAAGAAAGGTGCCGACGCCTTCCTTGCCAAGCCTTTCAACATGGAGGAACTCCACATACTCATCGACAACCTCGTTGACAATGTGCGCCGCCTGCGCGGAAAGTTCTCCGGTGCCCAGCAGCAGGAAGAGAAGATGGAGAAGGTCGAGGTGAAGGGCAACAACGACGTGCTCATGGAGCGCATCATGAAATGCATCAACGAGAACCTGCAGGATGCCGACTTCAACGTGGAGAAACTCACCGGGAAAGTGGGCATCAGCCGCGCGCAACTGCACCGCAAGATGAAGGAAATCACCGGCATCTCTGCCGGCGACTTCATCCGCAACCTGCGCCTGGAACAGGCTGCCCGCCTCATCAAGGAGAAGAAGATCAACGTTACCCAGGTGGCCTATGCCGTGGGCTTCAACAACCAGGCCCATTTCTCCACCGTTTTCAAGAAACACTATGGCATGACTCCCACCGAATACAGCGAGCAGAGCCTTTCTGAAGAGGAACAGGAAGAGGCGGATGCCATGCCATGAACCTTCAAAAATACAAGAATATGATGAAAAAATCATTCATGCTGATAGCCCTCTGCCTCCTGGCTTTTGCCGCCAAGGCAGACGACGGTTACAATCTTTGGCTCGGACCGTGGAACCCGTCGCGACGCGACTGTCCCGCCGTAACGGCCAATGCGCAGTCGCCCACCATCGATATCGCCCGCAGCGAACTCGCCAACGGCTGGCAACTGGGCAGCGAGGTGCAACTGGTGCTCGACAAGAGTTTGAAGTTGGGCGAGGGATTCCGCGTCGTGGCTCGCAGCAAGACCGCAGGTAATCACGAGGCCTCCGTCTATGCCAGTTCCGACACGGGCCTGCTCTATGGTGCCTATGAGTTGCTGCGCCTGCAGAACAGCCGTGGCATCAACGCTGCTGGCGCGCCATCTGCTACAGGCGGTAACGGGCTGGAGGTGGACAAGACCGAGCAGCCTTTCTATCATCTGCGCCTGCTGAACCACTGGGACAATCTCGACGGTTCCGTTGAGCGCGGCTATGCCGGCAAGAGCATTTTCGAATGGTTTCATCTCGACGAGCAGCGCATCCGTCAGTATGCACGCGCCAATGCCTCCATCGGCATCAACGGCACCGTGCTGAACAACGTGAACGCCTCGCCCAAGATACTCACGCAGCAATACTTGCAGGAGGTCAGGAAGATTGCCGACATCTTGCGGCCTTATGGCATCCGCGTGTTCCTCAGCATCAATTTCGCCAGCCCCATGGCACTTGGCGACACCAAGACGGCCGACCCGCTCAATGCAAGGGTGGCACAGTGGTGGAAGAAGAAGGCGCGCGAAATCTATCAACAGATTCCCGATTTCGGAGGATTCCTGGTAAAAGCCAACTCGGAAGGAGAGCCCGGCCCGGGCGACTATCATCGCACGCATGCCGACGGTGCCAACATGCTGGCCGATGCCTTGAAGCCATACCGTGGCATCGTGATGTGGCGATGCTTCGTCTATGGTGCCAACCATAAGAACGAAGACCGTGTGAAACAGGCCGTCAGCGAGTTCAAGCCCCTCGACGGGAAGTTCCGCGACAACGTCATCCTGCAAACCAAGAACGGACCGCTCGACTTCCAGCCGCGCGAGCCTTACAGCCCCGTGTTCGACCAGATTCATCACACGCCCAACATGCTTGAATTGCAAATCACGCAGGAATATGTCGGACAGTCCAAGCACTTGGTCTACCTCGCACCCATGTGGCGCGAGTTCTTCCTGCAGGTTTCACCTTATAATATCAAGGGCATTGCCGGCGTTGCCAACGTCGGAACGGACAGAAACTGGTGCGGCCACCATTTCTCACAGGCCAACTGGTATGCTTTCGGACGGCTGGCATGGAATCCCGACCTCACCTCTGAGGCCATTGCCCGCGAGTGGCTTTGCCAGACATTCACCTCCGATGCGCAGTTTGTAGACACCATGGCCGAGGTGATGATGGCCAGCCGCGAGGCCTGCGTCGACTATATGATGCCGCTCGGTCTGCACCACCTCTTCAAGTTCGACCATCACTATGGCCCCGAGCCCGACGGTTTCAGGACCGACTACGCCATAGAATGGTGCCCCGTCTACTATCACAAGGCCGATGCCGACGGCGTGGGATTCAACCGCAGCAGCACCGGAACAGGGGCCACCCGGCAGTATCGTGAGCCCTTTGCCTCGCTGTATGACAACGTTGACACCTGTCCCGAGGAATATCTGCTCTGGTTCCACCACGTGCCTTGGACCCACCGCATGAAGAGCGGCCGCACACTCTGGCAGGAACTCAACGTGAAATACAACCACGGTGTGAGCGAAGCGGAGCGGTTCCTCTGCACATGGCAGCGCATGAAGCCCCTGCTCACGGCATGCGACGGCGACTCGCAGCGATGGGAAGAGGTGGACAGCCGACTTAGGATGCAGGTGGAAAATGCCCGCGAGTGGCGCGATGTATGCCTGAAATATTTCCAGACTTTCAGTAAACAACCCATCAAAGAATAACCATCATGAGAAAAACCCTTTCGGCCATCGCCCTGCTGGGCGCTCTTTTCTTGAGCACCGCCGCCCCTCTCTCGGCGCAAGACCGCACAAGCCAACTCTACATCCTGGGCGGAGAACTCAGCAACTCGGCTGCCACCAGCACCGCCGACATCGACGAAGTGATGCCGCGCATGAAGGCCATCGGGCTCAACACCGTGCTGGTGCCGGCCTACTGGGACCTGACAGAACCCACCGAGGGCCATTTCGACTTCTCACTGATTGACCGCACCATCTTCCAGGCGCGACAGAACCACCTCAAGGTGGTGTTCCTATGGTTCGGTGCCTGGAAGAACTCCATGAGTTGCTATGCGCCGTTGTGGTTCAAGGAGAACACAAAGAAATATCCACGTGCCATGACACGCACGGGCAAGCCGCTGGAGATTGCCAGTGCCTTCTCTGAAGATGTCTTCCAGGCCGACAGCCGCGCATTCACCCGTTTCATGCAGCATCTGGCCGAAAAAGACAAGGGCATCGGCACCGTCAGCATGATTCAGATAGAGAACGAAATCGGTATGCTTGAAGATGCGCGCGACCACTCACCGCTTGCCGAGAAGGCTTACCGCGGAAAGGTGCCGGCCCAACTGCTGAAAGCCATGGGCAAGAAAGCAGCAGGACAGACATGGGCCGAGGCCTTCGGCACCGACGAATATGCCGACGAGATATTCATGGCCTGGCATTATGCCCGCTATGTGGAGCGACTGGCACGCGTGGCACGCACCGTCTACGACATGCCCCTCTACGTCAACGCCGCCATGAACAGCCGCGGGCGCAAACCCGGCGAGTACCCCTCAGCAGGCCCGCTCGCCCACCTCGCCACCGTATGGAAATGCGGAGCACCCACCGTCGACATGCTCTCGCCCGACATCTACGACACCGGCTTCAAGTCGTGGGCCGCGCAATATGCCTTCCCCGGCAATCGCCTGTTCATTCCCGAGAGCCGATGCTGCGAGGACAGCGGCGTGCGCGCACTCTATGTGATGGGCGAATACCAGGCCGCAGGCTTCAGCCCCTTTGCCATCGACCAGGCACAACCCTCAGAGACCCATGCGCTGAGCCGCGCCTACCACCTGCTCAGCCAGATGCAGCCCTACTTGTCGAAGTCATCCCCGCACCGCAAACCGTATAACAGTTGGGGCATACTCTTCGACCAGAACGACCGCCAGCGCATCATCGCCGACGGCGACCTGCTGCTCGTCTGCCGCCACTATTTCCCCCTGCCGTGGGATAAGCGCGCCACCGACGGCACCCCATGGCCCGAGGGCGGAGCCGCCATTGTGAAGATGGCAGAGGGCGAATACCTCATTGCCGGCAGCGGCGTGGTGGTGGAATTCAAAACCAAGACCGAGCACCGGCAGGCACAGCCCCATCCCCTGGGCGAAGACGGGTTCACCCTTGGCGGCAAGCCGGCAGCGACGGAGTCAGCCGTCGGCAGTCATAAAGCCCATTCGTTCACCGGCCGTCGCAGCGGCATTGGCTACGTGGACCAGGTGAGCATCCTGGCCGACGGCACGCTGCAGTACCTCCGCCGCGACAATGGCGACCAGGATCATCAGGGACGCCATGCCCGCATCGGCGTTGACGACTGGCGCATTCTGCACGTAAAACTGTATGAATACTGATTCAAAGCCAACGGAACAAACAACCAAAGCAGCGAAAAGAAGGCTGAAAAGCAGCAGAAAGAATACAGCAAAGCAGTGGAACACTTCAGCAAATTATATTAAATTACCTTGCAAATTAAATTGATTTTCTTTTCAAATTAAATTAATTTACCGTGCAAATCAATATAATTTGCTGATGCGGCGCGGCGCTTTCCGGTCTGCATTCCATTGCTTTTCAGGCTGTATTTCAGTGCTTCAAAGGGTGCGTTTCATTGCTTTGGCAAATTATACACAAAGGAAAAAAGGTGGTGGAGGAGTAAATTCCATCATTATTTGCCCAAAACTTGCGCGTGTGCGTAAAAAATTTGAGTTTGAATTGAAAATAATCGCATTTCCGCTTTACATTTTCTTCGTCTGAACTGTATTATAAGTGTATGACACGAAAAGAAATGACGAACGAGCGAGCGCAGAGTGATGTTCGCATCAACTCTGCCGAGCGAGGAGGAATTGGACGGAGTCAAGTTGA
>ODAI010009686.1_pt1 | contig 13703 bp, 17 predicted proteins | sample 1539321 | NCBI WGS metagenome assembly ODAI01 (sample SAMN02144231, study PRJEB22623) | gut metagenome | biome: sheep rumen | host: Ovis aries | place: New Zealand
AGTACTTCTGGATTTCTCCCAAGAAATTATCCAGATTCTTCTTCAGCAACGGATCAAGTTTGTCTAATGCAGCATCGCTCTGAAGAGGCTCTGTTCCCCACGTACCTTCATTAAGGACATTATCCAGATGTTCTGATACAGCAGACATTACCTGCTCGTAGATTTTTCGTTTATTGGTTTCAGAAAGTTTCATTGTTTAAAAACAAATATTTCTTTATTTATTCTGGAACTTCTAATCTATAATAACGAAGAAACCGATTCAATGACTCTTGAATAACGTTATCCGATAACTTCACAATTGGAGCATCTCCTGGACCAGTAACTGTCAACCCGTACTCACTGAATAACCTATTTTGCAACTTTCTAAGATTCTTGCAAATCTGATATTCGTAATTCAAGAAACTGCTTTCAATGACGAACAATGTATATTCCAGAGCAATACGAATGTGCTCGTTTTCTTTAATAACATCTTGAAGTTTTTCAGACATCATTCTCAAAAAATTCTGTTCTGTGAACACACGATTCAGAGCAGATGATTTGATGTTGATTGTAGTCAAGGTGTCATCAAGATTTGACTTGAATCCGTTATATGATTTCAATTGTCCGTGTTTCAGCAGATAATAAGCAACAATAGCAAGAACTTCCAATGTATGTTCATCGTCGATTGTCAAGAACATTTCTTCTATTCGGTTATGAAATTCAACCAGGTGAGTCATTTTCATTGTCTCGTCATCCAATATGCACTTTGTCAAATAATCTGCTGCATATTTCGGGTCAGATAATAATGGATAGTCCACACCCGGCCGGTTGTTTCGTATCTGCTCTTCATAATCATGTTTCGCTGTATCTACTATCCGGTAACGGGTGGGATTCTGCGAATTTGCAATATTTCTTATGAAATTATATACTTGTGTGACATATGCCCGTTGCTCATCTTCAGACATATAGTACAATAACCATCGGGCATCATTGAATGCACTCGCTTTGAATCTTCTCAGTCCGAAATAATCAGCATCGATGTCTTTTATAACGCTCAACTTATTAGAATCTGTGAGGTCTTTAATTCCCAATATAAACATATCAAATGCGTGTGACAATTCGTGACTGATAGTTGATTCAACAAATGCAACAAACGTCTGACTGTCATTGATGAAAAGTTTTCCTCTCTGTTTTAGATTCAAGAAATATGTTGTGTTTATGCAAATGAAGATTTTCTTGCCGTTTTTATAAGCAAAAGCTATTTCATCATTTTTGGACATATGCTTAAATTCTATATAAAGAGGGTAGTCTTTAGTTGCATTCTCATCATTAGCCTGATAAAAATAACTCCAACTGTCGATGCTTTGCTCAATAGTTTCTTTTGATTTGAAATTCCAGCCGCTATAAAACACACAATCATTCGGAGTTTCCGTGTGCATAATATGTTCGAACATATCAATAGCATACTTTCGTATTTCTTTTGCACATTCGAATGTATTACTGTTGACATATGATTCGGTCAATTTCGTCAGCGGATTCAACTTACCACTGAATAAAATGAAATGTTGTTGATAATCTTTGAGTGTTCTCAGTCCAACGGTAACATTATATCGTTCGTACTCGAAATATGGTGTCATTTGTAGTTGAATTGTTATGTTTTCTTATTTACTGAAACTATTTATAAATTATACTACAAACTTCGTCAAAATCTTAAAATTACTTAATTTTCAGCAATAACTATACAACTTTGCGAATAATATTGTATCTTTGTGGCAACAATTCATTAATTAATGTAGTATGAGAAAATTCAAAGACCGCTTTAAACTGTGGACTTGGGTGTTATTGGTTCTTATCTTCGGAGGAATCATCTTCGGTCTCGGTCCGCTGTTCCTGGCAATTATCATCAACTGGCTGAATCCGACAGTGTTCGGAATGACGAGTCATATAACATACTGGAATTCTGTGTTATACAGTGCGTTCTGTTGTGTTATTTATATAGTTGGAATTTTAACATTATATAAAAATTGAAACATGAAAAAGATAAAGATTGAAGTAACATTAACTGTTCCGGATGATTTCGAAACAAACGAACCGGATTGGGACATAGAAGATGCAGTACAAGGAAAGTACGAGTACGTAACAAGATATTTAGATTGACAAATGATTATACAGGGAAAATTCATAACAGCAGTCATTCATACAGAGAATGTAGAAGATGCTGCTATAGAACAAATACAACAAATCACAGACAGTCCGGCTTTTGAAGGACAGTTTGTTCACTATATGCCAGATGTTCACGCAGGACACGGCTGCACTGTCGGGTTCGCTGCTACACTAGGAGACTATATCAACCCGAGTCACATCGGAGGAGACATCGGCTGCGCAGTCTCACATATGCGCATAGTCGGGAAACTACCCGCAGAGAAATATGCTGAATTCGAGCATAAAGTCCGTAATGCCGTTCCATACGATTTGCAGAAGAAACCCGTTATCGATGAGAAAGAGTTCTTCAAATTCCTGACTCGTCAATTCAACAAGATGAAACAGCAATGGCCGGAACATCTCGATGCACTACCTGACCAGGTGACTGAACGTTGGGTCAGTGACCAGTTGAAACGGCTGAATATGGACAAGGCAACATTCTACAAGCAGCTCGGAACTTACAGCAGTGCGGTCAGCAACCACTTCATAGAATACGGTGAAGCAGAGAATGTATCTTTCATCGATATGCCATGGTATAACAGAAAGACTGCTCCGAAAGAAGACGGATCCTGGTATGACAGCGAATATGTCGGTCCCGACCCAGAAGCATACAGACAGAATCTGCCGTTCATTGCGGGAATCACTGTTCACACCGGCTCCCGTAATTTCGGACAGAAGGTGTGCCGCAGATGGGAGTCTGTCGCTCAGCGTTCAAAGGAAATTCCGGGTTATCTGACTGGTAAAGAACTCGACGGTTACTTGTGTGATATGTGCTTTGCTCAGGCATATGCATACTATAATCACATTACGATTCAGGATCTCATCAAAGACATTCTGAAGAAATACAAGATTCGGACTGTCCCCATAGTGTTCTGTCCCCATAACTATATCGATATGAAGCAGCACATCATTCACAAGGGAAGCATCAGTGCACTTAACACGGAGACTCTCATTATCCCGTTCAATATGCGAGACGGCGTTGCAATCTGTGTCGGCAAGAATAATCCGGACTGGAATTTCTCTGCACCGCACGGAGCGGGTCGTCTGATGAGCCGTAACCAGGCTCGAAAGAACATATCGATTGATGAATATACTGCAACGATGAGTGATGTCTATTCAACCAGTGTCTGCGAAGCAACAATCGACGAAAGTCCGATGGCATATAAGCCGACTGATGAAATCAAGAAACTCATCGAACCGACTGTTGACATTATGTATATGCTTCCGTCGAAGATTAGCATTAAAGCAACGAAACCTGAATAGTAAAATGGCTAGACATTATTGCAAGTTTAAGCGGTGGAAGTCAGATGAAGGTGTAATCGGAGAAATCATCGGTACGATTGTAGAGCCGTCTTCGTATTCGGGAACTTCGCATTATGCAGCATTTGTGATTGAATACGAAAACCAATATTTCACAAAGAAAGTCTCAGAATGCTCACCAGCAAAGAAACCACGAAATAACAAATAGAATTATGAGAAAAATTAAAGATTTCTATTATTTCTTGAAAGAAAATAAGATGCTTTCATTTGCTTTGATGGTGTTTATCGCTATCGTTGCCGGACTCACCTGGTCGATGCAGCCGTGTTGGGTACGTTATTGTATCGCCGGCTCATTAGTTGCTCTTGCTTTCTGTCGCTGGTAACCACTGAGGATAAACCATCAGTGTTTCTCGCAGTATAATTAATAAGAATTTTATTAATTTAAAGCAAATGAAAGAAAAGATTGATTTTATCGGCTGGCCCGACTGGTCTGAACAATACATCCAGGAACTTTCCTTAGACGAACTCTCAGAACTCAAGAAGATAGAACTCTTCCTGCCCAGGAATGTATTCCTGACTATCGACTACGATGACGATGATGAGGATGAGGATGAAGAAGAGTACGCTACGAAAGAAGATACTGAACTTGCCGACTTCATCTCAGATGCTGAGGATATGATGAAGAATTCGGCAGACAAGAAAGACTATGAGTCACTGTTCGGCCGTTACTTCCTGAGAACTGATGACAGAAAAGCCATTCATATACTGAAATGGCCGAAGACGAATCCGGATGAATATAAGTTCAGTGAACTCATCAAAGCCGGACATCATCCGTTCATCTATGAAGTCGTGGAATACAACCCCGTAGAGGATACACGATACAACCAGAAAGTAGGCTGGCACTATCCGTATCTCTCGTTCTACGAGACAATATTCCACGAGGACAATCCCGCATTAGTCAGCCGTTATGAAGTGAATCTTCCGGTGGATGAAGGTACGGAACTCTATTATGATGCTTCTGAGAATGTACTGTGGGAAGGTGAGAACGACTGGACTGACTGGGACCGATACGAGGAAATCGATGCCGTGCTGTTCGAAGAGTTCATCACTGAAGCGGAGAAGTACAAGAAAGAAGATGAGAAAATTGCAAAGAAGAGACAAGAATATGCCAGGAAATTCCAAGAAGAGCGAGAAGCAGCAGCCAAAGCAGAAGAGCAACAGCAGCAAAATGCCCATTAATGCACTGGTAGCGAACGTATTCGGACATTACAGCTTCGAAGAAATTCTGAATAGTGCACTGGACCAGGGCTTTCTGACTTCATCAGACATCATCCACGCATCAGACATATACAGCCCGCCTGGTGAATACGATGATGAAGCATCTGTCTGCATCGACCATATCAAAGAAGACTTCGAGACGATATGGGAGAATCACAGGTCAGAGGATAAAGGACTACGTGCTTGCGTTGACGAGCATTTCCCGACTTTGAAAGAAGTATTAGAAGTCATTAATGACTATTATGACCTCTATGATGACAAAGGTTTGCTTGATGAACTTGAACCGTGGAAGATTGTCGACTATCTCGAAACATACGAGTCAGATTCCCTTGACTGGCACGACCAGAAGATAAGAGACGAGGCAGAGGAAGATGCAAGAGAAGAATACGATGCAGAAATCGAACGCATCAACTTCGATGACAAGCAGCAGCTTCTTGAACTCTTTGAGAATAAGACACCAGATGAACTCTGGCAATTCCTGTGTGATTTGTTCTGCTGCGGATACTATGACAAAGAAAGATTCAAAGCAGGTCTGAACAAATTCAAGGAGAAACTCGCCAATGCATCTTATAATATACAAACTGGTGCAATTATGTAAACTATAATATACATTATATGGAGAAGACTAATAATAATGAACAGGTTTACCAGGTGAAAATGACTGCTAATCAGTTGTTCTTGCTTGAGCATACTTGTGAATGGTATATGCGATTGCTGTGCGGTCAGGACTTTATCCTGCGTGATTTCCTGGAGAACCGATGGCACAAGTTCGTACAAGAGAAGAAGAATCTTGAATATACCGGACCCGAGTTCTGGGAAATGCGTAAACTGGTAGAGCAGTACGTGAGTGAACTCCGTGATTTGATATGGGACATCCGGGGCAATGCTGACTACGGAATCGGTGTTGACAAAGATGCTGACAATCTGTGGGACATTTACCAGGTGCTTCGACATCAGCGTTATCTCGACATGGACGATGAAAGCAAAGACATGATGCGTAATACGGTAATGTCCCATAGTGCAATGCATACTGGAACTGAACCGTTGATAACTGTTGAGAACATTTCTAATAAGAAACCAGAATAACAATGTTATGCAAGATTACATGCAACGAGCTATAGCGAAGAGTTATAGAGAGCACGAAGATGAGAAATATGTTTTCTCTGATAAAGATGAACTGATAGAGTATTTCATCGAGACGATGGCTTATATCAACATCGTCCGGATGTATGTTCCTGTCATTAATGACGGCAATTTCATCACGAATCGTGTTGTCATCGATGCGATAACAGATGTCTTGTATGATTCGAAAGCATACCTCCGCTTGATGACAACGGTTGGATATAATTCCAAGAATCCTTTGCTATATGAGTATCTCAGAGACCATCCTGCCTGGGCTCAGAAGAGGATTCAAATCCGTCAGTTCGAATGCCCGCCTAAATGCCGGTTCCCGTTCGAAGACAGCAACCAGGATGAAGAAATTGTCATATTCGGAGACAGGAATACAACATTCCGATGTCACTGGAGAGATGATGTGAGCGTAGGCGGCTTTGTCAACTTCGGAGCACCTTCAACAGCCGGTAATGTTGACAAATTCGATGATTTATTCTTGAAATTGAAGAAGTTAAAGAAATAAAATAAATCCTATAAAATTTGTCAGATTCAATTATTATTCGTATCTTTGCAGCATATCAACAAACAAAATTAATGTTATGGCAAATAACAAACAACAGAAAGTAACAAACCTGTTCAACAAGAATCACGTCAGTCTGACAAGAACAGACCAGTTGCCCGAATACGAGAGCCGGTTGAATTTGAACGGCTATGCCTATATCGATGAGAAGAAATTCGGGTATCAGAGCAAGACGTGCTACAGTCTGTACAGCAGGGAGAAAGAGAAAGTGGAGATTACTTGCGAGTCTCCGCTGGGTTTCTATTACAAGAAGAAAGTTGATAAACTCCAGGCTGCTGCGAATGACGGGTTCGATGTGCGCAACCAGAGCATACGTGTGCTTGAAGTCTATGTTGATGATGTGAAATATACGTTGTCATATACAATAAGATACAATGACATCAAGCTGAGCAAAGAACTTCGTCCGTGGGAGATATATCCGAAAGAGAAAGCAATGCCCGAACATTTCGTCGGAGACTTGCTCAAAGAAGTAGATTCTCTCTTCGACAAGATGATAACTAAGAAGATGAACGTCATTGAAATAGAAGGTAAGCGTCTGTTCGCGGATAGTCCAGATACTGGAAAATGTTGGGATGTTCATACTATCAAGCGAATCATCTACGAAGAGTTGTTCGGCTGGCCAGACGGCCCGAAGTTCCAGACGAACGATGAGAAGATAGAAAGTCACGGATTCGATACAGTGACGAGTTTCAGAAATATGTAACATTAAGGGAAGTAATTATGCAACCACATCAGAAACGTTATATGGTCATCTTCTCTATATGGGATGACAAGGAAGCAAAGACAGATTTTTCTGAGTTCGACAAAGAAGAGTCTTGGAAAGAAGAAGTTATGCTTTTGAACAACTTCTACCAGGACACTCCCCGTCCTCAAATGAAGCAGACTAAAGATTCTCGTCGTTGGAACAAGAAGTATGAGACTGTATTCGAGGACGGAGCAAAGTACTGGGGATATTGTGTACTCGATTTCGAAAAAGAGCAGATTCTGAAATGGGGCAATGACGGCATCTATCTTAAGAAAGAAGATTATCAGCCCAGTCAGCGAATCTGTTTCATACATGCCGGAAGTGTAGTCAAAGGCAATGAAATAGTCGGTAGTGCATTGTCACGCAAGACCGACCAGAGAGGAGTACGGGTCTTGTTCTTCCGTCCGGAAGACTTTCCAAAAGGATACAGTTGGGATGACGGTGAATATGACGGATGGCTTCAGTTCAAGTGGGGAGACGGAAAGAATGCTATCGGTCTTCCTCAGCAGAAACCGCAGCAGAAACGCAAAAAATATGCTAAGCATAATCCCGTTGGCATTGATGATGATGTTCTTCAAGACTTGCTGATGGCTGATGAAACAGATATCATCGAAGATGAATATGCTGCTCAGGAAGAAAGAGAAACAAAACTGCGATTAGCAGACAGATGGTGATAATCTTCTAATCGCAGTTTCAATCTTCTTTTCGCTCCCGTAGTTCAACGGATAGAATCAAGAATTCCGGATTCTTGGATTGGGGTTCGATTCCCCACGGGAGTACTCATTATATCAGTAATTTCTCCTATCGCATAATTCAACTTGGTCAGAATACACTTTATAATCAGTCAGTTCATTATTCTTGGCAGAATATGTGAGTTCGCAAGTACGAGTTTCTAAGATACGGAAACTGTCAAAGTTGAAACGTTTGTAATCTTCTTCATCTTTGAATTCACAGATTATTTTCTTTCTGTCTTCAGATGTAGTGATTTTCACTTTATCAAGATTGTTGCTCACCCATCTCGGACGTCCTTTGTATATCACACAGTTGTTTTTTCTTGTTTCGAAATGAAACCATCTGCCGGTTTCTTTCTCAGCCAAATCTTCACAAAGAATATCCGGATGTGCACTATATAAATCCCGAATATATGAAATCGGAGTAGAAAAACGACGGTGCATTTCATCAATTATCTCATTAACTAAGAGAACTTTTGAATGATTCTTGATTTTATATTCTCTTCTGAACTTATTGGCATCGAGTTTTAATACTTCACATTGACGAGCATATTCTGATTCTATTTCTTTGACAACTTCCGGCTTAGTGTATTTCTTCCAGTCAAGAATATAAATAGATTGACTATCATCTGTGAACGGAACGGCTTCTTGCTTTCTAAACCCGTCTGCATCTTTCTCTCCAGTATCAACCCATTCTGCCAAACCATATGACATTTCTTGTAAATGACGATGACAATTTATAAAAAACTGGTCTAATACTTTTCGTTTATCCTTCGGATAATTGTCTTTTTCAAGATAGTAATGATCACACCAGTGGTCTTGATGCCAATTATGTGCTAAATTGGGGGAGAACCAGTGTAAATCACGATTATAATCCACAAAGATAAATCCGAATAAACCATTCGGTTTAAAGGAGATACACAGATGCGGTTCTTCAAAGAATGTCAGGCCATATGTTGGATTCTCCTTGACCCATTCAGCCATTGAAACCATCTTCGACATCACAAACGACTTCTTGAAATCCTCAACTTCACGAAGCATTGCTTCTGCTTTCGTCTGCTGGTCCAGGAAGAACGAGAGATCTTTGAAATCATCGTAGTCAGTCTTGACAAGACTTATACTGTTCTTTTCTTTCGGTGTCATATCTTAAAATTTGGGTTTATATTTTCTTTCATCACTATTGACTTTGTAGTCAATCAATTCGTTATTCTTTGTAGAGTAAGTCAGCCGGCACGTCCGTTTAATGCAAGTAACCGGACTATTCGACGGCCATTGCCATTTTGAATATTCCACTTCATCACAGAACTCACAGATGACCAGGCTATAGTCTTTGGATGTTGTGATTCTCACACTGTCCAAATCATTACTGACCCATCGTGGCCGACCGCCCCACATCACACAGTTCTTGAGAGACGGATGACACATAAAGCCGTCGCCGCTTTCAGCCTTTCCGTATTTCATCGCCGACAGTTTGTAGTGCTTGTGATACAGTTGTTCTATCAGTTCAATGGGTTCAGAGAATCTTCGGCGAATCTCAGCATATATCTTCTCGTAATTAATGCCGTCGAGATGATAGACATCATTCACATACAAATGTTTGATGTCTGTACGAGTCATACGGTCAAAACGCTCCGGAACTTCCCATTTGCACTCTCTGGCATATGATTCTCGTAATTTATCGATGTCAACATATTTCTCCCAGTTTTCTACGATGAACAGTGTCGATTCTTCCGAAACTGGAATACGATTATCATCTTCTTCATCATAACCGTCCGGCATTCTATTCATCGGGTCCTTGCAAGTATATGTATTATTCTTATACACATCATAATATACATCTACATGTCTTGTCTGCCACCAGAAATCCTTTAGTATCTTCCGTTTCTTGGAACTAAACTTCTTGACATCTTCAGTGATACTGTCGTATTTCGGCATCTTTCTGTATTTCTTGGAGATGACGAAATGCTCGAAATCACCCAAAACGACTTTGATGTATGCACGTGGCTTCTTGCCTTTCGGCATATAATAGCAGAATTCAACTCCCTTGAACAATTCAAGGTTATACAATGGATTCTCTACTATCCAGTCATCGATTGAAATCAACTTCGACAATATGAACGACTTCTTGAAATCTTCTACTTCACGAAGCATCGCTTCGGCTTTCTGCTGTTGCTTTATGAAGAAAGTCAAATCCTTGAAATCGTCATAATCTGTTTTGACTAATTGTATATCTTTATTCGGCTTCATAATATGCTGCTTTATTTCCAGGGTCGTTCGTACTTGACTAACTCATTAGTATCAATCTCGTATGTCAATATCGTCATACCGCATTCATGTTGAGCCTGACCGAAACCTCCTCTGCCCGGCTTGAAATACTCATCTCCGAAAGTGAATTCGATATATTTGTTCTTTATTACTTTCATCGAATAATCTGTTGTATTCTGGGCAACAAATTTTATGTCACCGTTGAAAATGATACAGTTTTTGTCTCTGCAACTCGGACCCCACTGTCTGCCGTGGACATTTTGGAACTTCCAGAATATTTCTTCGTGATCTGCATCCGGATTGACATTCTCTTTATACCAGTCGTCAAATGAAACCAGTTTCGATTGTATGAACGACTGCTTGAACTCTGCAACTTCCTTCAACATCGCTTCTGCTTTCCGTTCCTGGTTGATGAAGAATCGCATCGTCTTGAAATCATCGTAGTCAGTCTTAACTAACTGAATGTTCTTGTATTTCTTAGGCATATTACAAATATTCTTGATAATTAATGAGTTCGTTATTCTTAGTTGAATATGTCAATTCACAAGTCCGAGCCAGACTGTCCCAACCTATACCGTAAACATCTGGACCTTTATACATTCTATTGCGTTTTAATTTAGTTAATCCTCTATTGAACCGGAACGTAATCATCTGCTCATCTTGAGAAACTGTTGCTGTGTAGTCATCGGGATTCGTTGAAATAAACCGGGGTTTGTTATTCCATACGATGAACTTCTTGTCATCTGGAGTTCCGTATTCTTCGTTCCAGTTACGCTGGATAGTTCCCTCTGTATCTTGCACATAGAGTTCTGTAAACAGTTCGATAGCATTCTTGAAACGATTACGCATAATTTCGTAACATTGCTCGTGTGCACCATCTTCTAACAGAGTGTGAGAATCCCATTTATAGAAGAATCTCCAAGCTGGTCTGCAACTATCGAGTCGGTTATATTTCACAGTGGCAGCTAATTGTTCTTTATTGATGAACGGTCTCCAATCAGTGATGATATTCGTACATCCTTCAAACATTGCACAATGTGTATCAGCATTAATCTTATCACGCATCGGCGGACCATACAAGTAATAATTATGCGTACAGTGAGATATTTCAAACTGCGAGAACATTGCGAAATAGAACTGGTCAAGTAACTTCTCCTGTTTTTTGGTTATCTTGACTTTTCGAAATGCATAATAGACGAACGGGTCAACATTCAAGTCACCGAAATCTTCACTCCGACGATAAACTACCGGACACCCTGGTTCTACGTGAATACATCCATAATCTTTGCCGGTGCTTTCATCAATATAGTAAGTAAACTTGATCTCATCGAACAGTTTCAAACCATATGACGGATTCTGCTCTACGAATTCACGGAATGAGATGAACTTCGAGAGGATGAACGACTTCTGGAAATCGTGAACCTCCCGCAACATCTCGTTGGCTTTCTTCTGCTGCTTGATGAAGAAAGTCATATCCCGGAAATTATCATAGTCCGTCTTGACGAGTTTCGTATTCTTAGTTTTATTCATATTTCAACAGTTCGTTATTATCGATAGAATATGTTAACTTCGTCTCATAGAGATAGACTTGATTATAATCATTTTCATCAGACTGATACTTAAACGTAAAAGTAATAGTATTGTCGTTATTGATAATTGATTCATATTTCTCTGGAGTCGGAGAAACAAATCTTGGCACACCCTCCCATAAGATATAGCATTTGTCTTCAGGAGTACACCATCCGCAGCATTTTCTCTTAGCGGTTCCTTCTACATCTGCATAATAGAATTTCTTATGTAATGCTATTGCATCTTTGAAACGTTCTTCGAGAACAGCACGAGCACCATCTTCATCTTTAATATAACGATAACCTTGCCAGTCATCGCAATCTTTCGTTGGCCAAATAAGTTTCCAGCCTTTTATAAAATCTTGTAATGCATTTGGATTCTTCTTGATATACTGCTTTACTGCTTTCATATCAACAAACTGTTCCCAACCGTCTATTATAAATGGTGTGCGATTTAAAGAAATTACACTTTTCGCATGCTCGCCATAATAATCGAATTTTTCGTTTTTATTTACATACTTAGATGATGAAAACAATTTATTTTCAACACAATCAATTTCTATTTGACCATATAATGCAAAATACAAATTATCTAGAAGTTTTTCTTCTTCTAATGTCATATCTACATATATTGGTTTGTGATATGATGAAATATTAAGTGTTTTCTCGAATTTCCCCTTTCTGCGATATATTGGAAGTTCTGAGTAACGTGCTTCGATGACACCAACTGGTTCACTTTTTTCGTTTTCGTAATATCTGAAATTAAATGTGCGGAATACATTATAACCATACATTGGATTTTCTCGCACATAATCTTTTATTGAAATGAATTTCGACATAATGAATGAACGCTGAAATTCTTCAACTTCACGCATCATCTCCTGTGCTTTTCTCTGCTGCTCAACAAAGAAACGCATATCCTTGAAATTATCATAGTCTGTCTTTACCAGACTGCTCTTGATTTTGCTATTTCCCATCTTATTTTCAATTCTGCTGCAAAGATATGAAATAAAACGTACCGTCAATCATTTATTCTGTTAATTTTTCTAAAGCAAATAATAGTCAGCCGCTTTTCTCCGATAAATACTACAAATAGTGCAATTTCAAGAATGCAACAAGATACAGAACACATAAACAGTCTGTTTGAAGGCTTTATCTTTGAAGATTATTTCGACCGCAACAAGGATGCGCTCGACAGTAATTTTTCTCCCGATGTTCAGGACGAGTTTAGCAAAGATGATGAAGACTACAAATACTATATGCGAGTTGACATTAGTGTTTGCCGTCGATTGGGTAGTGAGTGGTCTGTAACACGAGAGTTGATGAAACATCCCATTAATGTCAATCGCGGTTATCGTGCTATTGAGTATATCCTTGAACAAGTTCCGTTCTTCAAATCATACAAACTCGGTGACAAAATCCGGTTCTATGACCATCTTTACAATGAGTTCGACCCGGTTGAATTCAAATACCCTTGTCCGGAACTGTTCAATATCGGAAAGTGGTATGACCAGCCATCTAATTGGAGTCATCCTTCCGGTCGTGACGGATGTTTTGAGTATTTTGTATATTTCGATGCATTGAAAGATTGTGACCATCGTACATTCACTGAGCGTATGAACCGTCTGTTGACCGCATTTCAGAATGTGCGTTTCGATACAAACGGTTCTGTCTCGTTGCATTTCAAATACAATAACGGTCTTGGTGGAAGTGCTGTATCTCGTCAGGAAGAAAGAGACCCCGATGTTGCTGTAGATCCTGACCGGTTCGAGTTCTATATCAGTCCGGCATATTGTCAGAATCAAAACAGAATCGATGCGTTATATAAAGCATTCTTCGGAAAAGACGACACTTCGTTGCAAGTAGATGACGGATATAAAAAGGAATTGCAGCGAATGATGATAATCCAGAAAGTGAATCTTCCGGCTGCATTGCGTTATGCTGAGGAAAAGGTCCTAGCTACGGACTAAAAGTCACTGCCG
>ODAI010036266.1_pt1 | contig 13703 bp, 12 predicted proteins | sample 1539321 | NCBI WGS metagenome assembly ODAI01 (sample SAMN02144231, study PRJEB22623) | gut metagenome | biome: sheep rumen | host: Ovis aries | place: New Zealand
CGCTTTGCCCGAGGAGAAAAAACTTGTTTTTTCTTCCTTACAGGCACCAAGTGACGCCGCAGGCGGCGCGCAGTGTGACTGCATTTTCGGAGAAAAGCCTGCTTTTCTCCGGCGATGTTGTCGCTATGCGACAACGAGCATTTTCATATTTGCATATGGCAAGATATTCAAAATATGCGGCAACTTCTCCCGTATCGTAATACATTGCACCGTAATCGCCTTTAGGCGTGTAGTACAATACCTTTGCATTGTCCAATTTATCGGGAAACATTCCTATCACCTCTACAATAAACAGCTTTCACAGGTATGACCTTTAAGTTTCAACACTTCCCTGCGTTCTTTCGGGTTTTGGAATGCCTCCGTCATAAGTTCCGCAAGTGTTTCAATGCCCTTATAGCCATAAAGGCCGCCGCCGGAAACAAGGTTCACAAAATAGTCGGTCGCAAAATAGAACGCGCCCTTTTGCCCTATCGAAAGCACTTTTTCGTGTTTTTCATCGGCAAGATGGAGCATATTCACATTTACGGATGAATAGATCTCAATATCGGGATAGTTTTTCGCCAAGAATTCAAGTTCCTTTTCTTCTTCAAAATTCAGAGTATCGGCAACTATATATTTGACATTGAAGCCGTACTCCAAAAGCAGCTTTGCCAGCTGAAACTGTCTTGCCACAGCAAGAAAATCAATGACCATCGGTGTATCGCCGATAATCTTTTTTGCATTTTCAAGCGCATTTTCAGCCCTTTTTCTGTTATCCGAAAAATCGGGCAGGGATATTTCAAGCGCAGAACAAAGCGTTTTGTAATTTTGTTCTATCTCGTCAAAGTCAAAGGCGGCAGGCAGATACAGATGTTTGGCACCCGTTCTTTGCGACAAAGCTTCGCCGCCTGCTTTTCCTGTGGGTCTTGTCGTTATATTGAACGCACTTTCAGCCATTTTTTGATACTGCTCATAAGTTTTGCAGAAATGTATGTCCTTTATCTCAAAACCGTTTTTTCTGATAAGTTTAAAAAGCTCCGAAGTTTCATCGGGCGCAATATCATTGCCCAGAATACTCACCGATTTTTTATTGAGTTCAACGGGCTTCAAAAGAGAATAAAGCTGAATACGCATTTTCACATCGGGAGATATGGTCGTGCGCATTGTAGGCGTCATATAACAATCCGTAAAATCTATATCGGTGAACTTTGTGCGCAGTTCATTGAGAACGGCATCGAAATCACAGCCTGCAAACATATGTATACAGCTTAAATAAAGCAGCACGGCGGCAGGTTTTTTGCCGTCTTTTGCCTTTTTTGCAAGTATTTCCGATACGCCGTCTGTAATATCGCTTTCAAGCGTACCGTCAAACATATCGTTTTCCTCGACAGATACCCAGCTCATACGTTCATGTGCGTTCATTTCGGCAGCGGTAAGAATAACGCCGCGCAGACAGCCCTGCGCACATACAAATATCTGATCGGTCTCAGGGATAAGCATACCCGTATGCACTATATTCCAACCGCCGCGCACAGGCGCGTTATATTCAAGACCGCTTTTGAAAAAATCTCCTTTGGGTGCATCGCATATTTTTATGCTGCGGGGTTTTTCGTATTCAAAAGCACTGCGCATATCACTCACCTCCGCAGATACGATATATTCTTTCGGCTGTTTCTTCAAGCTGGTTTGCCGCCAAACAGTCCGGATAAGCGGAAAGCAGCGGCACGCCCTTTTCTTCTGCAAGCGGTATTTCTTCGCTGCGGTCGATCGTACCTATGACCTCTGTTTCAAAATCGGCGGCAAGAGTATTTACAAGAGCATCTTCGTCTTTTACGTTCCTGCGGTTCAGAATAATGCCGCCAAGGCTTGCATAGCCCCTGCCCTTAAAGTTTTCTACCGCCATACAGATATTGCCTGCCGCATACCGCGACATTTTTTCACCCGAAGTCAGCACAAAAACTTTATCGGCAAAACCCTTGCGCATAGGCATTGAAAAACCGCCGCAGACAACATCGCCGAGTACGTCGTAAATAACGACATCGGGCTTGTATACCTCATACGCACCCAGAGCTTCAAGCCTTTCAAGTGCATTTATAATACCCCTGCCCGCACAGCCAAGCCCCGGTACGGGACCGCCTGCTTCGACACATTTAACTGTGTTAAAACCGTCAAACACAATATCTTCAAGCGCAAACTCATTGCCCTTTTCCCTTATGGTATCAAGTACTGTCGGGATCTTTTTGTTGTTTCTCAAAAGTGCCGTCGAATCCGCTTTAGGATCGCAGCCTATCTGCATAACTTTAAGCCCCTTTGCGGCAAGCGCGGCGGAAATATTGCAGGCAGCGGTAGATTTGCCTATGCCGCCTTTTCCGTAAATTGCAAACTTAATCATGATGATCTCCTCTTGTTATCTCTATTCCGTAACCTATATATTTCATCCTGTTTTCAAGACAGCCTCTGCACTGTGCGGATTCATCGCCCGTGCAAATTTTGTTGTCGTAAAGCATATATTTTTTTCTTACCGCAGTGGGTGAAAGATTTGGCATAATGACATTTGCTCCCGAAAGCACGCCCTCTTCCCTGCCTCGTGGGTTTATTGTACCAAGTGCGGTCGTTGCGGGCAAAAGCACATTTGGCAGAAGTATCCTGCAAAGGCTCAATAAAAACAGTGTCAGTTCATAACTGCCTTTCGGTTCGTCCCTGAAAGGCGTATCCTTATGCGGCAGAAAAGGTCCTATGCCTATCATATGCGGCTTGAAATCCTCAAAAAACAGCATATCATCCGCAAGACAGCTGCTTGTCTGATACGGTGAACCTACCATAATTCCTGCACCGACCTGATATCCAAGTTTCTTAAGGTCTTTAAGGCAGTCCATTCTGTGCTGCCAAGACATATTTTCGGGATGGAGTTTTTTATAATGCTCCTCATTCGCCGTTTCGTGCCTTAAAAGATAGCGGTCTGCACCTGCCTCACGCCATAATTTATATGTTTCGTGTTCTTCCTCGCCAAGCGAAAGGGTCACGGCACAGTCGGGATGCGCCGCCTTTATTCTTTTCACAACATCGGCGACCTGTCCGGGCCTGTAAATATGCTCGCCGCTTTGCAGCACAAAAGTGCGGAAACCGAGTTCATAGCCCTCATTGCAGCAGTCAAGTATTTCATCCTCTGTAAGACAATATCTCTGAATATTGTTGTTTGACTTGCGTATACCGCAGTAATAGCAATCGTTGCGGCAGATATTTGAAAACTCGACAATACCGCGTATATAAATATTTTTGCCGTATTTGCTCTGCGCGATATCTCTTGCAATCTCGGCGGCATATTTTCTGTCATCCTCGTTCCAATCGTCAAACAGACTTATCCATTCGTTCTTGTCAAGGTGTTTGTTTGTGTTGAGTTTATCTATCAGTTCTTTATTTCTGCTCATTGTACCCTCCTGACATTTATCAGTCATCATAGGCTCCGTTTTTCATATCTTTAACTATTTGGTCAAGCTGCATTATATTCTCTGTATCCTTATTTACCATAAAAACAAGTTTCAGAGGTTCTCCGTCCTTAACACAATCAATTCTGAGTTCTGCGTCCGTTTCCGAATATGATGATGTCTCTATGCTGTTTATATCTTCATATCCGATACGCATGACCTTGCCGTTTGAGAAGAAAACAACATCAGCGTATGTAAAACGTATCTCACAATTTTTGCCTTTCGGCACGGGCAGTCCATCCTCGGCTTTGCAGAATATCCTCGGTACTATAAGACTGTTTACAAGCTTAAGCGATGCTTCGTAACTTTCTTTAAGCTGTCCCATAATTATTGAAGTAAGCGGATTGCCTATCAAAAACAGCATGATCAAAACACCGAAACCCCAATCGGGATTTCTCGAAGCAACCATTATGGTAAGGAAAACAAAAAACAGCACAGAAAAGACAAACATAATACCCGTCCATACATCGTACAGTTTCTTTTGTACGGCAAGTTTTTTTCTGTCTCTGTCCATTTGCCCCACCCCTATTTATTAAGTAACAGTTCCGCTTCGGGCAGCATTTCAACGGTCCGTTTCAGAATTCCCTGCATATACGCAAGCGCAACACCGTAATTTGTAAACGGTACGCCGCAGTCCCCGGCGGTATTCATCCTGTATATCATTTCTTTCGCACCGAGCATACAGCCGCCGCAGTGGATAACAAGCTTATAACCGCTCAGATCTTCGGGAAATTCTCGTCCCGAGGTCAAGGTTATGTCAAATTTCCTGCCCGTGTATTTTTTCAGCATATCCGGAAGCTTAACACTGCCGATGTCGCCGCATTGTCTGTGATGCGTGCAGCCCTCCGAGATCATTATTTTATCACCGTCGATGAGTTTATCTATCGCTGCGGCACCTTTTAGGGCAGATCCAAGGAAGCCCTTATACCTTGCCATCAGTATCGAAAAAGATGTTAACTTTATCTCTTTGGGTACGATTTTATTAACCGCACCGAAAACCTGACTGTCGGTGATAACAAGTTCGGGCTTTGTGCCTATGTTTTCAAGCAAAGCGGCAAGCTCGGTCTCACGCACAGTGACGGCAGATGCGCCCGATTCGAGAATATCGCGTATGGTCTGCTGCTGCGGCAGAATAAGCCTGCCTTTCGGTGCCGCCTTATCTATAGGTATAACAAGTACGATAAGGTCGTTTTGTTTTATGATATCGCCGACTATCCTGCGCGAATTTTCCTTTATATCCACGATATTCGCAACACGTTCCCGCAGTTCGTTTATGTTTGTTTTTTCAAGAGCACTTACATAAAACTCCTTATCGGTGTGCGGCGGAACGGTATCGAGCAGGTCCGTTTTGTTTTTTACCGTTATATAAGGTATTTTTTTCTTCTCAAAAAGTGAAATAAGTTCCCTTTCGCAGTCGCCGAGGGGTTTTGTGCAGTCGGTCACAAGCACGGCGCAGTCGGTCTTGTTAAGCACCTGCATGGTTTTCTTTACGCGCATTTCGCCCAGAGCGCCCTCATCGTCAAAACCTGCTGTATCTATTATCATAACGGGACCCAAAGGCAGAAGTTCCATTGATTTATAGACAGGGTCGGTAGTTGTGCCCGGGGTATCGGAAACAACTGCAAGTTCCTGATTTGTAAAGGCATTAACGACACTTGATTTGCCTGCATTGCGCCTGCCGAAAAAGCCTATGTGTATTCTTTCGCCCGAGGGCGTATCGTTCATTCCCATATTATCATCTCCCAAAAAAACATATAAAAAAGCCGTGTTCTGTGCAAAAGCAGGAACACGGCCGAAATTCACGCAAACAAAGCTCAAAGTAATAGATCGCCTTATTTATACCGTATTTCTTACTTTCGCTTTAATTAATAATTTCAGCGTCAGTCGGAAATAAAACTGATGTCGATATTTTCAGATGTGATTTTAATGCGTTTAAATGCCGATAAACCGAAAGGGGGTAAAACTGTCGGAAAACGGGTACAAAACACAAAGTTATTTTCAGACCGAAGCGTAAACGGTCTTTGCGGATACGCCCTCAAGGCGTCCTATCTGTCCCGCAAGTGTGTTTATAACATCCTGCGGTGCATCTATTGCGATGCTTATTATATTTACATTCTTCGCCCTGTAAGGTACGCCCATTCTGCCGATTATATTCTCTCCGTATTCGTGCAGAAGGTTGTTTACACCCTCAACGGAAGCGCCCTTTTCAACTATAATAGCTATAAGTGCAACCCTCGAATTCATTTTTTCTCTCCTTTTGAGTTCATTTTGAAGTCATTTGAGGTTATTTTGAGGTCATTCTATCTCGTCAAGCCCGAGTTTGTCGATCTCGTCTATTATCTCTGTCCTGCGTTCGTGAAACATAAGTATCTTATCATGCCTGTGATATTCGGGACAGCCGAAAGCCGAAATATATTTTGCCGTCATCCCGTTTGCCGCAAGCTCGGTCACAAGAATGAGCATTTCCCTGCCCGACTCGCCAAAAGCCTCTTCACAGAAGTCAAACATATTTTTAAAATGCTTTCTTGTAAGCCTGACTTCTTCCTTAAAAGCGGAAATATCGGCATTAAAGCTTTCCCTTACCGTATCAAATCCTGTATCAAAGCCCGTATCAAACGTATTTTTTGAATTTTCTGCCGCCGCAAGATATTTTTTAAGTATGCTTATCTGCATTGTAAAAACTTCGTCATTCTCGGCGGATATACTGTTTGCGGCTTTAAGCTTTTCAAATTTTTTCTCTGTCTCCGAAACCATATCGGAAAGTTCGGTTTTTATATCTCCGCCGTTTTCTTTGAAAGCTTTGAGTTTTTCCATAACGGCAGTATACATGTTTTCGGTTCGCAGAAGTTTTTTTGCATCATTGCCTACAGCTTCAAGCAAAAGCCCCAAAAGTGAATACCTTTCGTCAAAACTCGCTTGTGACGCGCGTTTTTTTACCTCGTCCGAGGCATTTCCCGAAAGGATTTCATTTATTTTATAATCGCTTTTATACTTTTTGTAAAGCTCGTAATAAGCGGCAAAGTCCTCCGCTATCTGCTTATTCTGAAGATATTGAGATATAAGGCAGCCGTCCGCATCCATACCGCAGCGCTCATAGACCGAAAGCATCCTGCTCATATCATCCCAGCCTCTTGCCGTCACAAAACTTTTGCCGTTTACCGTAGTTTCTATTTTATAAAAATTCTGTGGCTTTATCTCAAGGTAAGTCAGGACGGCAGAGTGTATGCCTGCCGAATAAGCGTATTCTTTCCACGCATCAAAACTCGGCTCCACATCTATGCGTTTCAGCCTGTCCCATGTAACTATATCAAACTCGCGGACCGAATTATTATACTCAACGGGGTTTCCCGCGGTAACAACTATCCAGCCCTCGGGTATCTTGTGCCCGCCAAAAACTTTGTACTGTAAAAATTGCAGCATAACAGGCGTTAAGGTCTCGGAAACACAGTTTATCTCATCAAGAAAGAGTATGCCGTTTTCAACTCCCGAATTTGTCATCGTTTCGTAAACGGCAGCGATTATTTCACTCATTGTATACTCGGAAACATCATATTCCCTGCCGAAATAGTTTTTATGCTTTATTATCGGCAGTCCAAGTGCGCTCTGCCTTGTATGGTGCGTCATCGAATAGGATAAAAGCCCTATCCCAAGCTCCGAAGCTACCTGCGACATTATCTCCGTTTTGCCTATACCCGGAGGTCCCATAAGAAAAAGCGGTCTCTGCTTATACTGCGGTATAAGGTATCTGCCGTATTCGTCCTTTGCAAGATAGGCTTTTACCGACTCCGCTATCTGTTTTTTTGCATTCTTTATATCCATATGCAAGCTCCTTACAGTCTGAACTTTTCATCAAGCCTTTTATCGGCACTGTCACCGAAAAAATTATGCTTGCAGCGCAAAAGCAAGGTCTGTATCTCGGTTTTTTCCATATCTACCGCATAATTTATGCCGTCCGAAACATCGCTTTGGGTGAGTATGCCGAAAGAAAACAGTTTTTCGAGCTGTTCGGCATTTCCCTCGTCGATAGCGTAAAACAATGCGGTTTTGGCATTACTCTCAAGATACTCCGTATAAGCGCCGCCGTCTTCATAAAAACACAAGGCGGCAGGGATCTTATAATTATTTTCCGTAAGCTTATCAAACGAAAAAGCATTTGGGTCTGCCGCAAAATCAAACAAAAGCCTGCCGTTTATGTCTGCATTTGAGACCATATCGGTCTTAAGCTTTACGGAAAACTCTCTGCCGCCGCAGCAAAACACAAGCCTTGTCCCCCTGCAAAAAGCATTTTCGCCTATTTCTTTTTTGCCGTTAAAATGTATTTTTACGGTAAGTCCCCTGCAATGCCCGAAAGCCGAACGCCCTATCGAAGTTACGGACTTGGGTATATCCGCAAAGCGCAGTTCCCTGCACCACTCAAACGCATTTGCGCCTATATTTGAAACACCCGACGGTATTTTAATCTCGCGTAAAGTATCGCAGCCCGAAAACGCACCGCCGCAGATAAAAGCAATTTCATCGGGCAATTCCACAACTGAGTCCGAACCCCTGTATTTAAGCAGATATTTTTCGGACTGCACCGCAAAGTCGCCCTGCATTTCATTTAAAACGGGTGTGTCAAAAAACACATCACTGCCCATAAATTCAAGCTTTTTGGGCAAAACAACTTTTTCAAGGCTGCGACAGCCCGAAAAAGCGCGGTTGTCAATGCTTTTGATGCTGTCGGGCAGGACGGCTTCTTCAAGTGCCTCGCAGGACTCGAAAGCATACTCGCATATATGTTTTATATTATCGGAAAACACAACTTTTTTCAAGCCTTTTTTGTAAGAAAAAGCCCTTTCACCGATAATATTTACATTTTCGGGTATAACGGCTGTTTCATTCTCACTGTTGAAATGTATAAGTATACCGTCTCCGAGTATTATAAAAGGGCGGTCCGATGTATTGACAAGTGCGGTATTTATAAATGCACTGCTGCCGATATATTCCACACTTTCGGGTATATCAATGTTTTTTAGCGCACGGCAGGTATCAAAAGCGTGCCTGCCTATGCTTTTCACTCCATCGGGCAGTGAAATACCGTCAAGCAGACGGCAGGCTTCAAAAGCATACTCGTCTACCTCTTCAAGACTTTCGGGCAAAGTCACGCTTTTAAGCGCAAGACAGCCGTAAAAAGTTCTTTGTTTTATTATTTTTATCCCATTCGGGATAATTACGGTCTCAAGGCTTATACAGTTTGAAAAAGCCGAACTGCCTATACTTTCCATATTATGCGGCAAAGATACTGTTTTGAGCATATCACACTCTCTGAAAGCTGCATTGCCGATCTTGACAACATTTTCGGGAATTTTCACACTTTCAAGGCTGCCGCACTCCCAACAGGCAAAACGCGCTATTTCTTCAAGTGTTGAGGGCAGAACTATCTCTTTAAGCCGGATACAGTTCCAGAAAGCATACTGCTCTATCTTTTTTACACCCTCGGGTATTATTATTTTTTTTACGTTTTCGCTGCCTGTAAAAGAATATTCGCCTATTATCTCAATACCCTGCGGAACAGTCACCGTTTCCGTGCCGTCATCTTCATATCTGCGCAAAATATTGTTTTCTGTTTCAAATGCCATTTTATCTCCGCCTTTTAAAAATGTCACTGCATTATATCTTCATCTTCAAGTATCAGTTTTATTGCCCACGGCGGAATATTGGGTGGTTCTGCCGCGGAATAATCGCTGCGCAGAAAGACAAGCGCAGTTTCATAAACGGGTTTTTTAGCGGGAAACTCGCCGAAACCGTCGGTAAAATAGATCAGCCCTTTAAGGTTTGAAAACTCCTTCTGTTCCACAAGTTTATCAACATAGTCGAAAACAGGTCTGAAGTCCGTACCTCCAAGCCCCTTTAACTCCATATTTTTGATATAGTTTTCAAGCTCGTTTCGACAGGTTATCTTTACCTTTTCCCTTATTTCCTTATCACACTGTATGATGTGGATGTTTACTTTATCAAAAAAGCTTTTTTCATTATTGAGAATATCATAAGTCTTCTCTACAAACCGCTGCACAAGCATACCGCTGACAGAACCCGAAGTGTCGATAGCCACAACAAAATCGCGCACACGCTTCACTTCTTTATATTCGAGCGGTTCGATAAGCGCTACATTGTCATACAGCGACATACCGTAGCAGTAGTAATTTGTATCAAAGCTTTCGTCATCAAGCTTCATTACCTCGCCCATAACGGCAAATTTTTTCAGAAACTCCGCATAATCATAGTGTTCTCTGTCAACTTCCTCCAGCGCCTGCACAAGGTTTTCACTTTGTTTGCCTGCATTTTTCGCAAAGAGACCGAGTTCTGTCTGTATCTGTTTTGCAATACTGCGCCACATATTTTCGAGCTGTTTAAGATTATCGGGCTTGTGTTCATCCGATTTTGAATTATCGCGTGAAACAAGCTCATTGGCAAGGTCGTTTTCTTCTATATTATCTTCTTTATTGTTTTCGACATTGTTTTTGCCGCTGTCGGGCTGAACTCCGCCGTCTTTCTCTTGTTCCTCATGCTCCCTGTTTTCATCATTGTCCTTTTGCTGCCCAAGCCCGAGAGTTCTGAATTTTTCTTCGGGTTCATATTCGCGTTCCTGCGCCTTATACCATATCTTATGGTCATCTGTACGAAAAATATCCGCATATTCTTTCACTTTTTCATCGGGCAGTTCCTTAAAATACGAATACAGCCTTTCAGCAGTAAGAGGACACATTTTGGTGTGCATAAGATCTATTATTTTACTTTTTTCAAGTTTATTTTCGCTGTCATAAAACCCCGTTTCGTAAATAAGGCTCTCCACAGCTATATCGCAGGCTGCATCCCAGCGCAGGCTGTCAAGACCGCCGCCGATGAACCAATGCCTGAAAACACAGTGCATCACGGCATGCAGATAGTCATGCGCAGGCAGTTTATCCCCTGCTTTATAGCGTTTGAGCAAATGAACGGGTGAGTAATAAAAACGCCTTCCGTCTGTCATATATGTACCTTTATAGGGCACAGCAGGCAGAGCGGTCACCGCCTTTACCATAAAACGCAGATTCAGAAAAATGGAACCGCCTGTTATTTCAAGTATTTTTGCCGCAAGCTCCTCGGCTTTTTTGCTTTGCGGAGCTTGTTTTTCAGGCAGTTCACGCTTATTTATTCGGTCTTTATCCATAAATACCGCCTCCGCGTATTGTCAAAAAGCGGCGCCGCCTTTTTACGACTGCGCCGCTGTAAAATCCGTTCTGTTCCGTTTTATACCGCAGTCTTTTTCAGAGTTTCGTTGATCTCGTCAACAAGGCTCGAAATTTCCACGATAGACTTCTGGATAAGGTTTGAACTTGCATTTGTTGTGTTAACATTGTCATCAAGCGCACTGAACGCACCGATAGTTGTCTCAAGAATACTTACAAGCTGTTTTACGGTATCTTCATCCATAGTATCGTTCTGGTTGCAGAATGCAACGATATTTTTAAGAAGATCGTTAACAACTGCGGCTCTCTCGCTGGTAGCTGTTGTTGAACCGTCGATAGTATTCATATTTTCCGTGATCTCGCCAACATCGTTTTTGAGCTTATCCGAAAGGCTCAGGCACTCTGCGGTGATCTCCGCAAGTCTTTCATGCTGTTCGGCAAGTTCGCTGTGACGTGCGATAAGCACCGTCTTTGCGTGTACGATACAGTTGCTGGGCGTATTGAGACCCCTGTAGATAGCAATTGCCATTTCGCGGCATGATTTATATCCGCAGGCATGGCAGTTGAATGTTCTGTCAGCCACGGTATGCTTGCCCATTTTTTCATAGATGGGGTCAAGCTGTCTTTCCGAGGGAATGGGCGTAGGCGTAACGGGGCGGTAATTTCTCTTGAAATCATCAAGATTAAGTTCCTCGTCAAACTTTCTGAAAAGTCTGTCCTCGCCTTTGCCGAAAAGACCTGTTTTACGTCTCTTTTTAGCTTCTTTTTCGACTTCGCGCATAGTTGCCATAACATCGAATACAGTCTGGTTCGTTCCCGAAGCGGGACCTACATTACAGCCGAACTCGCACGAAAGAACATCAAACACCTCGGGATGCTTGAACTCGGGCATTTCCGCATACATATCAAGCTCGGGGTAAACCTTGTGAACGCCCTCGGAAGTTGTGATATTGATATCGGGGTCGTGAAGCCAGATATTGTCGCGAAGTCCACCCGGACGCGGATATACCGCACCCACCTGACCCTGCTGATCGTCAAACTTATATTCATAGTCGTCAATGGCGTTGCTGGGTATTCTTATATTGTTCTTTTCAAAATACTCATTAAGCTTTTTGAAAGTAACATTGTAGTCAACAAGACCCGTTTCCATAAATTCGGTCTTTTTAGCTATACAAGGGCTCAAAACCGCAATCGGATTGGTCTTTAACAGATAGTTTTTGATATATGTTGCCGCACAGGAGATAGGGCTGTGGATAGGTGACAGATTGTCAAGCAGTTTCGGCTGATATATCTCTATGTATTTAACGATAGCCGCACAGGGCTGTGTTATAACATTTCCTACAGTCTTGTTCTCAATAGCTCTTACATGAGCCCATGTACAGATATCCGCGCCGAAAGACACATCATATATCATACAGCCTTGCTTTCTGAACCAATCAAGTATGCCCTTCCACGTTGTCGGGAAAACCGTCTTTATGGCAGGTGTTGCAAGGATGATAAGCTTGTCGCGCTTCATGCGGTTAACAGCCATTTCCGTATCATCTATAAAATCTCTTGCGCCGTGGTTGCATGAACGCACACACTCACCGCAGGTTATACATCTGTCGGGATTAACAGTAGTTACAAAGCGGCCGTCATCAAGCTGTTTTGTTATATTTGCTTCCGGTGCGGGGCAGTTTCTGACACAAGCATTACACCCAACACATTTATCGGAATTTACAACAATTATTTCTTTCATTTGATACTTCTCCTTCAATAATTCACATAAAAAATATACATAAATAATTCAAATTACTTTTATAATATCTCGCCCGAATATAGTTTTATTTTTTAAGCGCATCAGCCTGTTTCTGAAGTGCCGAAAGGTCTATGCCGCCCTTTACGACAGGCTTTTTGCTGCCGATGGAGTCCGCCTGCTTTTGAAGCGCCGAAAGGTCTATGCCGCCGCTTTTCTTATTATTTGCTCCGATGGAGTCCGCCATTTTCTGGAGTTGGTCAAGACCGTTGTTTTTCTTCTTTTCGGGTGCGGGCTGTTTTTCCTGTACGGGTTCGCTGCGCTGCGGCTTTGGCGTTGCTTTGGGTTCTGCGGGAAGCTTGGGTGAAAAATTCTTTGCCTGCTGGAATTTGGGCACACCGCCGCTTTTAAGTGTATTGTCGGTAGATTTAAGAAGATCCTCCGCCTTAACGATCTCGTCAAGACCGCTCTTGCTGAAGTTTTCAAGCACGCTCTTGATATTTGCGATCTCGTTATGGAACTGATCTATATGCTCTACCAGAGCAGCCTTCATATTATTTGTTGCAACATTCATCTGCTCAACATTGTTCTGTGCCTCTGCAGTTGTAACGGCAGCGTTCTTCTCTGCCTCATAAACTATGCGTGAAGCCTCATTGTTTGCATCTATAACTATATCTTCGGCAAGCGCCATAGCATCATCCTTGATCTTATCTGCCTCCGCCTTTGCGGCAGCTTTAAGACTGTTTGCGGATTTTTGGGCCTCGATGAATACTGCGCTCAATGCAGTTGCATCATCGCCTGTCTGCATAGCATTTATCCTTGCGTTTGCATCGGCAAGACTTGTGCTTACCTCTGCGGCAGCCTGCTGAAGTGCCTTGATCTCGTTATCCTTATCCTTTATTTCGTTTTCGTAGCCTGCGATCATAGCCTCGTAAGTCTCGTTCTGCGCCTGTGCTTCCGAAAGCTTTGCCCTTTCCTGCTGCAATGCTTCTTCATATGCGCTTTCAACAGGTGTGCCGTTTTTGTAGGCTTCAAGCTGCATTTTTGTTTCCGTAAGCTGATTTTTCAATTCGGATATGCGAAGATTGAGAGATGTGAATTGTTTAATAACATCCTCCTTATTGTAACCTCCGTAAGTCACCGTTTTCATAAATCTTGTTTCAGCCATTATTATCTCCTCCTTAAATGACTTTACTGCAATTTATTTTTTTGCATTATTATAGCTTTTATTTTACAACATAATAAAAAAAAATTCAACAATTTTCCGATAATTTCTTTTTTATTTCTGTCAAAATC
>ODAI011235354.1_pt1 | contig 13703 bp, 13 predicted proteins | sample 1539321 | NCBI WGS metagenome assembly ODAI01 (sample SAMN02144231, study PRJEB22623) | gut metagenome | biome: sheep rumen | host: Ovis aries | place: New Zealand
TCTTCAGGTGCTTCTGCAGCCCCAGAAGTTCTTCTCTGGTAAGTTCAGCATATGGTTTCTTCATGCAAAACTCCTTTCCTTATGCCAGTAATGTATAATTAAACAATTTATTTTAGCATTCCGCTTCATGAACTGCAACCGGAAGAGACAGAAAGGGCAGCCTCATGAGGAAAGCTGCCCAGGTCTGTCCGCGATCAGCGGATCACTTTGATGAAATTCTTCTTTCCGCGCTTCACAAGCTTCCCGTCTCCGGCGAATTCTTCCGCCGCCCAGGATGCCGCGATGTCCTTCACGGCTTCTCCGTCCACGCTGACGCCGCCCTGCTGGACGTTTCTTCTCGCGTCGGAACGGCTGGGGCACAGGCCCGATGCCACGAGGACGCTCAGGATGTCGATCCTTCCATCCTTCAGGTCAGAGTCCTGAAGCTGGTAGGATGGTACATTTGCGCTTGCCGCCCCGCCGCCGAAGAGGGCGCGGCTCGCTTCTCTGGCCTTCTTCGCTTCTTCCTCGCCGTGCACCAGCGTGGTCAGCTCCATGGCCAGAATATCCTTCGCCTCGTTCAGCTGGGCGCCTTCCCACTTGTCCATCTCGTCGATCTGCTCGATGGGCAGGAAGGTCAGCATGCGGAGGCACTTCAGCACGTCGGCATCGCCCACGTTTCTCCAATACTGGTAGAAATCGTAAGGGGAGGTCTTGGCGGGATCCAGCCAGACAGCGCCGCCCACGGTCTTGCCCATCTTCTTGCCTTCCGAATTCAGAAGGAGGGTGATGGTCATGGCCTCAGCCTTGTCCTCCATGTCCTGTCCGAGCTTCTTGCGGATCAGTTCTCTTCCGGCCAGCATGTTGCTCCACTGGTCGTCGCCGCCGAACTGCATGTTGCAGCCGTATTTCTCGTACAGGCAGAGGAAGTCGTAGGCCTGCATGATCATGTAGTTGAACTCCAGGAAGGAAAGTCCCTTCTCCATCCGCTGCTTGTAGCACTCCGCCCGCAGCATGTTGTTCACGGAGAAGCAGGGTCCCACATCCCGGATGAACTCGATGTAGTTCAGGTTCCGGAGCCAGTCCGCGTTGTTCACCATCAGAGCCTTTCCCTCACCGAATTCGATGAAGCGGCTCATCTGCTTTTTAAAGCACTCACAGTTGTGGTCGATGGTCTCGGTGGTCATCATGGTGCGCATGTCCGTGCGGCCGGAGGGATCTCCGATCATTCCGGTGCCGCCGCCCACCAGGGCGATGGGACGGTTTCCGGCCATCTGCAGGCGCTTCATCAGGCAGAGCGCCATAAAATGACCGACATGGAGGCTGTCCGCCGTGGGATCGAAGCCGATGTAGAAGGTAGCCTTCCCGGCGTTGACCATCTCTCTTACTTTTTCTTCGTTGGTGACCTGCGCGATCAGACCGCGGGCCTTCAGTTCTTCATAGCACTGCATAGTTCTTATCTCCTGATTCTTTTTCTGGGGTCTGTTTTCAGTTCTGTTCCGTATCCTGAAGCCGCGGCATCAGTCGAAGCCCTGGATCGTGACCAGAAGCTCCAGTGCCTCCAGAAGACTTCCGCAGACGACAGTGCTCAGTTCCCTGAGCTCCTCTGTCGCAGGTACGGTGTCAGGCACCATGATCACCTGGCATCCGGCGTCGTGTCCCGCTATCACTCCGTTGGGACTGTCCTCAAACACGATGCAGTCCTCCGGACGGACGCCCAGTTTCTCAGCTCCCAGAAGGAAGACATCCGGCGCGGGCTTCGAGTGCTCCGGCTCCGTGCCCGTGACGGAAGCGTCGAAATCAAACGGCAGTCCTGCGATCACGAACTCGTTTTTAATCGTATCCAGCGTCGTGGAGGAGCAGAGCGCCTTCGGGATCCCCTTCTCTTTCAGCCACGCGGAAAGCTCCCGGTATCCCTTCTTCACCGGCAGACCGTTCTCCCGGTAATACCTCTGGCAGAATTCCCGCCTCGCGTTCCGGAGAGCCACGTAATCCACTGTCCCGTGAAACTTCTCCTGGAACTTCTGCCGCTGGAACTCCATGTTTGCGCCCCGGAGCGTTACAAGGAAATCTTCTTCCGGCACAATGCCGATCTCACTGAAAACAGCGTGCCATCCGAGGATGTGCACGCGTTCCGTATCAAGTATGACGCCGTCCATATCAAACAGCACGGCTTTAAAAGGCTTTAGTGTTTTCTTCATAATCGTTGATTCTACCACAGAGGGCTTTCCTGCGTCAACATCACGGCATCTGGGATTCAAAGCGCATCCAGCCGTTCTCGATGATCATGGCGGTCAGTGGGCCGCCGAAGCCGCATCCGGTATTCATGGCGATCAGTCCGGTCTTCGGCAGCTCGAACCAGGTGCCGTAGGAGGGGTGGAAACGGCTCTCCCCTCCGTAACCGTCCAGATAGGCCGGCGTCTCCTGCTGCGCGTGCCCGATGACTGCCAGCTTTCCGCTGTAATCATTGTAAGTGACAGCGTCGCCGCCCCAGATAAAGGTGTCCTCCATATTGTTCCAGACGATCTCGTCCCGGATGTCCGCGTGGACGCAGATAAAATCATCATCTTCATACCAGCGGCGCGTGTTCTCCTTCAGCCAGACCGCGGTCTTCCCCAGACTGATCCTCCTGTCATTGAAGGACTTTGCCGTCTCTTTGCCGCCGTTCTGCCGCCAGAGCACCTTCCCTGCGATCTGGCCCCGCTTCAGGAGCTCCGCGTCCATGAACATCTGCTCGTGCTCTCCGCAGATGTACACGAACCTCTCCTTCATCTCCTCCCGGAAATTCCTCGCCATGATGTAGGCGCCGCAGGGATCCGGCCCGCAGTCCATCACATCTCCCAGGAAGATCAGCGTATTCTCTTTTCTGTCAAATCCGATCTTCTCCAGCAGGCGGAGACAGGTCTCCGGGTGTCCGCTGATGTCCGAAACTATGATCGTCCTCATTTCTTAAGTCCAGGCGTCCTTTCTTCAGCTTCTTCCGGCAGCCTCCACAAAGCGGAGGAAGGCCTTCCGCCCTTCTTCTGTCCTCTTGTATACTCCGGCATTTTCCAGTACGTGCAGGAACACTTCCCCGGTCTCCTGCATCAGGATCTCCGTCACGTTGTCCTCGCGGATGCTGTCGTATTTTTCCCGGATCTGCTTCACCCAGTCGGCGTGCTTCTCCGTCTTTTCATTGCTGCGGATCATTTCGTCCGTATCGCCCCTGAGAAGCTGTTCCTTCAGAAGCTCCAGCTCCTCCCGCAGTCTCGCGGGCAGGGCGGCGAGACCCATCACCTCGATCAGGCCGATGTTCTCCTTCTTAATATGATGGTATTCGCTGTGAGGATGGTAGACCCCCAGAGGATGCTCCTCTGTCGTCAGGTTATTCCGGAGGACCAGGTCCAGCTCATAGTTCTCTCCCCGCTTCCGCGCGATGGGAGTGATGGTGTTGTGGGGGACGCCGTCCGTCTCGGCAAAGATCTGAGCCGCCTCGTCGGTATAGCCTCTCCATGCTGCCAGGATATGGTCCGCCAGATCGATGATACGGTCCGTGTCCTTCCCGCTGAGGCGGATCACCGACATGGGCCAGCGGACGATGCCCGCCTCCACGTCATCGTATCCCGGCATCGTAAAGGTCTCCTCCACCGGCGCCTTGGCCATGGGGAACTCATAGCGCCCGCCCTGGAAATGGTCGTGGCTCAGGATGGAGCCGCCCACGATCGGAAGGTCCGCGTTGGAACCGACAAAATAGTGGGGGAACTGCTTCACGAAATCAAAAAGCTTGCAGAACGCACTGCGGTCGATCCGCATGGGCGTGTGCTTTCCGTTGAAAACGATGCAGTGCTCGTTGTAGTACACATAGGGAGAGTACTGGAATCCCCACTGGGTCCCCTGGATGGTCACCGGGATGATGCGGTGGTTCTCCCTGGCAGGGTGGTCCGCTCTTCCCGCGTAGCCTTCATTCTCCCGGCAGAGCTGGCACTTCGGATAGGAAACTGACTTTGTTCTCCCGGCAGCTGCGATAGCCTTGGGATCCTTCTCCGGTTTGGAGAGATTGATGGTGATATCCAGCTCTCCGTATTCGGTCGGTGTTTTCCACTTCATGTCGCGGCGCACCCTGTAGCGACGGATATAGTCCGTATTGCGCGAAAAACTGTAGTACCAGTCTGTCGCTGCCTCCGGTCCCTTTTCCTGCTCCAGTTCCCGGAACTTGCGGATCACTTCCGAGGGGCGTGCTGTCATGACGCCCATCAGCGCCGTATCGAACAGGTCCCGGAACACCACGCTGCTTCCGGCGCATCTTCCGCTTCTGACCGCTTCGTCTGTCAGCTTCTTTAAGATCGATTCCAGAAGAGAACCTTCCTCGATCTCCTCGTCCGAGATCTCTTCCGCTGCCCGGATCACTTCCTCCTCGGACTCCTCATAGGAATCCATTCCCATCTCCTTCAGCAGCATGTTCACGGTAAAGATCACGTCTTCCCGGGCGATCAGCCCCGTCTTCAGTCCGTAGGCCGCGAGCTCCGTCACGGCTCTCTGCACTTCTGAACAGCTGCTTCCCGTCATTCCTGTCTCCAGCATCTCTCCGCCTCCTTCAGTCCAGACGGCACGGTCCGCCGCCGATCTCCACGACATAAAAGCTCGCCGGATATCCGATCCTCTTCCTGTATCCTTCGCCCACCTGTTTCATGAAATTCTCCACAGCGCCGTCCTCCACGATGGAAACGGCGCAGCCGCCGAAACCGCCGCCGGTCATGCGGGAGCCGATGACGCCCGGGCCCTTCCATGCTTCCTCCGCCAGAGTATCCAGCTCAATGCCGGTGACATCATAGTCGTCCCGAAGAGACACATGGGACTCGTTCATCAGTTTCCCAAACCGTTCCAGTTCCCCGGCCTTCAGCGCCTTTACCGCCTCCAGGGTGCGGATGTTTTCATAGACCGCGTGTTTCGCCTTCCGCTGCCTGTCCGGATCCTTGATGGCGCCTTTGTACTTTTCAAATTCTTCCGCAGAGAGTTCTCCCAGCGCCTTGATATCCACCACGGACTGCAGCTCTGCCAGCGCCGCCTCGCAGGCGCTCCGGCGGGCGTTGTACTGGGAATCCGTGAGTTTATGCTTCTTGTTGGTGTTGGTGATGATGATCTTCTTTCCTTCCAGGACGATCGGTACATATTCGAAGCTCAGATCCGCCGTGTTCAGGAACACCGCGCTGTCCTTCTTTCCCATGGCGGAGGCGAACTGATCCATGATGCCGCAGTTCATTCCGTTATAGTTGTTCTCGGAATCCTGTCCGATCAGCGCCAGATCCTGGTTCGTCGCATTCTCAAATCCATAGAGATCCCGCACGGCTTCGCCTGTCAGCACCTCGATCGCGGCGGAGGAGGAGAGGCCGGAGCCATTGGGGATGTCTCCGTACACCACGAAATCAAATCCGGAGGAAAGCTTCATGCCCCGCTTTTCAAAAGCCCAGACAACACCCTTCGGGTAGCCCGTCCATCCCTTGTCCGCGAGGGGCCGCATATCATCCAGGGAACTCTCGATCACTCCCAGATGCTCGAAGTTCACAGAATAGAAACGGAGTTTCCGGTCCGTTCTTTTTCTCGCTGCGGCATAAGTCCCCACCGTCAGCGCGCAGGGAAACACATGGCCGCCGTTATAATCTGTGTGTTCTCCGATCAGATTCACTCTGCCGGGCGCAAAATAAGTGCGGATATCCCCTTCCGGTCCGAAGACCTCGTGAAACTTTCCCAGAACGATCTCCCTCATGTTCTTTTCAGACATCTTTCCTCTCCTCTTTCCTGTATTACAGGATCCTATGTTGTCAAAAACCCCGGAACAAAACGGTCCCGGAGTCCCTGAAGTTCAGAACAGAATATTCCGGAAGCAGAGCCGCGGTCTGTCCTCGTCATAATTCCAGCTGTGGTGCGCGTCTCCTGCGCAGAAATCTTTTTCCGGACACGTGCGGCAGGTGCTGTTCCGGTCCGAGAGAGGCTTGCGGAACACCTGGAAGCCGTGCTTCCACACCTCCGTAAAATCATCCCTCAGGATATTTCCCTGGATCAGCTCCGGTCTGCGCTCGATGTCCAGACAGGCGGCGATATCTCCGTTCGCCATGATGCTCGCCACATAGATCCCCGCGCTGCACAGGAAATACCACTCCCGCACCTCGTGCTCGTAGTCTGTGCCCAGGTAATGGCTGCAGCCGTATTCCACCGGCATTCCCTCCTGCCGCTTTTCGCGGATGAAGGAGAACAGTCTCCGGTAATCCTCCGGGGTCATCATGAGTTCCGGGTGGCATAACGCACGCCCCATGGGCTCCATGTTGATCACCCGCCAGGAATCGATGTCCAGCCCGCACATGATCTCGTAGAGCCGGTCCAGCTCCCCGATATTCTTGTGATGCACCACCGTCGTGACCTGCACCGCCTCAAAACCGCCCTCCGCAAGGAGCGCGCGAATGCCGCGCATGGCCCTTTCGTAAGCGCCCGGGGTCTGCCGGAAGCTGTCGTGGGTCTCCGGAAGTCCGTCGATGCTCACAGACACGGTCTTCATTCCGGCCTGCTTCAGCCGCGCCGCTGTCTCCGCGCCGATCAGCGTCCCGTTGGTGGTCATGCCCCAGGAAAAACCGAGCTTCCCGGCGTAGTCCATGATCTCGAAAAACTCCTTCCGCAGCAGCGGTTCCCCGCCGGTGATGCACAGCATCATTCTGCGCAAGTCGAAGTCTTTCCGGATCTTATCCAGAAAGCGGTGGTAAGTCTCCACGGAAAGCTCTTCCCCTGCGGGCATCGTCTTTCCGGGATCACTGCACCAGCTGCCGCAGTGGAGGCAGCGCTCGTTGCAGCGGAGCGTGAGCTCCAGGAATAGCTGCCGGAGATCGGGCTCCCTGTATAACTTTTCCCGGTGTTCCTTCAGCTGCTTCATATGAGCCGTCTTCACTTCCCGCTTCGTGGCAGGATCGAAAATGATGTTCACTTCGGCTTCTCCTCTGCAGCTGCTTCCTCCGCCGGCTCCCCGAAGAACTCCGGCGGCCCGTAGACGTCCTCCGGCACCTCTTCAGACGGTTCGTACTGCGTGACCGGCTGTTCGAACTGCGCGCCCGGCGGCGGCCCGTAGACGGTCTTCGGGACTTCGACGGCTGTGGGCTCCAGCATTTCCGGCGGCCCGTAGACCACTTCCGGCACCTCTTCCGTCGGCGATACCGCGGCAGATGTCGGCGGCGGTCCGTACAGTGTCTGCGTGCAGGCCGTCAGCTGCACCGCTCCGGCGATAAAGCAGGCGCTGTATACAGCTTTTTTCAGTCGTTTCATGGCACCTCCTTCGAATGGTCTCTCACAGATCGATCTCTCCGGAAAAAACTTCCACTGCCGGCCCGGTCATGAAAAGATGGCCGTCGTCCGCGAGCCGGATCTGCAGGTCACCGCCCAGGAGATGCATGGTCACTTCCCGGCTGCAGCGCCCCGAGATCATTGTGGCATAGGCAGACGCAGTGGCACCGGTCCCGCAGGCCAGCGTCTCTCCGCTGCCCCGCTCCCAGACCCTCATGTAAAGGTTTTCCGGATCCTCCACACAGATGAATTCTGAATTGACTCCCTCCGGGAACCGCGGATGATGTTCGTAGCCCGGACCGATCTTCTCAAGATCCAGCCCGGAAAGCTCCTCCCGGGAGGAGACATAGTAGACAGCATGGGGGTTGCCCACATCCACCGCGATCATCTCCTGTTCCGTTCCGTTCACCGTGATCTTTTCCGGCACCGGTCCTGTCAGGACCGCTTTTCCCATATCCACGGTGACGCTCCTGCAGACCCCGTTCTCCGCATGGATCTGCAGCACCTTGACGCCCCCCAGGGACTCCATGGTGATCTTATCCTTCCGGCAGATGCCGTGGTCGTAGGCATATTTCCCCACACAGCGCGCCCCGTTTCCGCACATCTTTCCCTCGGAGCCGTCCGCGTTGAACATCCGCATCCGGACATCGCAGGTCTCCGAAGGACAGATCAGGATCAGTCCGTCGGACCCGATCCCGAAATGGCGGTCGCTGACTTTCACTGCGGTTCCCGCAGGATCCTCCACTGTCTCCTCAAAACAGTTCACATAGACGTAATCATTGCCCGCGCCTTGCATCTTTGTAAATTTCATAGTTTGGATCTCCTGTTGTCTCAGACCTTGTACAGATACTCCTCGATCTCCCAGCTGGAAACGGAGATGCGGTACTGCCGCCACTCCTCCTTCTTCGCCGCGAGGAAGCAGTTGAAGGCGTGGTTGCCGAGTACGTCCCTCGCGAACAGGCTCATCTCAAAACAGCTGAGCGCCTCGCCCAGGGTCTCGGGCAGGGCTTCCACGCCGAGGCGTCTCGCCTCCTCCGGACCAAGGTTGAACATGTTCTCCTTCACACTCTTCGGAGGCCGCATCTTCTTCTCGATACCGTCCAGCCCGGCCATCAGGCAGGCTGCGATGGCGAGATAGGGATTGGCCGCAGAGTCCGGGCAGCGGAGCTCGATCCTGGTCTCGTCGCCCTTCTGGGAGGGAATGCGGATCAGGAGGCTCCGGTTGGAGGTCTCGCTCCAGGCGATATGGGATGGAGCGTCGTATCCGGGGATGAGTCTCTTGTAGGAGTTCACCAGAGGATTCGTCAGCGGAAGGATCTCCCGGATATGGGCCAGGATCCCTGCCATGAACTGGTAGGCGATGCGGGAAAGACCGTTGGGGTCTTTCCGGTCGATGAACATGTTCCGGCCCTTCGCGTCGGCCAGGGACATGTTGATGTGCATACCGCTGCCGTTTTCGCCCTCAATGGGCTTCGGCATAAAGGAAGCGTGCATGCCGTGCCGCTGGGCAATGATCTTGGACGCCATCTTGAAGGTCATGATCTCATCTGCCGCGGAAAGAGCGTCCACATATTTGAAGTCGATCTCATGCTGGGACGGGGCGATCTCATGATGGCTCGCCTCGATCTCGTAGCCCATGGCTCCCAGATTCAGGATGATGTCCCTGCGGACATCCTCCGCGCCGTCCAGATGCTCTGTGTCAAAGTAGCCGGCGCCGTCCCGGGCAGAGACGTCCACTTTCCCGTTCTCCTTCAGCGGGAACAGGAAGAACTCGCACTCCGGACCCACGTAAAAGTGGTATCCCATCTTCTCCGCCTTTTCCACCGCCCGCTTCAGGATGTGTCGGGGATCCCCTTCAAAGGGATTTCCGTCCGGACGGTACACATCGCAGATCAGACGGGCCACCTTGCCCTGCTGGGGACGCCACGGAAGGATCTCAAAGGTGTTGAGGTCGGGATGAAGGTACATGTCCGACTCTTCCACTCTTACGAATCCTTCCACGCTGGAGCCGTCAAACATGCAGTTGTTGTCCAGCGCCCGCTCTGCCTGGCTTGCCGTGATGGCGATATTCTTGAACCTGCCGTTCAGGTCAGTGAACTGGAGCCGGATGAACTCCACCTCCTCATCTTCAACGATCTTCAGGATCTCTTCTTTCGTCATATCTGCTTCCTCCTGAGCGATGTGCGGCAGAACAGCTTCAGTCTGCCGTATACTGCCTAAGGAACGAAAGGAGACAATCCATCTCCTCGTCTGTCCCGATACTGATCCGCAGATAGTCCCGGATAAGGGGTTTGCTGAACCAGCGCACGTAAATGCCGTTTTCCTTCAGGGTGCGGAACAGCTTTTCAGCGTCTGTCCCCTCCCGTTTTGCAAAAATAAAGTTCGATTTCGAATCACCGAAGGTGAATCCCAGCGCGGCAAGTTCCTTCTTCACCCGTTCCCTGGTGCGTATGATCTTTCCGGTGGTCTCCTCAAAGTACGCTCTGTCCCGGATCGCCGCGGCGCCCAGGATGATGGACGGGGTGTTCATCGTGTAGGAATTGTAGGAGTACTTCACCCTGTTCAGCGCCGCGATCAAGTCCGGGTGTCCCATGGCGAAGCCGATCCGCATTCCCGCAAAGGAGCGGGACTTGGAAAAGGTCTGGACCACCAGCCGGTTCTCTTACTTCTCTGTCAGTCCCGGAGCGCTCCCCCCGCCAAAGTCCACATAGGCTTCATCGACGATCACGACCGAAGCCTGGTTCCTGCGGATGATCTCCTCCAGCTGGTCCAGAGGAAGCTCCACGCCGGTAGGAGCGTTGGGATTCGCCAGGACGATCCCTCCGTTCTCGCGGAAATAATCCTCCGGCACCACCTCGAAGTTCTCATTCAGAGCCGGCGTCTCATAGGGGATCTTAAACAGATCCGCCCAGACATCGTAGAAGGAGTAGGTAATGTTGGGAAAAAGCACCGGCTTCGGACCGTTGAAGAACGTGAGGAACGCCATGCCGATGACATCGTCCGATCCCACGCCCGGAAATACCCGGTCCTTTGTAATGCCGTAGTAGTCCGCGATAGCTTCCGTCAGTTCCTCCGCCGCCGGATCCGGATACTTCCTGAGCCTGGCAAGGTCCATCTCCCGCAGCGCTTTTTCGACTGCGGGGGACGGCGGATACGGATTCTCATTGGTGTTCAGCTTGATGACATTCCTGTCCTTCGGCTGTTCTCCGGGAGTATAGGGCTCCACGTCCCGGAAATTCTGTTCCCAGAGTCTCATAAACCGTACTCCTCCGCGATCTTCCTGAATGCCGGCAGAGATCTTCTGATCATGTCGTTGGACACACAGTAGGCGAGGCGGACATATCCTGCGCATGCGAAGGACTTTCCGGGCACCACGAGTACATTGTACTTTTTGCACACGTCCACAAAACGGGCATCGTCTCCGTCCGGTGCTTTCACAAAGAGATAGAAGGCACCCTGGGGCTTTGCGCATTCAAATCCGAGCTCTTTCAGGCCGCCGTAGAGCAGCTCTCTGTTAGCGTTGTATGCCTCAATGTCCGTGCTGGCGTCGATGCAGCGGATCAGCGCCCTCTGGATCAGGGATGGAGCGTTCACCGCGCCGCAGACACGGTTCGCGATAGTCGCTGCAGAGATCACTTCCTCTGCCTCCGGAATGCTGTCAGGGATCAGCAGCCAGCCGATCCGCTGTCCGGGCAGAGACAGAGACTTGGAATAGGAGTAGACCACCACGGCGTGCTCTAAGAAGTCCGGGACCCAGGGCACTTTGACGCCGTCATAGGCGAGCTCGCGGTAGGGTTCGTCGGAAACAGTAATGATGACCGTCCCGTACTCCGCTTCCTTCTCCGCGATCACATTCTGCAGCGCACGGAGCGTCTCTTCAGAATAAACGATACCGGTGGGGTTGTTCGGTGTGTTGATGATGACGGCTTTCGTCCGGCTGGTGACAGCCGCGCGGAGACCCTCGATGTCCGGCTGGAAATCCCTGGTGTTCGCCGGGACGACCCGGAGAATGCCGTCGTAGTTGCGGACGTAGTTCCCGTACTCCACAAAGTAAGGCGCGAAGGTGACGACCTCATCGCCCGGATCCAGGATGGTCTTCAGAAAGATATTGATAGCGGATGCGGCGCCCACGGTCATGATCAGGTTCTGCGGCCCGTAGGCGGTGCCGAAACGGCGGTTCAGGGAATCCGCCACGGCTTTCCTGGTGTCGGGATAGCCCGCATTGCTCATGTATCCGTTGACGAAGCAGGAATCCTCCTCGTTCAGTACATCCAGCAGCGCCTGCTTCACTTCCTTCGGTGCAGGGACGTTCGGGTTCCCGAGGCTGAAATCATAGACGTTCTCCCGGCCGTACAGTGCCGCAAGGCGGTTGCCTTCTTCAAACATGGCGCGGATCGCGGAATTATTGTTGACCAGGGGCTTCATTTTTTCGGATATCATGCTTTTTCCTCCTGAATCTGAAAATCTTATAGATCTGTTCTGCAGAACAGCCACACTGCCGCCGTCTCGGCAAGATAGAACCAGGTCGCCGGAATGGAAAACCAGGTCGTAAAAAACGAGAGCGTCAGATATGCTGCCATCTGCGCGTAAAACACGTTGAGGAGCGGGCTGTGCTTCTCCCGCATCCTGCTCTCCAGCGCGAAGGAGACTGCGCCGAGCGCCGCGGAGAACAGCACCACGCCGACTGTTCCGAAGTCATAATAGGCGTCGTAAAACAGCGTCAGCGTAGTCAGTTCCTCTTTGGTGAGATAGAGCTGTGATGCTGTCAGGGACGGGAACAGGAATTTCAGTCCCGTCAGAGCCCATACCGGAAACAGCATGCGCACTCCGAAGGTGTGGGCAGTCAGGTCCCGGATCAGGCAGTTCAGATTGTCATAATTGTTTGAGATATAAATATACGGCTGACTGATGAAAATGGGCAGCCGGAACTTCATCTCGAATATTCCGTTCAGGTACTCGATGCTGTGACTCCTCGCCACAGTCAGGAGAATGTAGAGCAGCAGAAGCCCTGCTCCGGCTGAGACCCCGGCCCAGACCGGGACCTCTCCGCGATCCAGTGTCAGCACAGCAAACCCCGCCAGCATGGCCGCCAGGATCATCTGAGACCTGGAGACACAGAGAACAGGGATCAGAAAAGAGCTGACCACCGCCAGCAGCACCGCCGTCTTCCGGATATGCGAAGCGCCGCGTTCCGTCTCGAACCAGACAATAGCCAGCGCGGGGATCAGGGCACAAGATACAGTGAAATAATGCAGGCCGCTGATGTGGAACCAGGAGTAGGCGTGGGGCACACCGCGGAGAAACAGCGGGACATATCCCAGAACTGCCGCCTCCGTAAAAAAAGAAGCCCAGGAGATGGCACAGATCCCCATGACAGCGAGGAACAGTCTGCCCCGCTTCAGTTCCTTCAGTCTCCCGGACACGCTTCGGGACACCGTACCTCCCGCCTTCTGCTTCAGCAGTTCAAACGTCAGCCAGAATATGGCAAACGCCAGGTAAAGGACAGCCCAGGTCAGACCTTCCCAGTCTGTCTGCAGTCTGGAAAGCTTCATGCACGACAGGCCCTCTCCTCCCACAAAGCACAGAGAAAACAGTGCCCTCAGGCGCACAGGAAGACCTGGTCCCCGCATGTCACGGCAAAACAGGACTGCTGCCGCGAAGACCAGACACAGCCCCGAAGGAACATACAGGGATACCCTGGAAAACAGGACTGCCGCCGCGTAACAGATCGTAAAAACAAGCATTGTGTTTACTCTTCTTCTCCGAAGCCGTTTTCCGCCAGCGAAGCGACCGCTTTCAGAGCCTCTTCCTCGTCCGGGCCTGTGCAGCGGAACACGACCTCATCGCCGCACTTCACACAGGCGCCCAGAACGCTGAGCACGCTCTTGGCATTCGCTTCGCTGTCTCTGAACAGCAGTTCCACTTTCGATTCATACCGAAGCGCTTCTTTACACAGATTCCCCGCTGGTCTCAAGTGCAGCCCGCTGGGATTGATGATCCTCACTTTCTGACTGACCATGATGCCTCCTCAAACTGCGCAGCAGCCCGCTGCAGGTTGCTCATGCTGCTGTCTCTGTTTCTGTCTCAGTTTCTGTTGCCTGGTTCTCCTGCGCGGCAGATCCGCCGGTCGTCTCCGTGCCGCCGGAAACACCGCCCGTCTCTGCCTCATTGCCGGACGCACTGCTCTCCGTCTCTCCGGAGACTGCCCGTACCGTTTCCGTATATGCCGGATCCTGCACGTTCTCCGGTCCGTTTTCCCCTACAAAGGTGCCAGAGGGTCCTTCCTGTTCCTGGGATACGATCACCGTGAAGGGCGTGATCGAAGCAATGCTGGTGCCTCGGGGAGCTGTAACAGAAAGGCGCCCCGTATAGTTGCCGGCCTCCATCACGGAAACATACAGCCACACGTACAGGTCCACGAA
>ODAI012888543.1_pt1 | contig 13703 bp, 12 predicted proteins | sample 1539321 | NCBI WGS metagenome assembly ODAI01 (sample SAMN02144231, study PRJEB22623) | gut metagenome | biome: sheep rumen | host: Ovis aries | place: New Zealand
CCCCTGACCCTGCAGAGCATGGACAACTGCTCCCATAACGGAGGAGAGAAAAGGAAAAGCTTCGCCGCATGGCAGAGCCTCTGTATGAAAAGTACTGCGGCGACTACATGGACCTGGTGGACCGGATCCGCAGAGCCGGGTAAAAGAAGAGAATAAAAAACGGCGTCAGAGGTGAAAGGCGGTGAGGCTGTGGCAAAGGCTTTGAATATCCTGGTGGTCCTTCTGGAGATCCCGGGCTTTTACAGAAGCATTTCCGACAGGAAGTGCACCATACTTGCCTACTATACCCAGCTCTCCAATATCTGCGCCCTGGTATCCTCCCTCATGTTTGCTGTTCTGGGAGAAAACTCCCTGACCTGCATGATGCGGTATCTGAGCAGCTGCATGCTGGCCATGACCTTCGTGGTCACAGTCTTTGTCCTGATCCCCATGGGGGCCGGCATAAAGCGCATGATGTTTTCGGGAAACGGCCTTTTCCACCACCTGCTCTGTCCGGTCCTTTCAGTGACTTCCTACCTGCTTTTTGAAAAACACGTGAAAGACATGGGAATGGTGCTTATGCCCGTCCTGGCCACCCTTTTCTACGGAGTCTTTATGATGATCCTGAACGGACTGGGTAAATTCGAAGGCCCCTATCCCTTTTTCAGGGTCAGACACCAGACGGGGAGGGCCACTTTGCTCTGGACGGCAGCTCTTGCGGCCGTCATAGCGGCCTTGTCCCTGGGGATCCTTGCCGCTTCCGCGCTGCTGTAAACCGGCGGGAACTGTATGGTCATATTTTATCAGCGGCATGATCTGCCTGACTGGAAGATTTAAAATGCAGCATGCAGGCTGCATTTTTCTTTTACCTGTGCAGATATGAAAAGGTGCCCAAGGGAATACGGAAAACGGGGAAAATTTAATCCTGACGCCGCCTCCGGTCCTTTGGATTTTCTCTTGCGGACAGGCGGATTCTTATATATCATAGGCCTTGTCTGCCCGGGGGCAGAAAATATGCCTATTTCTATCAGGAGATATTTTTATGGAACTTAAAATAAGCAGGCGGGAGGGACAGGTCATATGGGCCTGGTTCCCGGTGACCTTTGCGGCAGCCCTTTTCTGCTGCATCCTCTGGGGGAGCGCATCCCCCGCCATCAAGATCGCCTATGAGCTTTTCCGGATCGGCCCTTCGGATACGGCTTCCCGGATCATGCTGGCCGGGGCCCGGTTCACCATAGCGGGCATTATGACCATTCTTTTCGGATCTGTCCTCAGCAGAAAATTTCTGATTCCCAAAAGAGAATCCTGGAAGAAGGTGGCCGCATTGTCTGTCTGCCAGACCATCTGCCAGTACTATTTCTTCTTTATGGCCCTGGCCAATACCTCGGGAGTAAGGGGCTCCATCATCAACGCTTCCGGAAACTTCATAGCCATTCTTTTTGCAGTCTATATCTTTCATTTCGAAAAGATGACCATAAAGAAGCTGGCGGGCTGCCTGATCGGCTTTGCCGGGATCCTGCTGATCCTGGGCGGGGCAAAGGCCCTGGCGGAGGGCGGCGCTGTGACCCTTTCCGGTGAAGGGGCCATGCTGGCGGCGGATCTTTTCTATGCGGCCTCCGGCTGCCTGATCAAGATCTTTTCCCGGGACGAGAATCCCGTGACCTTAAGCGGCTGGCAGTTCTTCCTGGGCGGCATTGTCCTCTATGCCATAGGCTCCTTTATGGGCGGAAGCCTGGTCTTTCACTCAGGCGGATGCATCCTGAATCTGATTTATATGGGCTTTATCTCCGCAGGAGCCTATACCCTCTGGGGCGTCCTGTTAAAGTATAATCCGGTCAGCCGGATCTCCATCCTGGGCTTTATGAACCCTGTTATGGGCGTCCTTCTGTCTGCCGTCTTTCTTGGAGAAGGCAGGGAGGCGTTTTCCGTAAACGGCATCCTGGCCCTTATGCTGGTCAGCGCCGGCATCATCTGCGTCAACGCGCCGGAAAGAAAAAAGGCGGCGGGGGAAGGAAAGAACTGAACTGACCCGCCTTCTGCAGAATAACAGTATGACCGGACCTTAAAAAACATCGGCCTTCGGCTCCGAATGGAGCAGGGAGGTCGATGTTTTCTTTTCGGGATGTTATAATCATATTTGTGATGGAAACATATCGAAATATGGAAAAAGGAGGAGCAGGATGGCTTATACAGCACTGGAAAAGATGCGGAGGGTCAACAGAAAAAGATTCGGGCAGGATCTGGGCCCCTTCCAGCCGCCCATGTACGTGAACCGGAGAAAGAAAAACGATCTGAAATCCGCAGCCCTTCGCTTTATCAGGACCAGATGCGAGGGCCTTCATTTCGATCCCCTGAAGGAAGCGGAAGAAAAGAAGACCGGGAAATACCTGGGGACCAGCCTTAAAAAGAACCAGATCCCCTTCAACATGGAGAGGGACCTGGACCGTCTCTGCCTGGAAAAGTCCCTGGAGACCTTTATCGATTCGGGAACGGACGTGGATGCCTACCTGGTCTATTACTGTTTTCTGGATATCTTTCTGGGAGAATACGGAAAGTCAAAGAAGATGATCGAACTGCTCAGCGAATACGAGGCCAACGGCAGCGCTCTTCTCATGAAGCACAGGGACCACTATTCCCATTCGGTCTATGTCTTTGCCCTGGGCCTGGCCGTCTATGAGACCAGCGAAGAATACCGCAGGATCTTCAAACAGTTTTACGGCCTTATGGATGCAGCGGAGAACAGGGCAGCCTGCCTCTTTCTGGAATTCTGGGGCCTGACTTCTCTCTTTCACGATATCGGCTATCCCTTTGAGCTTCCCTTCGAACAGGTCCTCAGCTATTTTGAAGTGGATATGCAGGAAAGAGGGGCCGGCTGCCTTTATCCGGTCTACAGGGATGTGGAGTCTCTGACGGGGCTTGACGGGAAGGAGCAGGAGAGTCTGGCGTCTCTGTATGGCAACAGAAGATTTGAAACCAGCACGGAGCTCTTCGCCTTTGACCTGGCGTCAAAGATGGGAGAAGCCTACGGCTTTACGGCAGAGAGCCTTCTGGATGTTCTGAAAGACAAGCCCCGGAAGCCGGACCGTTTCGGCTACTACATGGATCATGCCTTTTTCAGCGCTTCCAGACTCTGCAGGGAGCTGATCAATATCCTGGGGGTCTCCAGGCTTACCACCATGCATGTGGATGCCCTTACAGCCATCCTGCTCCACAACAGTCTGTTCAAGTTTTCCATAACCTTTTACAAGGATGAGGATAAGAACAGAGGCCCCATGAAGGCAGACCTTCATCCCCTGGCCTGGCTTCTGATGCTCTGCGACGAGCTGCAGTGCTGGGACCGTACCGCTTACGGAAGGAACTCCAGAACAGAGCTGCATCCCATGGGAGCCCAGTTCGACTTTACCGGCTCCTCTGTCCGTGTCATTTATTTTTATGACAAAGGAGAGGAGGCCAAGATCCGCAGGTATGGCGAGGAGATGGAGGCATGGAAAAAGGGGGAAAAGAAAGGGAAAAAGCCCCGCCTCAAAGCTTACAGCGACATGACAGGAGATGGGAACAGCTTTGTTTCGGACATAGAAAAGATCGCGGACACGACTTTTCTGCACCTTGATGTATCTGTCAGCCTCCGGAATCCTGACAGGAAGGTCAAGCATACCTATCTGTCCTCCAGCAGCTTCATGCATCTGTATGATTTCGCCGTTACCCTTCATGCCAGGAGAATGCCTCCCGATACCAGCGACGAGGCCATGGAGAAAAAGTTTACGTCCATGTCTCTGGAGTATCAGCTGTCCACCATCAACAGGGCCAGATATTTCGACCGCTACCTGGATGCCATCGGCTGCTTTTATACCGACAGACAGGTGGATTACGATCTGGTAAAGCGCTTTACCCCAAAAGACACGGAGATCTTCGCTCCCATGGAGCACGAACGCTGGATCAGAGAGCACCATACCATGGGCTGGCGCTTTGGCAGGGCCTACGAAGAAGTCCCTCTTCCCGGCGGGGATAATGTAAAAGAGGAGCGGGCAGCTCTGAGAGAGCAGATGCGCTGCCATAAGCTCTGCATGGACGGGGTTCCATCCTCCGAGGAGATCAGGGACCATTACCTGCATCTGGACAAAAAGGACCAGGATAAGGACTGGAGGCCCTTCAACAGGCTCCTGACCCTTCTGAGGAATGTTGACGGACTCAGGATCTACCGTCTCTGATCGCCGGTCCCGTGCCGCCATGGATAAACAGAAGAAAAAACATCAGAAAGAGGAAGAAAAATGATCACAGTATACTGCTACAGCAGATGTTCCACCTGCAGAAAGGCCCTCAAATGGCTGGATGAGAAAAACATTAAATATGTGCTGAAAGATATCAAGACCCAGCATCCGGACAGGGAGAGCCTTAAAAAGTACTATGAAATGAGCGGCCTTCCCCTGAAGCGCTTTTTCAATACCAGCGGCACTGCCTACAAGGAAATGGGCCTGTCTGCAAAGCTGAAGGACATGAGCGAGGAGGACCAGCTTTCCCTTCTTGCCGCGGACGGCATGCTGGTCAGGCGCCCTCTGCTGGCGGGAGAGGATTTCGTACTGACCGGATTTAAGGAAGATGAATGGAAGGAAAAACTCTCCTGAGGGGGAAGAAGAGAAAGGAGAAAGGTATGGCAGGGATGTTTGAAGGCAGGACCGCCCTTATTACCGGCGGCTGCCACGGGATCGGCAGGGCATGCAGCCAGGCCTTCCGAAAAGAAGGCGCAGAGGTCTTTGTCATTGATCTTTCGCCGGATGCGGATTTCACAGGGGATATCGGCAAAAAAAAGGATTTGGAAGCCTTTGCGGACCTGGTCATCCGGGAGAGGGGAGGAGCCGATTTTCTGGTCAACAATGCCCCGCCCCTCATGAAAGGAATCGAAAACTGCAGCTACGAGGAATTTCAGAAGGCCCTTTCCGTTGGCGTAACGGCGCCCTTTTATCTGACAAAACTCCTGATGCCTTATTTCAGGCCGGGTGCCTGCGTGGTCAACATATCCTCCTCCCGGGACCGGATGAGCATGCCCGGAACGGAGAGCTATACGGCGGCCAAGGGCGGTATCTCCGCTCTGACCCATGCCATGGCTGTATCCCTTGCAGGCAGGGCCAGGGTCAACAGCATCTCCCCCGGCTGGATCGATACATATGATTCTGAATATGCCGGACCGGATGCCCTTCAGCAGCCTGTTGGACGTGTCGGAAGGCCGGAGGACATAGCGGAGGCGGTCCTCTTTCTCTGTTCGGACAGGGCAGGCTTTATCACGGGGGAAAACATCTGTATCGACGGGGGCATGACCAGGCTCATGATCTATCACGATGAACACGGCTGGACCTACGATCCCGGCCGCTAAGGAAAGGAACGCAGACAGAAAGGAGACGGGTCCGGTGATCTATCTGGTAAGGCACGGCCAGACGGCCATGAACAGGAAAAAGGTCCTGCAGGGGAGAAGCGACATTCCCCTGAACGAAGAGGGACGAAGGGAAGCCGCAGAGGCAGGAGAAGGGTTTAAAAAGGCCGGGATCATCTTTGACAAAGTGTATGCATCGCCCCTGATCCGGGCCGTGGAAACAGCAGAGCTCATTACGGATGCACCGGTCTTTACCGATCCGAGGCTGATCGAGATGGACTACGGGCCCTATGAGGGCATGGATCTTATGCATCCCGCGCCGGAAGTTCTGACCTTTTTCAGCGATTTTTCAAATAATCCGGCGCCTTGGGGCATGGAGCCCCTGGAAATGGTAGTGGGAAGGATGGGAGATTTCCTGGAGGAGATCCGACGGGAAGCAGAGGAAAAGACCATCCTCATATCCACCCACGCCATTGCCATGAAGGGGGCTCTGGAATACCTGACCCCGGATTCCCGGGGAAGCTGCTGGTCCAGATACATCGGCAACTGCGCCGTTTACAGGACCGGCATCCTGGAGGACGGATCCTGGATCCTTCCAGCTCCCTGGGATCAGACTGACGGGAAGCAGGACCAGGATCTCTCTGATCCGAAATGAAGTGCTGACAGTCTCTGTTCTTCATACTTACTTTGCATCTGCCCCTGACAGGGACCGTTCTTTGCGGAACGGTCCCTTTTCTATGGCATCCGGGCCTGTATAAGTGCTATCATAAAAGCGAATTCATCTGACTGTGAAAACGTATCTGCATCATCTTCGTTCCTTACAGCGGGCAGTCAGACAGTTCTTTCCGGGAGGTAATTAAGATGATGGAGTATTGTATTGAGGACGGCTCCGGAAAAGTCGTCTACTGGATGGCGGAAGAACTGGTTCCCTCCAGAGGGACCATCTTTTTCCTGCACGGCCTGACGGCCGATCATACCATGTTTGAGGAGCAGATCCGGGTGTTCAAAAGGTTCTACAACATTCTGACCTGGGACGCCCCGGCCCACGGAAGATCCCGGCCCTATAAGGATTTTACATACGGGAAAGCCGCAGAGTGCCTGAAAAAGATCCTGGACCGGCATGAGATCGAAAAAGTCATTCTGGCGGGCCAGTCCATGGGAGGCTTTATCTCCCAGGCCCTGATCAGCCGGTATCCCGAAAGGGTCAGGGCCTTTATCGCCATAGATTCCACCCCCTACGGAGACTATTATTCCAGGTCCGACAAGTGGTGGCTCCGCCAGGTCGAATGGATGGCAGGGCTTTTTCCCGACAGGCTCCTCAGGTCCGCCATGGCAAAGCAGACGGCCGTGACCAGAGAGGGAAGGGAAAACATGCGGCAGATGCTTTCCGTCTACAGCAAAAAGGAACTCTGCCGCCTGATGGGGATCGGATTCGCCGGTTTTCTGGAGGACAACAGAGAACTGGATATTTCCTGCCCTGTTCTTCTGATCCTGGGAGAAAAGGACAGGACCGGAAAGGTCATGACCTACAACAGGGAATGGACAAAAAGGACCGGCTATCCTCTGAAGGTGATCCGGGGAGCCGGCCACAACGCGAATGTGGACAATCCGGGCGCGGTCAACCGGTGCATTCTGGACTTTCTGACAAAACTGGGCTGAAAATGCCGGATGGATATTTTATACCGGGAGCTTATAGCAGCGGCTCTTTTTCTGAGGGAGAATATATGCATGGAGGCGCTGCAGGAGAAATACGTACCGGTACCGGAAATGAGGGGAGGCGGCCGGAATGGATTTTTACAGGGAATTCGAAGACGCTGCAGCAAGGGATGACTTTGAAGGCATGCTGTCTGTCTATGAAAGGACCTGGGAGGAAAAGGACACTGATCTGAAAGAGATTCAGACTGCCATGAGCCGGGAGCTGATGAAGAGGTGCCCTCTTCCGGGAAAGCACAGGATCCGGGATAATATATTCTGTTTTATTACCGGCAGGGACCCGGACCAGGCCGGCCCGGACCGTATCCTTGCCGCTTACCCGGCAGAGCCCCTGCGGACAGGGGACCGCTTTCTGGATTCCCCCTTATGCAGGACGGGCGATATCTGGCGGGACGACGAAGATACCATCCGGTGGTTTTATCCATACTTTCCGGAGACGGGCAAAGCAGCCACTTCCCTGAAGTCCTGCATCTGGGACAAAAAAGAAGAAAAGCTTACGGAATCCGTCATTCCTCTGGAACTGGAGGGGACCTGTGTGAGGCGGATCATGACAGTATCCAGTCAGGGAAGCTTTCTCCTCTGTGAGCTCCGGGACCTGCCGGGAGAGGGAAAAACAGGAGACAGCTTTAAAGTCGCCTGTTTTTCGGCCCGCGGCGCCCTTGTGGGGATCCTTATGGAAGGAGAGGGAGATGCAGCCCCGGAAGGCTGCCTTCTGGAGGACGGGAGGAGAGGCCCTGACAGGGGCTACCTCTGGTATCCCGGGACCAGCCGCGTCTGGTATTTTGAAAGAGAAGACAGGGAATTCTATCTCAGTCCCTGGGAAAAGGTACGCCCGAAGGAGGGAGGCGCCTTTCCCATGCCGGAGAAGCTTTTTTATGAGGAAGCGGGACCCTCTCATAAACGTACGGGAGAGGTGATCAAATCTGCCTTTTTGTCTGTGGACGGTACGGGGATGGCTCTGATCACGTCCCACATCGGACTCATGGGCTTTCAGGAAGCATCTCATCCCTTTGAAGGAAGATCTCTCCATCTTTTCCTGGAAAATGAGGGAAAGTGGAAGAGGATCGATTTTGAAGGACCCAGGATCCTGTTCCTGACCGGAGATCTTTCCTTTTTCATGGCAGGAAAGCGGGTGAATGACGGCGCGGACATGGCCTTCAGGCTGTATCCTCTTCCCATGCAGCATAAACAGATGCCTCTTTTTACCATGCGGTGCAGGCCGCAGGATGCAGGGATCCGGGCTTTCTCCGGGGATCTGAACTTTCTGTGCGGCTTTCGGGGACATCCTCTCTATGCCCTGTGCTGGCAGTTTCATAAAGGAAAGGAAGGCGAAAAAGAGCATGACATTCAGTAACAGATCCTGTTTCATAAAAAGACTGATGGCAGGTCTTTTATGTACCTGTCTCCTTCTTTCGGGCTGCGGAGCTTCCGGCAGCGCAGAGGGCGGGAAGGAGCCCGCGGCAGAGGAAGCCCCGGATGCGGCGGCAGAAGAAAAGGCTGAGGAGAAGGAAGAGGCAGAAGAGCTCCAGGTTCCTGAAGCGGAAGAGGAATGGAAGAGAGCCTATGACACCCAGAAGGATGCAGCCCTTATTGCCCTTCTGGACCGTCTCTATGCCCCGTCGACGGCCCTCTACGTCTATAAGGATTTTGGCCTTACGGACAATCATTTCACCCAGAAGGCAAAAATGGGCGGGTCCGATCTGAGCCTTGTAAAGGACATGAACGAGAACTGGCAGGAGGATCCCTATGCGGGAGATTCCTGCATCCGCTGCGAACAGACCACCAGGGAAGGAGACTGGGGCGGCTGGCTGTTTCTGAACGGATATCTTCCCAGGGGCGAGAGCATTCCCCGTTTAAACGACGGCTCTTCTCCCGGCCAGGGCCTTGACCTGACAGGGGCAGAAGGCCTGCTCTTCCATGCAAGAGGGGAAAAGGGCGGAGAGACCGTAGAGTTCTTTACGGCAGGCTTTGGCTATGACGGAGAAACAGGCGTCAGGACGGTGGAATATCCGGACAGCTGCGGGAAGCAGTCTCTGGGCAGGATCACTCTGACACAGGAATGGCAGGAGTATATCATTCCTCTGCAGGGGCAGGACCTTTCCAGCATCGTCTGCGGCTTCGGCTATGTCCTGAATGACGGGATGGACGGAAACAGCGACAGCGTTTTTTACCTGGATGAGATCTGCTTTATCGGAGAGATCAAAAGCATCCTGGAGCCCCCTGTCCTTTTAAGGTCCTATGATACGGACAATGTTTATATTCAGAACGCTGCCTATACCTATGACAACGCTCTGGCAGCCATGGCTTTCCTGTCCGAGGGCATGGAAGCATCAGCCCGGCAGATCCTGGATGCCTTTGTCTATGCCATAGAAAATGACAGGGCCCAGGGCAGAAAACGGATCCGCAACGCCTATTCGGCAGGCGACATTTCCGCCCTGCCCGGCTGGGAGTCCGGCGCAAGGCTTCCCGGCTGGTATGACCGGGAGGACGGAACATGGTATGAAGACCGCTACCAGGTGGGCAGCAACGTGGGCAATACCTCCTACGCGGCTCTGGCCCTGATTCAGTATTACAGCCGTTTTGGAGGAAGTCAGTATCTGCAGGCGGCCAGAGACATCATGGACTGGGTCCTGGAGACCTGTCAGGACGGCAGAGACGGCTTTACGGCCGGCTTCGACGGCTGGGAGGAGGGCGATCCGCCCGTGGTCTATCCCTTCAGCTACAAGTCCATCGAGCACAACATCGATGCCTTTGCCGTCTTTGGAGCTCTTTACGGGGCCACGGGAGAGGCTAAATACTACGAAGCCGCACAGAGCGCAAAAAACTTCATCCTGTCCATGTACAGCGAAGAAAAAGGCTGCTTTATGACAGGAACCACCGAGGACGGCATTACTCCCAATGAAAGCGTGACCGCCCTGGATGCCCAGGTCTGGTGCGCCATGGCCCTGGGAGATACCTTTAAGGACTACGAAAAGGCCCTTCAGCTTGTGGATCAGATGAAGACCCCTGAGGGAGGATATCCCTTCTGCGCTGAAAACAGAAACGGCGGCTGGGGGGCGGAAGGGACCGCCTATACGGCCCTCATGTTCAGGGAACGGGAAGAGATCTCCAGATACAGGGAAGCCATGGACGCCCTGTGCGGGATCCAGCTGGAGAGCGGCCTCTTCCCTGCGGCCACAAACGATCATCTTTCCACCGGCATGGAGCTTTTTGACGGATCTCCCTGGGAGTATTCCACGGATCCTCATATTGCGCCGGCCGCCTGGTTCGTCATGGCCGCCAACGGATTCAACCCCTACCTTTTCCCTGATATCAACTGATTGTATCTGAACCAGATGCCTGCCGGGCCGGGAGGCCCCGCAGGCATTTTTTTCGGGAGGTGACAAAAGCATGGCTTATACGACAGATTTCAGTTCACTCCTCCAGGATCCACGGTACAGCTTTCTTTATGAAGATCCCCGCCTGAAAGGGCGTATCATCCTCCTGGGGCTTTCCGGCAGCTACGGCTACGGGACCAACAGGGAGGGGAGCGACATTGACCTGCGGGGCGCCGCTCTGAATCTTCCCTCGGATCTGATCGGACTGACTTCTTTTGAGCAGTTCGAGGACAGGGTTACCGATACGGTGGTCTACTCCTTCATGAAGCTGATCCGGCTTCTTTTGAACTGCAACCCCAATACCATAGAGATCCTGGGCCTGGACCCTGACCAGTACCCGATCATGACGGAAACAGGACGGGAGCTTGTGGAGAACCGTCACCTCTTTTTAAGCAGACGGGCCGCAGCTTCCTTCGGCCACTATGCGGATGCCCAGCTTCGAAGGCTGCAGAATGCCATCGCCAGGGATACCCTGTCTCAGACAGACAGGGAAAAGCACATCCTGAAGTCGGTCCGGCACGCCCTGGAGGATTTCAACAGGGATTATGAAAGTGACAGTCTGAACAGGGCCCGCCTGTACGTGGACAAAGCCGTTACGGAGGGACTGGAGGAGGAGATCTTTTTAACAGCCTCCTTCGAAGCCTATCCTCTGAGGCAGTATAATGCCCTGATGAATACCTTAAATTCCGTGGTCAGAGACTATGACAGGATCGGAAAGAGGAACCATAAGAAGGACGAGAACCACCTGAACAAGCATGCCATGCATCTGATCCGCCTCTTCATGATGGGCATAGACATCCTGGAAAAGGAAGAGATCCGGACACACCGCCCGGCGGAGGATTTAAAGCTCCTTGTCAGCATCCGGGACGGCGCCTATATGAAAGAGGGGGTCCTGGTGCCCGCCTTTTATGAGATCCTGGAGGAATACGAAAGGCGCTTTGAGGAGGCGGAAAAAAAGAGCCGGCTGCCGGAAAGCCCGGACATGGACCAGGTGGAGGCTATTGTCGAAAAAATCAACAGAAGGGCCCTAAGGGAGGAGTTTACATGAGAGACGTTTACAGAGAGATCCAGGAAAATCTGGACCAGATCGAAAGAAAATATGACGTCCGGATCCTTCTTGCGGTAGAATCGGGGAGCAGGGCCTGGGGCTTCGCCTCCCCGGACAGCGACTACGACGTCCGCTTTATCTATAAGCAGAAGGCCAGGGACTATCTCAGAATAGACCCGGCAAAGGACGTCATCGAATGGCAGCTGGACCAAGTCCTGGATATCAACGGATGGGACCTGAAAAAGGCCATGTACGCCATGGGAAAGGGCAATCCCAATCTGCTGGAATGGACAGCCTCCCCCATCGTTTACAGGAAAGCCCCGGAGTGGGAGGAAATCGCTGCCCTTAAGGGTTCCTGCTTTTCAAAGAAGGCTGCCCTGCACCACTACTACGGAATTGCCGGCCATACCCTGAAGGAATATCTGACGGGGGACAAGGTAAAGTATAAGAAATACTTCTACGCCCTGCGGCCTCTTCTGTGCTGCCGCTGGATCCGGCGCTTTCATGAAGCTCCTCCCGTAGAGTTTTCAAGTCTCCTGACCCTGTTTGAGATGGGGGAGGAGGATCTTACCCCTGCCCTTTACGGGGCCATAGAGAAGCTCCTTGCGAAAAAGGCAGTTACGGAGGAGAAGGACTTAAATCCCCAGATGCCGGAGATCATCGGCTTTATCGAGGCGGAATGAAAAAGGCAGAAAGCCCTTCTTGCAGAGACGAAGGACGACCGAAAGAGAGATATGCAGTACCTGAACGAATGCTTTTTCAGCCTGCTGAAGGAGGAATTATGAACAGACCGATCGTAAGAGACATCTTTTTCCTGGGACAGAAATCAGATCCGGCTTCCAAAGCGGATCTTTCCGTGGGACAGGACCTGCAGGATACCCTTACGGCCAACCGGGACAGGTGCGCCGGCATGGCCGCCAACATGATCGGGGTCAGAAAGCGGATCATCATTGTGAGTCTGGGTTTTGTAAACCTTGTCATGTACAATCCGGTCATCGTAAATAAGAGCGGCCCCTACCAGACGGAGGAAGGCTGCCTTTCCCTGTCCGGAGTCAGAACTGCCACCAGATACGAGAACATTGAGGTGGAATATCTGGACAGCTCCTGGAAGAAGCGCCGGGAGAGCTTCAGCGGCTGGACGGCCCAGATCATCCAGCATGAAGTGGACCACCTGGAAGGAATCCTGATCTGAAAAAAGGTGTACGAACAAAAAGGTGGGAAGATGCGCTGTGGATTGTTCGTACGGCGAAATTTACTGTATTTCTTTGCTTTGTAAAATGAGCGGCCGGCATCATGCGGCCGCTTTTTTTATAGAGCAGGGAAGCAAAGAATGGTATAGTAGAAAAGCAGAGCAAAAAGGAATCGGAAAAGAAACATGTTCGGAAAAAGCAGTAAATACAGTACCACTGATATATTTGAAAGTCTCCCCGTGCCCCGGGCGGTCAGGACCATGGCAGTTCCCACCATCATGGGACAGCTGATCGTCCTGATCTACAACATGGCGGATACCTTTTTCATAGGAAGGACCAACAATCCGGCCATGGTGGCCGGGGCCTCCCTGATCCTGCCCATCTTCAACATCTCCATATCCATCGCCTGCCTCTCCGGCGTGGGCGGAGGCTCCCAGATCTCAAGACTCCTGGGAGAAAAGAAGAATGAAGAAGCAGAGAGGGTATCATCCTTCAGCGTCTGGTTTTCCCTTCTGATCGGGGGCCTTTTCTCCCTTATGGTCCTGATCTTTATGGATCCCCTGCTGGGCCTTCTGGGAGCCGGAAGCGAAACAAAGGGATTTGCGGCCTCCTATGCCTTCTGCGTCATCGTTCTGGGCGGCATTCCCACCGTCATGACCAATGTCCTTTCCAACCTGGTCAGAAGCGTTGGAGAATCCGGCAAAGCAGGCTTCGGCGTCATGATGGGCGGCATCATCAACATGATCCTGGATCCCATCTTTATGTTCCTGCTTTTTCCCAGAGGGATGGAGATCGTGGGAGCCGGTACGGCCACCTGTCTGTCCAACTGCATTTCCTGCGCCTATTTCCTGGTCACGATCCTGCGCATGAAAAAGGATTCCGTCGTCCGTCTGGGCTTCCCCAAAAGGCTGCCCCGCAGATCCAGCATCCGCATGATCTTTACGGTAGGTATTCCTTCCTCGGTGTCCACCCTGCTCTTTGATCTGGACTACGTGGTGATCGACCGCCTTATGTCCTCCTACAGCGATACG
>ODAI014369624.1_pt1 | contig 13703 bp, 12 predicted proteins | sample 1539321 | NCBI WGS metagenome assembly ODAI01 (sample SAMN02144231, study PRJEB22623) | gut metagenome | biome: sheep rumen | host: Ovis aries | place: New Zealand
GATATCTTCCACGACATCTATAAGATAGAGGACGGGGGCTTTTATCAGCTCGTGCTTACGGTGACGGACGACGGCATCGGAATGAAGGAGGAGGAGCTTCTCAGGATAAGAAGGATCGCTGACTGCCTGGAAAAGCCCTCTATCAACAACTCGGGCTTCGGGATTTCCAACGTGGCAGAGAGGCTTAAGCTTAATTACGGCGTTAACTGCGGGCTTAGGTACGACAGCGAGTACGGGAAGGGGACCAGGGTGGAGATCCGCATACCGAGGATATTATATGAGGCCTGATGTAACAGCTCACCGAAGGGTGAACTGTTACGGCCTGATAAAAAAATCCACTTCTTTCATAAAAAAATCTATTTTTGTTCATATTCTATTCATATTTCGGTAAAAAACAGCACTTTTTTTTTAAATAATTCCATGGAGTTCTTTTCTTCTTCCGCCTAAAATGATACTCAGTTGAAGGTTCACTGAGGTAAGGGATCATACAGTTACTGAGGTGGACAGAGTAAAAAAGGAGGAAATGGAAATGAAAAAGAAACTGATCAGTGTATTACTTACCGGATGTCTGGCAGCAAGCCTTCTTGCAGGCTGTGCGGCTGCTCCCGCTCCCGCTCCGGCAGCTGATGCGGCTCCGGCTCAGGAAGCGGCAGCTGATGCTACCGAGGAAGCGGCAGACGTAGTAGAAGAGGCTGCTGAAGAGGTTGCTGAAGCAGTTGCTGAGGACGGCGGCAGCGAAGGCGGACTTATTTCGGTAGGTTTTGCACAGGTTGGACATGAGTCTGACTGGAGAACAGCTTCAACCAAGTCATGTCAGGACGTTTTCTCAGAGGCTAACGGCTATGATCTCAGCTTCGTTGACTGCGATAATGACGAAGCAGCTCAGAAGGAAGCAGTTCGTTCCTTCATCGAGCAGGGCGTTGATTACATCATCATCGATCCTATCATTGCCACAGGTTGGGATACCGTTCTTACAGAGTGCGAGGATGCAGGCATTCCCGTAATCGTTATTGACCGTACTATCGAAGATTCCGATAAGTATGTATCATGGGTTGGTTCGAACTTCTTAACAGAAGGTCAGGCTGCCGGTGAGTGGTTAAAGGCATATGCCGACGCTCAGGGCATCACAGAGATCAACGCTCTTGTTATCTCCGGTTCAACAGGCTCCTCAGCTCAGATCGGACGTTCCGACGGCTTCAAGGAGATCGCTGACAAGTATGGCTTCAACATCCTTGACGAGCAGACCGGTGACTTCACAGAGGCAGGCGGACAGGAAGTTATGGAGTCCTACTGCAAGTCCTATGAAGGAAAGTTCAATGTTGTAGTATGCCAGAACGATAATGAGGCATTCGGTGCAATGACAGCTATGGATAACGCCGGTGTTAAGTATGGTCCCGGCAATGATGTTATCCTTATCTCCTTCGATGCATGTACAGCAGGTCTTGAGGATGTTAAGGCCGGCAAGATCACGGCTGACTTCGAGTGCAATCCTCTTGCTGCTCCTTTCGTAGAGGAAGTTATCAAGACTATCCAGGGCGGCGGAACACCTGAGAAGGAAGTTTACATGGTTGAGCATTGGTATGCGCTTCCCGAGCAGATCGTAGAGTTCTCAGTTAACGGTGAGCCTCAGGAGATGACCGAGGTTACCGACGCTGTTATCGAGGCTCAGTACTAAATCGTCGGAACAAAACTGAAGTTCGTTCCTAAGCACATGATCTTCATAAATGAAGATCAGCGCGGACAAGATCAGGAGGTCTCTGAACCCTCAGGGGCCTCCTGTTGTTTGCAGGACCGAAAACATCTGAAAGAACGGAAGAAAGGAGCAGTTGCATGGAAGACAGAACAGTATCACAGGGCGATCCTTCAGTAAATGATCGTAAAGAGCAGGCCTCAAAGCCCGGGATCGGGGACGATGGCGTGGTACTTACTGCCAGAGGTATCACGATGACCTTTCCGGGAGTCAAGGCTCTGCAGGATGTGGATTTTACCCTGAGAAAGGGTGAGATACACGCCCTCATGGGAGAGAACGGCGCGGGAAAGTCGACCCTGATAAAATGCCTTACCGGTATCAATGACTTTGAAGCGGGAGAGATCCATATCGACGGTATTTCAGGACCCGTTAAGAATCATTCTACCAGAGACGCGCAGAATGTCGGCATATCTACCGTGTATCAGGAGGTTAATCTCTGTCCTAACCTTTCGGTTGCGGAAAACCTTTTCATCGGACGGGAGCCGATGACAAAGCTTCATACCATTGACAGAAAATCCTACAACAAGCGGTCTCAGGCCATAATGGATGAGCTGGGGATATCTGTCGATGTTACCCTTAATCTGGAAAATTATTCCCTTGCGATCCAGCAGATGGTGGCTATCGCAAGGGCTGTAGATATGGATTGCAAGGTTCTTATCCTTGACGAGCCCACCTCCTCCCTGGATGACGAGGAGGTCGAGAAGCTCTTCATTCTCATGAAGAGGCTTCGTGATAAGGGCGTCGGAATAATCTTTGTTACTCACTTTCTTGAGCAGGTCTACGCGGTCTGCGACAGGATCACGGTCTTAAGGGACGGACGGTTCGTGGGAGAATACCCGATAGAGGAGCTGCCGAGAGTCAAGCTGGTCGCGGCCATGATGGGTAAGGACCTGGATGATCTTGCCGAGATCAAAAAGGAGGGCGCTCAGGATGCGGTCAATAATCCTCTTGAGATAAGCGCGAGAGGCCTTTCCCACACAGGTACCGTTAAGCCCTTTGACCTTGACATCCATAAAGGAGAGGTGGTTGGCGTGGCAGGTCTTCTGGGCTCCGGGCGGAGCGAGCTTGCAAGGTCGATATACGGGGCCGACAAGGCCAATACCGGAACCCTTATGGTAAACGGAAAGGAAGCCAAAATAAACCAGCCTATAGATGCCATGAACCTTGGAATGGGAATGCTTCCCGACGACAGAAAGGCGGAGGGTATCATAGGAGACCTTTCGGTAAGAGAGAACATAATACTTGCCCTTCAGGCGAGAAAGGGCATGTTCAAGCCTATTTCAAGGGCAAAGCAGGAGGAACTGGCGGACAAGTTCATAGCCCTTCTGCAGATAAAGACTGCCAGCAAGGAGACTCTCATAAAGCAGCTTTCCGGCGGAAACCAGCAGAAGGTCATCCTCGCCAGATGGCTGGCAACTGATCCCGATTTCCTGATACTGGACGAGCCTACGAGAGGTATCGATATCGGAACCAAATCCGAGATACAGAAGCTGATAGTAAAGCTTGCGGGAGAAGGAAAGAGCATATTGTTCATCTCCTCGGAGATAGCGGAGATGCTGCGTACCTGCAGCCGTATGGCTATAATGAGAGACGGTCAGAAGGTAGGCGAGCTTGACAGGGAGCTTACCCAGGAGAACGTCATGAAGGCTATAGCGGGAGGTGAGACAAGCTGATGAATGGAAATACTGTGTGGAACAAGATCAAAAACTGGAGCCTTCTGCTTCCGGTAGTGGCCCTCATTCTCGTGATGGCCGTAAATATCATATATGATGCCGTAAACGGCAATAATCCTCTTTCGTTTTTTATGATAACTCTCCAGCAGACTACAGGCAACGGGACCATCCTGTACGGACGTATCATAGATATCTTAAACCGCGGAAGCGAGGCTGCGATCCTTGCCATCGGAATGACGCTTGTGGTCTCCTCCTCTGCGGGAACTGATATTTCGGTAGGCTCCGTGATGAGCCTGTGCGCGAGCTTCTGCTGTATGCTGCTTGCGGGCTATGGGGTATCCTCCACCACCACGCTTGCAAGGCCGCTCATAGTCGGTATCCTCGGAGGGCTTCTCATGGGCACCGTATGCGGTATGTTCAATGGAACGCTGGTCGCCTATTTTAAGATCCAGCCCATGGTCGCAACGCTCATCCTTTATTCGGCGGCAAGAGCCATAGGACTTCTTCTCTGCAACGACCTGATCGTCTACGTGAGGAATCCGTCCTTCGCCTTTTTCGGAAGCTTTTTGGGACCTCTTCCGACACCGCTTGTGATCGCGGCTGTATGCGTGCTGATCGTTTCTCTGGTATTAAGAAAAACCGCGCTGGGAATGTATATCCAGTCCGTTGGGATAAACAGCAGGGCAAGCCGTATCGCGGGACTTAATTCCAAGCGGATCATCTTCCTGACCTATATGCTCTGCGGGCTTTTCGCGGGCATTGCGGGCATTGTCCAGTCATCCCGTATAACCTCGGCCGATTCGAATAACATCGGTCTTTATCTGGAAATGGACGCCATCCTCGCGGTGGCTCTCGGAGGGAACAGCCTTGGCGGAGGCAAGTTCAACCTTGCCGGCTCGATAATAGGCGCCTATACTATCCAGGCTATCACGACGACGCTTTACGCGCTGGGTGTCTCCTCGGCGCAGGCGCCGGTATTCAAGGCTGTTATCGTTATCATAATCGTTGCTATTCAGTCCGAGCCTGTCAGGAATTTCTTTAAGAAGCAGAGTCAGGCCAGAGTAAGGGGGGTGGCATAAATGAAGGAAAAAAAGATCAGAATGAACGGACATACCATTCTCCTGCTGATTACGGTGGCGCTGTTTGCCATATTGTACGCGGGCGGCTGCATGGCCTACGGTGCAAAGGGCTTTACCCACCTGCAGACCTTCTGTAATATCCTTATCACGAATGCGGGCCTTATCTGCGTGGCCTCCGGCCTTACCTGCGTCATGCTGACGGCGGGCATAGACATTTCGGTCGGCGCCCTTATCGCCATGGACTGTATGCTCCTTGCGGTAGGCATGCAGAAGGGGATAGGAGCCGTGCCGATGATACTGATAGTTCTTCTGATAGGGCTTGCCTTCGGAGCCTTTCAGGGCTTCATGGTGGGATATCTGGGGATACAGCCCTTCATCGTTACGATGGCCGGGATGTTCTTCTGCAGAGGCATGACCGCGGTCATCTGTACCGATCAGGTATCCATCACAGAGGCTATTAACGCGACCTTTTACAAATGGGCCAATTCAAAGGTGGTCATACCCTTTGGAGGCTATGTGAACAACAAGGGAAAATATTTGGCTCCGTATGTAAGGCCCGGGGTTATAGTCGCTCTGTTGGTGCTGGTAGTGATATTCCTGATGCTCCGCTATACAAGATTCGGAAGATCCCTTTACGCGGTGGGCGGGAGTGAGCAGTCGGCCACGATGATGGGCCTTAATACCAGAGCCATAAAGATGAAGGCCTATGTGCTTTCGTCGGTGCTCTGCTCCATCGGCGGCATCTGCTACTGCCTCAACACGATGGCAGGGTCGGTCTCACAGGCTCTCGGGCTTGAGATGGACGCCATCTCCTCCGCGGTCATCGGAGGCACACTCCTTACCGGCGGTGTGGGAAACGTATTCGGTACCTTCTTCGGAGTACTGATAAACGGTACCATCTCCTCCATAGTAAAGACGAACGGAAAGCTTGCAAGCTCATGGCCCAACATTCTTACGGCAGCGCTGCTGTTCGTGTTTATTGTTATCCAGAGCGCCTTTGCGGCTATCAGGGAGAGATCGAAGAACAAATAAAGCCATTGAAGGCGGTAAGACCCCGCAGCCTCTTTGCCTGCGGGGTTTTATTGTGTAAGAGGTAATGATATGGAAAAGGGTCTTAATGATCCCGCGATGCGGGAGATACTGTTTGAGACCATAGAAGCTGATCATGAAAGAGACGGAAGCCCCGTAAGGGTCTTTGAGGAGCTGGTGATAGGCAAGAGCAGGGCCGACGCCATAGTCGTAACACGGGAAAGGATCCTGGGCTTTGAGATAAAAAGCGACAGGGACAGCCTGATAAGGCTGGAAAAGCAGGTGCATAATTATGACCGGTTCTGCGACTACTGCTATATCGTGACCGGGCTTCACTATCTGGACAGGATAGAGGAGCACGTGCCCGCTCACTGGGGGATCATGGATATCCTTTCCGATGAGAACGGAGGGCTTCATATCGAGACATACCGGGGAGCCGTAAGAAACCCGGCCGAAAGACCTACGGTAAAGCTCAAAAACCAGATGAACCTTTTGTGGAGATCTGAGCTTATGGAGATCGTGCGCAGATACAGGCTCAGGGGCTACAGCTCAAAGAACAAGCATAAGCTGAGAGACATGATCGTTACGGAGCTTGGGAAGGAGCAGTCGAAGCTTCTGACCTGCGAGCTTCTGCTGAACAGGGATTACAGCATTTATAAAAAAGAAAATGAAGAGGAGGATTGAAAATGTTTGTAAGAAACAGCGAAAAGGAATACAGGGATCTGGGAGGAGGAGTATTAAGGAAGGTGCTTGCCTACAGCGACAATATAATGAACGTTGAGCTGAGATTTCAAAAGGGGGCAAAGGGGGAGATGCATTCCCATCCCCATGAGCAGATAGGCTATGTTATAGAGGGAAGCCTCGTATTTCACGAGGAGGGAAAGGAGGACGTCACCCTGAACGCGGGAGACACCTATATAGTTGCTCCCAACGTGTCCCACGGTATAGACTGCCTGACCGAGGTAAAGCTTCTGGACATTTTTACCCCCATGCGTAAGGACTTTCTGTAAAACACTTATAACTGATTTAGCAAAATTTAATTCATTATTTATAATCTGGTTGTGAATCTTTGTTAATTGTGCTAGAATATCATCAGTTTATTTAAACGAATTTATATATTTTTTCAAAGGGAGGAATGTAAACAATGAAAATCAAGAAGATTGCTTCGATGCTTATGGCTTCCGTCCTTGCTCTCAGCCTGTCCGCATGCGGACTGAGCAGTGCTCCGGCTGAGGCTCCCGCCGATACCGCTGCACCCGCGGCCGAGGCTCCTGCCGAGGAAGCGGCTCCCGCGGATGAGGCTCCTGCCGAGGAAGCAGCATCCGACGCGGAGGCAGCAGGTGATCCTGCGGTCACCTTGGTAATGGCTGAGGTTAACCCTCTGGATACCATCGTCGGACGTATGGACATGAAGTTCAAGGAGGAGGTCGAAAAGCTTTCAGGCGGCTCTATTTCCATCGATCTTCAGGCATCAGGCGTTTTAGGCTCGGAGAATGATGTGCTTGACGCAATGCTCGGCGGTGCCGGGACCATCCAGATGTCAAGGATATCGGCTTTTGCTCTTACGAACTACGGCGGAGAAAAGAGCAAGCTCTTATCTATCCCCTATACCTTTGCTGACAGAGAGCATTTCTGGAACTTCGTTCATTCGGATCTTGCACAGGAATTCCTGAATGAGCCCTCCGAAAAAGGCGCGGGCGTAAGAGGTCTCTTCTACGGCGAGGAGGGCTTCCGTCATTTCTTCACCAAGGATCCCGTTGAGAAGGTTGAGGACTTCGCAGGAATGAAGATCCGTGTTTCCAACGATCCCGTTATGGTTGGTATGGTCAACGGACTTGGCGCTTCCGCTACGGAGATCGCCTTCGGTGAGCTTTATTCAGCTCTTCAGACCGGTGTCTGCGACGGTGCCGAGCAGCCTACAGCAAACTACAAGTCAAACGCTTTTGACGAGGTAGCTCCTAACTTCATCCTCGACGGACATACCCTTGGTGCCGTTCAGGTGATCATCACGGATGAAGCCTGGAATTCACTTACCGAGGCTCAGCAGGCAGCCGTTACCGAGGCTTCCCAGATCGCTTCCGATTTCTGTCATGAGATCTCCGAAGAGGCTGAGAACGAGGTTCTTGAGCAGCTTAAGGCTGAAGGCGTTAATGTTGTAGAGGTAACGGATAAGACTCCCTGGCAGGAAGCCTGCAAAGCTGTTATAGAAGAGAATACGAGCGATCAGGCAGAGCTTTATCAGCAGATCCTTGATCTTGCAAACTGATATTCTTATCCTACAGACATATTTACGGGGCACTGGGCAATGATGCCCTCTGCCCCATTTTTATCGAACAGCCGCTCAAAGGAAGGTGCAGCAAAGCTGACCGGCGGCTTAAGGGCAAGCAGGGTGCGATCTCATCTCTTCCTGCCCGATTACTAAACTGAAAGGAGAATACTCATGCCGGCGGTTTTTGAAAAGCTTGACAGAATAAGACCGATCTACGACGCGGTATATAAATTTACGGCTGTGCTCTGTAAGCTTCTGCTTATAGCTGATATCCTGATCGTTACGTTTCAGGTTGCCGGACGCTACATTCCGTTCATACCGGATCCTACCTGGACGGAGCAGGTAGTGCTTACTCTTATGTCGTATATGGCCGTGCTTTCTGCGGCACTTGCCATAAGAAGAGGAGCCCATATCCGGATGACTGCCTTTGACCGTTATCTTCCGAAAAAGCTTCTTAAGATCCTGGATCTTATAGCGGATTTTGCCGTTTTGGTGCTTGCGGTGATAATGATAGTTCAGGGATGGGTCTATGCCAGGAAGATAGGAGGACTGGGAAACTACGAGAGCATGCCGTGGTTATCCCGTTTCTGGATGTATTTTCCGGTTCCTCTGGCCGGAATAGCAATGTTTGTTTTCGAACTGGAGGCAGTTTATACGCATATAAAATCCTTCTTTGTTAAAACGGAGGCCGATGAAAGCAGTACATCAGGCACAGCCGGTGAAAAGAAGGGTTCAGAGGGAGGTGAGGACAGATGACGGTCAATTCAACTGCTATAGCGGTTCTGCTGATAAGCTTTATTATAATGATATTACTGAGGTTCCCCATCGCCTATGCGGTCGCGCTCTCCTCTATCCTGTGTCTTCTGGTTGAGGGTAATCCGCTTTCGACCCTGTGTCAGTTCATGGTCAAGGGTATCAGCTCCTTCTCTCTTATGGCGGTTCCCTTCTTTATAACCATGGGAGTTCTGATGGGCACCGGAGGCATATCCCAGAAGCTCATCGATCTGGCTAATGCCTGCGTAGGCTGGATGACCGGCGGAATGGCCATGGTCAATATCGTGGCCTCCTATTTCTTCGGCGGTATTTCGGGCTCCGCATCGGCGGATACCGCGTCACTTGGCTCGATCTTGATACCCATGATGGCGGAGCAGGGCTATGATAAGGATTTCTCTACCGCGGTAACCATAACCTCCTCCTGCGAGGGTCTTCTTGTCCCTCCTTCTCACAACATGGTAATTTACGCCATGTCGGCCGGCGGAGTTTCGGTGGGCGCTCTTTTCCTTGCGGGCTACATACCCGGTGCGCTGCTTGCGATCTCCCTTATGGTCGGCTCCTACATAATTTCCAAAAAGAGGAATTATCCCAAAGGGGATAAGTTCTCAGGAAAGGTACTTTTAAAGCAGCTTTCGATCTCGATATGGGCTCTGGCCGCTATCATCATAGTGGTCGTGGGCGTTGTCGGAGGAGCCTTTACCGCTACGGAGTCAGCGGCCATCGCGGTAATATACAGCCTTATCGTTTCGGTGTTTATCTATAAGGGCCTTGACTGGAAGGGTGTATGGAAGGCGCTTGACGAGTGCGTGAATACTCTTTCCATAGTGCTCATCTTAATAGCCACCTCCGCGGTATTCGGCAACTGCCTGACAAGGCTTCATGTTCCTGATATTGCGGCGAATGCCATTACCGGGGTCAGCAGCAATCCCTATGTGATCGCCCTCCTTATCGATCTTATCCTTCTGGTCCTGGGGTGCATCATGGATATGGCTCCCATCATACTTATAGCAACGCCGATCCTTCTGCCCATTGCTACCTCGATAGGAATAGATCCCATACAGTTCGGTATAATCATAGTACTTAACTGCGGTATCGGCCTGCTGACGCCTCCTGTAGGCGCGGTGCTGTTCATAGGCTCGGCGGTGGCGAAGCTCCCGATGGAAAAGGTCGTAAAGGCGACCCTGCCGTTCTATCTTTGCATGATTTTGGTTCTGATCCTTATTACATTCATACCGGGGATCAGTATGCTCCTGCCTAATCTTATGAAATAAAACATATAGCAAAGGGCGGCTGTGCGGACATACGGAAACGCAGGTAAAGGACGGTCTGTACAGCCGCGCTTTCCGGGAAAGCTGCTCCGGGGCTTACGGCGGGCGCAGATCCCGCGGTCCCAAGCTATGGGACGGAGCGGGTCTATACAGCGGTTATTGTGATATGGAATACAGGTACAGCTACAGGATAAGGACATCAGATCTCTGGCAGGCGCGGATGTATTATGCCTACGCATCATATCTGGCAACAGTGAACATCGTGTGCATTTTTGCCTCCATTGTGCTGATGATCGTCTTCTGGAAGAATGCCGAGCCCTGGGTAAGGCTCGTCATGCTTCTGTTTTTTTCTCTGTTTACGGTCTTGCAGCCTGCCTATATCTATTTTGACTGCAGGAAGCAGTTAAAGGGAAGGGATGAGGAGCTTGAGCTCACCTTTAACGAAAAGGGTCTCGTTATAAGGATAGGGGACAAGCTTGAAAAGCACCCATTCAGGGATATAGCCGGCTTTAATGTGCGGCCCACGCTTGTGATCGTATATACGGGGAACAATCAGGGATATATACTTACAAACCGGGTGCTTAAGGATACGCGGAGGGATTTTATTGAATTTATGCGAAGGAACCTGAAAAGATCCGTCCGGTAAACGAATTTACCCGATGCTTGCCTGCGGATATCGGATCGACAGGCGTAAAACAGGATGAGGTGATACTATGGAGATGACTTTAAGGTGGTACGGCAGCAGGTTCGATACGGTAACGCTTGAGCAGATCAGGCAGATCCCGGGGGTAAGGTCAGTGATCACGACGCTTTACGACGTTCCCGTGGGCGAGGCCTGGAAGAGAGAGCAGATACGGGCGCTTAAGGATGAGGTGGAGGCCGCGGGGCTTTCGATAGCCGGTATAGAAAGCGTTAACGTGCATGATGATATAAAGGTCGGTACCGGAAGGCGTGACGAGTATATCGACAATTATATAGAGAGTCTTGAGAACCTCGGAAAAGAAGATATCCACATGGTATGCTATAATTTCATGCCGGTATTTGACTGGACGAGGACAGAGCTTGCGAGAAAAAGGGCGGACGGCTCCACCGTCCTTGCCTATACGCAGAAGGCAGTGGATGCCATCGTTCCGGAGAAGATGTTCGATTCCATAAAGGGTGAAATGAACGGCACGGTAATGCCCGGCTGGGAGCCTGAGAGGATGGAGCATGTAAAGGAGCTTTTCGAAATGTACCGGGATGTGGATGAGGAAAGGCTCTTTGATAATCTTAAGTACTTCCTTGAAAGGATAATGCCCGTCTGCAACAAATACGACATTAGGATGGCGATACATCCTGATGATCCCGCCTGGAGCGTATTCGGGCTTCCCAGGATAATAATAAACAAGGAGAATATCCTGAGGATGATGAAAATGGTGGACGATCCCCATAACGGAGTCACCTTCTGCTCGGGCTCCTACGGTACTAACCTTCAGAACGATCTTCCGGATATGATCAGATCCTTAAAGGGAAGGATACATTTTGCTCATGTCAGGAATTTAAGCTTTATTTCAAAGGAGCCGGGCAGCCTTGATTTTGAGGAGGCGGCACATCTGTCCTCCGACGGGACCTTTGATATGTACGAGATAATGAAGGCACTTTACGATATAGGCTTCGACGGGCCCATAAGGCCTGACCACGGACGGATGATCTGGGGCGAAAAGGCGATGCCCGGGTACGGTCTTTACGACAGAGCTCTCGGAGCCGCGTACTTAAATGGTCTGTGGGAGGCTATCTGCAAATCCCACAGTAAATAAAGTGAGGAACGAACTAAAGCTCGTTCCTAAGCGCACGATTTGTACACAAATCGGCGCAGATAAGGAGGGAATGTTAATGAAGCTTAACAGTGAGGGTGTTAAGGACAGAGCGGCCTTTCAGGATAAGGGATATGTCCTTTATGATTTTGACCGTGAGGAAATGATAAATGCCACCCGAAGGGAGCCGGAATGGGTGCATTTCGGAGCCGGGAATATTTTCCGGGCCTTTCACGCGAATATCGCTCAGAGGCTCTTAAACAGCGGGATAATGAAAACGGGCATTATAGTCGTTGAGGGCTTTGACTATGAGATAATCGAAAAGATGTACAGGCCTCATGACGATCTCTCCATCCTTGTCACCCTTAAGAACGGGGAGGAAGGAAGCGGAAAGGGAGCTATTGAAAAGACGGTGATCGGAAGCATTGCCGAGTCCTGTATCCTCGATTCGGAAAACAAAGCTGAATACGACAGGCTTAAGGAGATATTCAGGGCGCCCTCCTTAAAGCTTGCGACCTTTACCATAACCGAGAAGGGTTATAACCTGAAGGACGCAAAGGGCGGATATCTTAAGGACGTTGCGGCTGACCTTGAGAACGGACCCGAAAAGCCCGCAAGCTATATCGGAAAGGTGGCGGCGCTCTTGTACGAGAGATATCTCGGCGGAGGGGCTCCGATAGCCATGGTCAGCACGGATAACTGCTCTCATAACGGGGACAGGCTGCGTGAAGCGGTATGTGCCTTTGCCGAAGGCTGGACAGAGAATGGCAGGGCTGAGAAGGGCTTCCTTGATTATATAAACGATCCCTCAAGGGTCTCGTTCCCCTGGAGCATGATCGACAAGATAACGCCGCGGCCGGACAGCTCAGTGGAGGAGCTTTTGAAGGCCGATTCCATCGACGGGCTCGAAAATGTGATAACCTCCAGAAAGACCTGGGTCGCTCCCTTTGTAAATGCGGAGGAGTGCGAATATCTTGTGATCGAGGATGATTTCCCGGGAGGAAGGCCGGAGCTTTCAAAAGCAGGTGTTATTTTTACAGACAGGGAGACGGTGGACAAGGTCGAGAGAATGAAGGTATGCACCTGCCTCAATCCCCTGCATACGGCGCTCGCGGTTTACGGGTGTCTTCTGTCCTATGAAAAGATAGCCGATGAGATGAAGGATGAGGATCTTAAGAAGCTGGTGACAAGGCTCGGCTACACCGAGGGACTTGTGGTGGTCACGGACCCCGGGGTGATCGATCCGAAGGAGTTTATCGATGCCTGTGTGAACGTAAGGATCCCTAACCCCTTCATGCCGGATACTCCGCAGAGGATCGCGACGGATACCTCGCAGAAGCTTCCCATACGCTTCGGGGAGACCATAAAAAATTACATTAAAAAGGGAATGGATACGAAAGAGCTCACGGCGATCCCGCTGGTGTTTGCGGGGTGGCTCAGGTATCTGATGGCCGTGGATGATGAGGGCAATGCCTTTGAACTGAGCCCTGATCCGCTGCTTTCCGAGGTAACCTCCTTTGTAAAGGACATAAAGCTCGGGGAATGTACCAAAGAAGAGGCTGAAAAGGCGGTGAGCGGTCTTCTTAAGGATAAACGGATCTTCGGAGTGGATCTTTATGAGGCCGGGCTGTCTGAAAAGGTGCTCACGTATTTTTCCGAGCTAATAAAGGGCAGAGGCGCGGTGAGAGCTGTGCTTGAGAAATATTTGTAATGGCGCACGATTTGCATACAAATCGGCGCGGTTAAGGAAATGATCCGTTCAGCTCGCTGAACGGATCGGCGCGAACTGAAGTTCGCACCTAAGCGCATGATTTTCATAAATGAAAATCGGCGCGGATAAGGAAATGATCCGTTCAGCAAGCTGAACGGATCGGAACGAACTAAAGTTCGTTCCTAAGCGCACGATTTTCATAAATGAAAATCGGCGCAGCGCAGTGGAGGAAAAGAATGGGAGCTCAGTTTGATTTTAATAATATAAAAAATCCGGAATTTTTTGCCCAGGGAAGACTGCCCGCACATTCGGATCATGAATATTACAGAGACAACACGGAGAGGTTCAACGGCTATA
>ODAI012306710.1_pt1 | contig 13702 bp, 10 predicted proteins | sample 1539321 | NCBI WGS metagenome assembly ODAI01 (sample SAMN02144231, study PRJEB22623) | gut metagenome | biome: sheep rumen | host: Ovis aries | place: New Zealand
CGCCCTCCATGTATACGCTGTCCGGCAGCTGCAGCAGCGCCGCAATCTGCGCAAAACGCGCCTGCTCGTCCGCGGAGCGAAGCGGATCGTACGGTGCGGGATCCTCCAGATAGCGAAGCTGTTCCCACATGCGCTGCAGGACCGTATCATACGGCGAATAGTCGAAGCGATCCGCAACGGCAACCGAATCGTTCAGTACGGTGTAGAGCTCGACCGGCAGCGCCACGTCCTCCCCCGCCCGCGCGTTCAGCGTCGCAAGGTTCACATAGCCGTCGTACATCGTGTCTGCATCGAACAAGCGGTATGCGCGGCCGAGCGATTCGGCATAAACCTCCTCCGCACGGCGAAGCTGCTCCTTGATCTCGCTGCTGCTGCCCGTCAGGTACAAATGACATTGCAGACCGTTGGCATACAGCGGAACCTCGTCGTTCTTCGGCGCGGTGATCTCATAATAGCCGGGCTTTCGGTTCGACAGCTGATAAAAGCCGATTGCAAAGGCTGTGACGCCGACCACGACCGCGACGATGAACAGCGCAATGCGGAGCTTGAGGTGCTTGCCGCTGACTACGATTTCTTCCTGTTCTTCTCTCATACCGTCTCCCAAAAAGAGCAGTCGCCGCCGACTGCTCCTTCGTTGTTATTTGGCAAAGCGGATCGCCTTGTACTTTTCGATCTCCGACGGGCTGCCGAACACCATGTGTCCGTTGCCGAGATCGACAAGCTCCGGCTGCTCCTTGGAATAGTCATGCATCTTTGCCGGATCATACACGAACAGCTTTTTCCGCTTTTCGATGATCGGGTCCGGCACCGGGATCGCGGACATCAGCGATTTCGTGTACGGATGCAGCGGATAGCTGAACAGCTCCTCGCTCTCGGCGATCTCCATGATGCGGCCCTTGTAGATGACGACGATGCGGTCGCTGATGAACCGGACGATCGACAGATCGTGCGCGATAAACAGATACGTCAAGCCGCGCTCCTGCTGGAACTTTTTCAGCAGGTTCAGCACCTGCGCGCGAATCGAAACGTCGAGCGCCGAGATCGGCTCGTCGGCGATGATCATTTCCGGCTGCATAATGACCGAGCGGGCAACGCCGACTCTCTGCCGCTGACCGCCGGAAAACTCATGCGGATAGCGGGTCAGATGCTCGGGCAGCAAACCGACCTCCTTGGTGATCTGCTCGACCTGCGCCATGCGGTCCTTTTCATCCTTATACAGATGGAAGTTGTAAAGACCTTCGGAAATGATGTACTCAATCGTGGCGCGCTCGTTCAGCGAGGCGGCGGGATCCTGGAAGATCATCTGGATCTTGCGGATGACTTCTCGATCCTCCTTGCGCGAAAGGCGGCCCGAGATTCGCTTGCCCTCATAATAGATCGCACCGGCCGAGCACGGATTGATGCGGATGATCGCGCGGCCGATCGTCGTTTTGCCCGAACCGGACTCGCCGACGAGCGACAGCGTTTCGCCCTTGTAAATGTCGAAGCTGACGTTGTTGACCGCCTTGAACGCTTTCTTGCCTCTGCCGAAAACGACATCGAGGTTCCGGATGGACAGCAGCACTTCTTTATTATTTTGTTCCATCATGCCATCCCTCCTTACGCGTCAAATTCAACATGTGTCTTGAGCATCTTCTCATGCAGATTCTGGATATTCGACGGAATCTCCACCTTCGGCGCCTTCGGATCGAGCAGCCACGTCTTGGCATAGTGCGTGTCGCTGATGCGGAACATCGGCGGCTCCTCCTCAAGGTCGATCTGCATTGCATACCGGTTGCGCGGCGCAAAGGCGTCACCCTTGATCTTGTTGTACAGCGACGGCGGTGTGCCGGGAATCGAGAACAGGTCGCTTCCGCGCTCGCAGAGCTGCGGCAGCGAGCTCAACAGCGCCCATGTATACGGGTGACGCGGATCGTAGAAGATTTCTTCGACCGTGCCAAGCTCCACAATCTGCCCTGCATACAGCACGGCAACGCGCTCCGCTACGTTCGCTACGACGCCGAGGTCGTGCGTGATGTACACGGTCGTGAAGCCAAGGTCATGCTGCAGATCCTTGATCAGCTTGATGATCTGCGCCTGAATCGTTACGTCGAGCGCAGTCGTCGGTTCGTCGCAAATCAGAATCTTCGGCTGGCACGAGAGCGCAATTGCGATGACGATGCGCTGCCGCATACCGCCGGAATACTCGAACGGATAATCGTTGAAGCGGCTTTCCGGTTCCGGGATACCCACCTTCTCCATGATTTCGAGCGTGCGGCGCTTTGCCTCCTCATTCGAGCACTTCTGGTGCTTGAGGATAACCGTCATGATCTGCTTGCCGATCGGAATGACCGGGTTCAAGGAGGTCATCGGGTCCTGGAAGACCGTTGCGATACGGCGACCGCGGATCAGCTGCCAGTCGTTCGTATACTTGACCTTTGCGCAGTCGATGATCGCATAACCGTCCAAGGTCTGCTTTTCTTCGTCGAAGGAGCGGAACTCGACGCGGAAAACGGCAGCCTCGAAGATGCGGTTCAGCACGGTCGGGTCGTTCAGATTCTCGCCGGTCTCCATCGCAATGCGGAACGCCTTTCTGAGCTTGATCAAGAAGCCGATCTGCGAACGAACCGGATAGCGTCCGATCGAAAGCAGAATCTCATAAGCGATTCGCTTGTTGCGTTCGAGCGTTTCGTCGGACAGTCCGAAGGGCGTGTTCTGCTGCTCCGGCGCTGCGATCTTGGCCGCTCGCTGCGCCTTCAGGGAAGCCAGCTCTTCCTGATCCGCCTTGCGCTTTTCCGCCGCTTCGGCGTACTGCTTTTTCCGGGTGGCAACGATATCGTTGCGCTCCTTGATCAGCGCCTCGCGCTGCGCGGTCAGCGTCTTGATCGCCGTCTTGCCCTTTTCGATTTCGGCAGCGTCCTCCCGGCTCTTGGGATCAAGCGTTTGGAGGTAGTTGTTTTTATCGACGATATCATCGGCAAGGCCCTTGATGCGCGCCGTATAATCCGCTTCCTCGTCCTGGCTCAGCGCCTGAGACGCCTTGATCTCCCGCTGCTTTTCCAGATACCGCTTGTACTCGGCAGCGCCGCGCTCCCGAACGGAGAGCTTGTTCAGCATGTTCTCGCAATAGCCAAGCAGCCGCTTGTTGTACGGCGTCAGCTTGACGTGTGTTTCCGAAATCTCGTCGTCCGCAAGAATGATCGTGCCGTTCGAGATAAAGCCGTTCGTTTCCAGCATGCCCGCAAACGTCTTGGTCAGCACCGATTTGCCGGAGCCGGACTCGCCGACAATCGCCAGCGATTCGTTTTCATAGATGTCGAGAGACACGTTGCGGATCGCCGTGAGGATACGGCCGCGAACGTTGAACTTGACCTCCACGTTTTTCAGGGACAACAGGACTTTACGCGTATTGTTTTCCATAGCTGTCCCCCCTTACATGTGCGTTCTCGGGTCAGTTGCATCCGCAAGGTTCTGACCCAGCAGGTACAGGATGATCGTCACCAGCGAAGCCACGATGACCGGCGGCCAGAACTCCCACGGGAACGTGCGGAACGCGCTCTGCGCCTGCGAAATCATGCGGCCGAGCGACGGAACCGTTGCCGAAAGGCCGATGCCGATGAAGGAAAGGTACACCTCCATGGAGATGTAGCCGGGCAGCTCGGTTGCAAGAAGCGTCACGATAACCGAAGTCAAAAACGGCAGAATGTTCTTGGAAACCACGCGCGGAACCGGCGTGCCGAGGCAGCGGGACGCCAGCGAATACTCGCGGTCGCGGATGATCATGACCTGTGTACGGAAGAAGTACGCAATGCTCATCCAGCCTGTGATCGTCAGCGCGAAGATGAAACTGCCGAAGCCCGAGCCTACGATATAGACCAGCACCGAAACCAGCAGCAGATACGGAACGTTCGCCACAATGTTGTAGATGACGAGCATGACCGAGTCAAACTTCTTGGAATAGCCCCAGATCGCGCCCATCACGATGCCGACGGTCATATTGATCGCAGCGCACGCAATGGCGAGCAGCAGGGAGGTTCTTGCGGACGTGAAGATGCCGTAGAAGATCGAGTTGCCCTGCGGACCGGTGCCGAGGATCCATTTGAGTGAGAAGCCGCCGAAGTATTCCATTGCCTTTTTCGGACTGAGGTTGAAGGTAGCGGCGTTCGTAACGTTCTCCATCATGTCGTACGGGCAAAAGACCGGTACGATGAACGAGGAGAGCAGCAGCGCGACAAACAGCGCGATCAGAAAAATATTGATCTTCTTGCGAAAGAACACACGTCCGACCGATTTCCAGTAGGAGTAGCGCGGCGCAATGATCTTTTCCGAAGAAATCGCATCGTTGCCGATGATGACAAACTTATCTTTGTTATCCATGCTGTTCACCACGGTTTCGCTCGTCATCGACCGCCACCTCCTTCTCCTGTCAGCTTGATCCGCGGATCGTATGCCGCAAGCAGCACGTCGCCGAGGATCAGCGAAATGATCGACAGCGTCGTATAGAATACCGTACAGGCAACAATGACGCCGTTATCACTCTGGTTGATCGCCGTGATCAGCAATCTGCCGACGCCCGGAACGCCGTATACCTGCTCCGTGACCAGCGCGCCGGTCAGACAGCCGAGGATATTCGCCGGAATGCCGTGGACGATCGGAATGACCGCGTTGCGCGAAATATGGATGTTGTAGATTTCGCGTTCGGAAAGGCCCTCCGCGCGGGCGAACTTGACGTAGTCGGAATTCATCTGGTCGATCATGTAACGACGCGTCCACTTCATCAGGCTGCCGATCCACGGCAGCGCAAGCGAGATCGTCGGCATGATATAGGCCAGCACACGAACCTCCGCGTTGGCAAACTTATACGGCAGGCCGAACACGGTCGTCGCTATCGCGGCAAACATAAAGATGTACGCCAGCGACGGGACCGCCATGATGAAGATGATGTAGGCATTGCCGAGCTTGTCGCCGATGCCGTCCTTGTGCCGCGCCATCCAGATGCCGAGCGGGATGCCGAGCATATACTGGAGAACCGTCGCCAAAAGGCCGATGACAAACGATGTTTCGAGGATCGAAAGACCGTCGCGCATGTAGCCCGCCACCGTATATTTATCGGGGTAATTCTGCTTATCGACCTCACTGACCGTGCCGGTGTTGTAGGTCAACGTATGGAAATCGACCGCCGTATCGATATACTCGTCCGTGCCGATCTTGCTCGGATACTGCGTCCGGACGGTCTTGAGGTTGCCCGTCGGATTGTTCATGACCTCGGTGATCTCCTGTCCGCGATAGGTCGTGTAGGAAGTGCCGAGATTCATGTGGATCCAGTTCTGATGGATGAACGGGAAGCGTCCGTCGAAGTACAGCAGATATTTATGCGTCGTACCGGAGCCGACGACCGCGAACAAGCCGGAATACGGATCCTTTTCGATCCGGATATACCGATCGGTCAGCTCGGGATCCTGCACGTCGTTCACAGTCTCGACCGTGAAGAAGCCCTTCAGATAATCGACGAGCCGCAAAAAGACGCTGCGCTCGCGCTCGGCGATCAGGTACGGGTCGCCGCCGGGCTTCGCCTTGCCGGATTTATAGGTCAGCGGCTCCAGATACTTGATCTTGTAGCCCTTGGCGGCGTACTCCTTGGCAAACTCCATGACGGATGCGTTCGACTGGAACGTTGCGGGATCACGAAGCGCGTTCCTGTCGGCGATATAATCCGGGTTGGAGGTATACGCCTCGCCGTACAGCGCCGTATATTTGTTGGCAAGGAACGACGTGTAGTTCGCAAAGTCCAGATAGCCGTACTTCTGGAACTGCGTGTACTCATACATCGTGCGCTCGTTTCCGTTTCTCTTATTCCAAACATCGTCGTTCTGGAAAATAACGTTCCGGTTAATGGCGGTATAGATCAAAAACATGACCACCATCACGACGACGAGCAGTGAGAAAATCGAGAACAGAATTCTCTTGAGCATGTATTTTTTCATATTCCCACCGATCAGACGGGCAAGCCCGTCCTTCCTCTCGTAATTTTCGATGCAAAGGAACTTCTCTGCCGCATGCTGCGGCCCCGTTCCCTTTGATGCGGTAGCGAACTTCCTTTGCGGGATCCGCAAATGCGAATCCCCTATCATTCAAGAAACGCATAGGAGGAGAAGCTCCTCCTATGCGCCAAGTGACTCTTTAAGTGTCCGTCGGAATTAGAACAGGCCCAGAACCTTCAGCATGTAACCGCCGTCGGTCAGCAGCGTGTCGAGGTAGGTGGACGGATCGCCGTAGTCGGGCCCCCAGCCGGAGCCGTAGAAGAAGTCGAAGTTGCCCGCTTCGCCGTTCGCAGCGCGGTAACCTGCCGCATAGTAGTCTTCACGGGTCGTGGCTTCCACGAGGTTGATCACAACGTTATCGGAACCGAGCGTATCCTCGATCACCTTCTTCGTTGCGTTGGCCTGCGAGGTGATAACATCATTCGCCGAGTAGTACACAACGTCGATGTTGATCGGCCAGGAGACGGAATCACCGAGCTCTGCCTTAGCAGCTTCGAGAGCGGCCTTGGCTTCTTCCGGATGGAACCAGCCGTCTACCATGTCGTCTACGATGATCGGGCTGCCGAGCTGCTCGAGGTAGTACTGCACCATCGCGCCGTACATCGTGCCCGCCGGGAAGGTGTGACCGTTCTCGTCGGTGTAATCAGCGTCGAGCTGTACGAACTGCGGATGCGTATACATGTTGCGCAGCGAGGTGAGCTTCAGATCTTCGCCGGTGGAAACCGCATTGTAGGTGCCCTTGTCGAATGCGAACAGGAGCGCTCTGCGGAAGTTGACGTTCATCAGCGCGGTATGCGTGTCGATCTTCTGCTGCTCGGAAGCCGTGGAAGCCACAAGACCGGACTCAAGCGCATAGGTGCCGCGGTTGAGGTTCAGACCGCCGAAGTACGTCGTGGACTCGGTATCGGTCACGTAGGAGTACTTATCGAAGTTGCCGTCTTCCTTTGCCTTGGCCAGCGTGCCGTTCGCTTCGCGGAGAGCGATCGCGGAGTAGACGCCGGATACGCAGTCATTGTAGAGAGCATCGGGGTTCTCGCCTGCATCGGCAACCCACTTGATGGAGTTGATCTTAACTTCCTCGGGCTTGTAGTAGCCTTCGTTCTTCACGACGAGGATCTCGGAATCCTTCTGCAGCTTCTGGAGGAGGAACGGTCCGCAGTAAACCTGGGAAGCAACGTCCTCGGACTTGCCGAAGGTGTACGCATTGGTGTCGGCAACTGCCGCAGCATATTCCTGAACGCCGAAGACGCCGCCGCGGGACTCATAGAAGCTCTTGCAAATCGGCAGGAAGCAGGAGTAGGTGAGCATGGTCAGGAAGTAGGAGGTGGGCTGCTCAAGGGTGACCGTCAGGGTATACTTATCGGTCGCCTTATAGCCGACGTTGTCCCAGCTGCCGCCCTTGGCATAGTAGTCGGTACCGCCGACGACGATGCCGTCGATCAGCCACTCAAGGCCTTCCTGCGCATCCAGCATGTGACGGAGACCCGCTTCGAAGTCCTCAGCGGTGACTTCCGCATACTGCTGACCCTCGGAGGTGTACCAATACACGCCCGGACGGATGTGGAAGGTGTAGGTGAGACCGTCTTCGGAGATGTCCCAGGACTCTGCAAGAGCGGGCTTCATCTGACCGAGGTTGTTGTACTCTACGAGACCGTCAACGGTGTTGACCGTGATCTCGGTATCGGACTGCATCGAGGTGTTCAGCCAGTCGATGGTCGCCGGAGCGGTCGCGAAGGTGGTGGTGTAGTCCGTCTTGATGGAATGACCGTGCGCCGCAAGGATCGCCGCCGGATCATAGTCCGCTTCGCCGAGAACCGCCTTGTTCCAGGCATCCATCAGCTCTGCGCGCTCTTCCTTGGAGATGAACTCGTCGGAAATGACAAGGCCCTTCAGACGGTCGTCGTCGTTGCCCCACTGGACGTACGGGATCGTTCTCGGCGCAATGCGGGAGATCTGGTACGTACCGCCACGGGTGGTGGTCGGGATCATGACGGCCGCGTTCAGCAGCTGAGCCTCAGCCTGCGCCATCAGATTGAAGCGCTTGTTGAGGTCGCTCTGCTCGGCTTTGGCAGCAGCGTAGAAATTCTTGATTTCGCCGAGAGCGAGTTCATAGATTTCTTCGTCGTCGCCGCGCTCGTAAACGACTTCCGGCGCAGCAGTAGCCTGCGGGGCTTCGGTCGCCTGGGTCTGCGTTTCGATGACCGGAGACGCCGGTGTCGTGCAGCTGCACGCAACCGCACCGAATACCATCATCGCAGCAAGCACGGTTGCAATGATTTTCTTCATGTTTGTTTCCTCCTGTGTTTTTGATGTATTGATACGAATGTATAAATACCTTTCGTATTCTATATCGGCCGGATCGACCGGTATATGCTTTGCTTTTTCTCCCCGTTCGCAACCCAATACGGTTCCGTGGGAGAATATAGATTATATAATAGCAAGTTTCCCTTTAATTGCAAGCCGTTTTGATGTTTTTTTGCTTTGAATTTACATCAATTATGTATAAAAATCCCATTTTATACATCTTTTTATTCATTTTGCCGTTTTATCCGCTATGGGCGGACAAGAGAACGGTTTCGGATTGTTTGTCCGTTTCGCGTGTACAATTGTCCGGCAGAGCAATAATATTGCCTGTTTTGCCCGGATCGGACACGGTTTTTTGCGTGTCGTGCGCCGCCGACGATTTTGCATACCGCCCGCATACAGCAAGCGTATTCGACGGCATCCGCCGCCTGTTTTTCAATAAGTTAATGAAGATTTTGCATTTTGGACGCACAATTTTCGCATAGGTCTGTTATAATGAGGGCAGGAAGTATGGAGAACGGGTTGAAACAGCAGCATCGGGGATGGGTGATCCTTGCCGGCATCGGCACGGTCGTGCTGCTGTCGGCGCTTGCGATCCTCCTGTTTTACCGCTGCCGCAAGCCGGACGTGCTCGATCTGCGCGGTTATGTCGATCTGGGCCGCAGTCCGAGCGGCGAACCGACCGCGCGGCTCGATACCGAAGCGATTCTGCACGATCTGCATCTGCCCTCGTCCGAAAGCGACCCGCATGCGTTTGAGCTTCTCCCGGAGGTGCGTGCGATTGCCGAAATCGAGCTTGCCCTTGCGGCCGGCGATGAAGAAGACACCATGCGCGTCTCGGTTTCGGCCGATACCGAAACACTTGAACGCGCGGGCATTGTGCTTGCACCGCTTTCGTGGGAACAGCAGCTGAAGGGCGTTCTGTCCGAAAGCGCCTCCCCGACGCCGTCGCCTGTGCCCGCCGCACCGACCCCGACGCCTGAGCCGTACAAAACAGGTTATCTGACTGCGTTGGTGGACGCCGAGGGCAACGGCTATAACCTCCGCGCCGTCTGCGAGCGCGTGCAAAAAGAGCGCGATGATGTCTGCAAGGGGCTTGCCGCAGGCAGTACAGACTATTCAGGCATTAAGGCCGATAAGATACAGGTTGCTTTTTCGGTCGGCAAGACCGCCGAGGCGTACAAAAACATCTACTCGGCAAGCTATAAGATCACGCTCGAAAGCGCCGTGGAGGGGTCGGACGACGTTGTGCTGTATTACCGCATCCGGCTTGTGAACCTCAAGCTGAGCGCCGACGGCACGGTGAGCTTCGATCCGCAGGTGTTCAGCCAGATGTGCAAGAACGAAACCGACTGCAAGCGCGCCCCCTCGCCCTCGGGCAGCTATACGACGACCGTGCTTTCGGGCGGCGGCGTGCGCGTCCGGGACAAGGCCGCGTTCGATCAGAACGGGTTCGTACTCTTCCCCGGCTGCCCGACAAGCTACCGCATGGCGGACGGGTTCTACTGGTCGCCGACCTGCGATCCGCTGCCGGAGGAGCTGATCTGGAAGCTGACGGCGGTGGACGGCCACTCGCTGGCAAACCTGCTGCGCTACGCGCGAAAGGAAATCTACGCGCGCTACTATACGATGTTCGACCCGAAAACCGAACGTGAGTTTTACGAGCATTATCACAGCTTTCCGTGGTATCGGGAAATGTCGCCCGACCTGTCCTCCCGCATGAGCGAAACGGAGCGCGCGAATATCCGGCTGCTCCGTGAGATACAATCTTTAATTGAGAAATGAGGTGTCCTATGAAAACCCTTCGAACCGTTTTGGCGACCTTCGGCATGACGACGCTTGTTTACGGCGCGTTTGCCCTGTTTACCGTCACCATCGACCCGGCGTTTGCGGGTCGCTCGATCTATCGCATGTTCCGCGATACGGGCTTCCCCGCGCTCGTCGTCGGCATCGCATGCCTGCTGTCCGCCGCCGTGATCATCTTTGCGACCGCCGCGTTCCGCGACGACGCCAAGGCGCGCCGCGCCGCCGCCGACGAGGACGACGAGCAATTCATCGAGGAGGAGACCGTGCCGGTCGATACCTATGAGGAGCAATGGACACCCGCCGTCAAGAAAAAGTCCCGCGCCGCGCTGAAGCTCGAAAAGGATGAGCCCGCGCCCGACCTGTTCGCGGACGATGACGAGCCGAAGCTGGACGAAACGATGTTCCGCAAGCCTAAGGCCGAAAAGACGCGCCATTGCCTGTTCTGCGGCACGGCGTTTCCGGTCTCGCAGAGCGTTTGCCCCAAGTGCGGCAAGCGCGCGTCGTAAGGAGGGATCGCCATGGAAAAGCGTTCGATGCGCCGCACCGTGATTCTGGTCGGCCTCATCATGATTGCGCTGCTCGCCGCCTGCGTGATCGTCGCATACTTTTTGTTCGGCGCGAACCTCGAGCAGGTGCGCGTGTCCGATTACGTCATCACCTCCCGCGTCGGGGATCACTTCGAGTTCTCGCTCGATACCGACCGGCTGCTGTGGGAAAAGCATCTTTTGGCCCCGCCGGATTATCTTTTGAAGGACTATCCGGAGATCGCCGCCGTGCGCTCGCTTGGCCTGTATGTCACGCATGACGACGCGGGCTACCACTTTGAAACCGTCAGCTCGTCGAACGATCCGGCGATCAGCCGCACGCTGCGCAAGGCCGGCATCGTCCTGAAGGGCACGCAATGGTCGTGGACCGAGACCGATATCATCGGCAAGAACGCCACGCAGCCGACCGACGGCTTTACCGAGCTGTCGCTGCCCGATTACGTCCGCATCTCGGTCGAAAACAACGCCTACCGCGCGACGCTCGATACGCAGGCCATGGTGGAGGCGTGCCGCTTCCAGCTCCCGCTGGATCCGACCGAGCACAGCGGCTATGCCGCGATCACAAGCCTTTTGATCGACTGTCAGCCCACCGGCGACGGCGTCTATCGGCTGCAGGCGCAGAGCACGCTGAAAACGATCATGGAGCAGCTGCAGGAAAACCACGTCCGCATCACAAATACCGTGTGGACCTGGACCGAGGCCGAAATGGCCGCCCGCGCAGGCGCGGCGCCGGCTGCCGACAACGCGCAGGCCGCCGCACCCGAAACGCACGAAACGCCCGCGCCGTCGGAATCCCCGCGCAATACCGAACGGCGGGAGGGCATTACGTCGCTGTACGGCTTCGATCAAACCGCCGTCCGCATTGCGATCCGCAACGCGAAGGAGCTGCATTACGGCAGTCAGCTCGAATCCGGCAAGGTCTATCAGAACTACTTTGCGGTCGGCACGGCGGACACCGAGCACAGCAACGTGTTCCGCGTGATCTACGACATTTCCACGACCGGCGGCACCGAATACCTGATCGCGGATGTCTACGATCTCGACAGCGAATCGGGCTACACCGCAGACGACGTGGTGCTCCGCACGGCTTCGTCGCGCAGCGAGGCGCGTTCGACCGAGGATCTCAAATACTACACGATCTACACGCTGACCGGCGGCAGCATGATCTTCCCGGAGAACGAGGGCAAGTCCCCGTTCGACGCCGACGGCTTCGTGATGGCCAAGAGCATTTCGACCGCGCTGACCTACGACGAGCTGTGGGATATCCCCGCCACGCAGGACTGGACGCTTGTGCAGCTGCTCGCCTTTGCGCGGAACGAAATGTACGCCCGCGCCGGGCATCAGTATGACACCTCCGGCAGCTACTATAAGCACTTCTCCTCCTATTCGTGGTATGAGCCCGTCGGCACCGTGTCCTTAAGCGAGCTTGCCGAAAAGTGGCCGATCACCGGCACGAACATTTCCACGATCAAGTTCCTCGAAAAGCTGATCAGCGAGGGCTGACGGCCAAAAATACAGCGGGAGCGGCGTTCAAACCGCTCCCGTTTTTTCTTTCCCGTTTTATCGTCTTGCCGCCAGCAGCAGCGAGATCGCGTCGCCGATGGCCTCCACGATCAGCGACACGCCGGTGAAGCGCCAAAGCACATCGACGCTGTCGAACGGATGCAGGACGATCAGCACGCCCAGCAGCACCGACAGGATCGCATTCACGAGCAGCAGCACCGACACCGGGAACCCCGCGCGGCGGAACTCGAAATACGTCTTGCCCTTTAAAAGACCGGACACGATCAAAAAGATGCCGTACAGCACCGCGAGCACGCCGAACAGTCCCATGACAAGCTTAGAGCCGAACGCCAGGAACGCCCCGCACAGCAGCGCGAGGATCGCAAGCGACAGCGTCAGATAATCGTTGACGCCGAGGCTTTTTCTGTCGCGCAGGAAGCGGAACAGGTCGATGGCGCCGATCACAAGCAGCAGCACGCCGAGCGTAATGATAATGCCCTGCGTGAACTCGACCGGCTTCAAAAACAGCAGAATGCCGACCGCAAGCTCAAACACGATGAGCAGCAGCAGCGGCAGATTGCGGCGAAGCGTTTGCATAGTACATTCCTCCTTGGGGCGTCGCCCCGTTTTCTTATCTTACAGTATACGCCGATTTTTGCAATTCGCAAGCCCGTGCGCGTCATTTTCGCGCAAAAAAAGCGGGGTCGGTCGCCCGCCCCGCTTCGTTCTCTGTCCTTAGTTCTTGGTGAAGACCAGATCGACGCCCATCGTGGTCAGGACCAGCTCTTCGCCGTCGAAGGTCAGCGTATACAGCTCGATACCGCCCACCTGCAGCAGAATCGTGTTGTCCTCCTGCAAGACCCATTCGATTTCGCTGCTCGAGCCGTCCGCCGTCAGAACCGCAGAGCCGTCCTCGGACAGCGTCAGCTCCATGCTGCGTCCGATCTGCTCCTGCGTCATCGTCTGCCCGTAGGCTCTCGCGCCTGTCATCGTCCAGGCGCCGATCAGATCCGCCTTCGTCCAGTCGCTTGTCGGCGCGGGCGTATCGGGCTGCGCAGGCGTTTCGGGCTGCGCGGCCAGCAGCGCTTCAACCTCCGCCGCCGGGGCAAACTCGGCGGTTTCTTCTTCGATCTGAATGACGATATGGTCGCCGTTCAGCGTATACGGTACGGATTCGCCCTCCACCGTCATCGCGGTTTCGTCCCACGTAATTTCGCCGGCGTCGTCCGGATCACCGAACTGCATATAGCCCGTGCCGTCGTCGTGCAGCAGCAGATAGAAGTCGCGCACATCCACGCCCGTTCCCGCGAACGTCTCGATGGCGTTTAATGTCGGTTCCCCATCGTTGACCGACAGGAGATAGTAGAGGCGATCCTTGCCCGGCGCTTCGGTCGCGGAGGACAGCATCGCGGCGTTGAACAGATCGACAGCCGCTTCTTATTCCGCCTCGGTGCAAAGCACCGCCGTCAGATACCACCGGCCGTTCATGTACCAGCTCACGCAATCCATGTGCAGCGTCACGCC
>ODAI010783307.1_pt1 | contig 13701 bp, 7 predicted proteins | sample 1539321 | NCBI WGS metagenome assembly ODAI01 (sample SAMN02144231, study PRJEB22623) | gut metagenome | biome: sheep rumen | host: Ovis aries | place: New Zealand
AGCTGTTATTGATTTTGAAGGATTTAAAGATGGAGTAGCATTCCAAGGTGGAAAAGGTGAAAATTATTCATTAGAAATTGGATCAAATACATTTATACCTGGATTTGAAGATCAATTAGTAGGAATGGCTAAGGGAGAAGAAAAAGAAATTAAAGTTACTTTCCCTAAAGAATATGGTGCAGCTGATTTAGCTGGTAAAGACGCTACATTCAAAGTTAAAGTTAATGAAATTAAAACTAAGGAAAAAAGAGAATTAGATAAAGATTTCTTCGAAGATTTAGGAATGGAAGGAATCGATTCTAAAGAAAAATTAGAAAGTGAAATTGAAGCTAATTTAAAAGCTAATAAAGAAATGGAAGCTGAAAATAAATATATAGATACATTACTTTCTGAAATTTCTAAGAATGTAGAAGTAGATATTCCTGAAGAAATGGTTGATGATGAAGTTCATCATATGATTCATCAATTTGAACAACAACTTTCAATGCAAGGATTAAGTCTTGATATGTATTATAAATTTACTAATTCTGATCATGAAGCATTACATCAACAAATGGAAAAAGAAGCATATCAACATGTATTATATAGATTAATGTTAGAAGAATTAATTAAATTAGAAAGTGTTGAAATTACTGATAAAGATGTAGAAGAAGAAATTAGTAATTTAGAAAAGAAATATGGAATGAAAAAAGAAGATATCTTAAAACAATTAGGATCAACTGATATGATTAAATATGATCTTGAAATGCGTAAGATTATTGATATTTTAAAAGAAGCTAATAAATAGTTTCTTTTTTTTTTATTTTATGATAAAATGACATTAGAATATGGTGATTAGTATGGTAAAGAAACATAGTAAATTGAAATTAGCTTTATTAATTACTTGTGTATTAGTATTAATGATGTTAATAGTATTTTTAGTAGGCAGAAGTTTTGGGTTCTTTCAATATGCTAAAAAAGGTGATGTAGTTAATATTATTTCTATTAAGGGTTTAGTAGTTTCTGTTGATAATACAACAGATAATGCTTTAAATTTAACTAATGTTTATCCAGAGTATGATGCTGATGGTCTTAAACATGATCCTTTTATTTTTACGATTACAAATGCTACTGGTAATCCAGTTGATTATACTTTAAAATTATTGAATGATACAGAAAAGCAGGAATTATGCTTTGTTGATACGGAAGAAACTATTAATTGTACACAGCTTCCATATCAGTATATTAGATATGCTTATTCTATAAATGATGGTGAATATTCTGAGCCAGTTAATTTAACTAGTGATGGGATTATATATAGTGAAACAATATTAGGTGGTGCTAGTACCAAAATATCTATAAAATTATGGATTAGTAGTGAAGCACCTAATTCAATTCAAGGAAATGCTTTCTTTGGTAAATTAGTAATAACTGGTGAAAAGAGCAATAAAGCTGTAGTTACCCTTAATACTAATGGTGGTACTATTAGTTCTAGCAGTGTACTTGTTACTCCAGGAACTGCAATTGGTGATTTACCTAATCCTAATAAAGAAGATTATACTTTTGATGGATGGTACTTAGAAGATACTTTTGATACTGAAATTACTTCATCATATATAGTAAATAGTGATATAAATTTGTATGCTAAATGGAAGGAAAATATTATGCGTGTTGATTTGACTAATATTACTTCTTCCAATGTAACTCCTTTATCGAATTCTGGATATTCTACTGGTGGTTCCATATCATATAATCCTTTATCATTTACATGTACCAGTACTGCAGATGGTATGGGATGTGGATATGGTCCAACTATCAATGAGTTATATGATTTGAGTGTTTATCATTATTTGCATGTTGTTGGTGACTTTTATGGTGGTTTCCTTGGATATTTAATGGATAATTCAAATACAAGGGTAGCTACATTTTATACAAATTATGGGCCAAATGGTGTTAACTGTCATAGCTTTACTAATTTTCATTTAGATGAATACATTGATTTAAGTAGTTACACTGGAATATATAAAATTCACTTGTTTACTAATTCATGTACCCCTGGCACATATAGTACAGCTACAATTACTAAACTTGAACTTTTAGCTGAAATACCTACTAGTGCTTAATTAATATTTTAAAAGAAACATTAAATGTTTCTTTTTTTTGCATATTTTGACAAATTTCGATTTTGACGTTTGGTATAATAAATGACATTTATTGGAGGGAATTTTGTTTGAACGAGTTAATAGAAAAAGAAGATTTTAAAACAGAAGATAGATTTGTTAGAAATGATTTAATTAAGTTTGTTAATAACTTGCTTAAATCTTAAAAATATAGTAAAATTATAGCTAGTTTTGGAGGTTACTATGATTACAGTTAAAGATGTTACACTTCGTTTTGGAAAACGAACTTTATTTGAAAATGTTAATTTAAAATTTACTCCAGGTAACTGTTATGGAATAATTGGAGCTAATGGAGCAGGAAAGAGTACTTTTTTAAAATTATTAAATGGAGAACTTGAAACTAGTAGTGGTGAAATAATTGTTTCTAAAGGGGAAAGAATTTCTACTTTAAAACAAGATCATTATGCTTACGAAGATATGAAGGTTATTGATGTAGTTATATCAGGTAATACTAAACTTTATAGTATTATGAAAGAAAAAGAAGAATTATATTCTCATACAGAGTTTACTGATGAAGATGGAATGCGTCTAGCTGAACTTGAAGGAGAATTTATGGAACTTAATGGTTGGGAAGCTGAAAGTGAAGCTGCTACGCTTTTATCTAACTTAGGTGTAGATATCTTAAATCATTATAGTTTAATGAGTGAGATTCCAGCTAAATTAAAAGTTAAAGTGTTACTTGCTCAAAGTTTATTTGGTAACCCTGATATTCTTCTTTTAGATGAACCTACAAACAACTTAGATATTGAAGCTATTAACTGGTTAGAAGAATTTTTAATTAATTATCCTAATACTGTTATAGTAGTTAGCCATGATAGATATTTCTTAAATAAAGTATGTACACATACAGTAGATATAGATTTTGGTAAGATGAAGATGTATATTGGTAACTATGATTTCTGGTATGAATCTTCACAACTTGCTTTAAAACAAATGAAAGAAGCTAATAAGAAAAAAGAAGATAAGATAAAAGAACTACAAGATTTTATTGCAAGATTCTCTGCTAATGCATCTAAGAGTAAACAAGCAACATCAAGAAAGAAGATGCTAGAAAAAATAGAACTTGATGAAATAATACCATCATCCAGAAAATATCCTTATATTGATTTTAAAGCTCTTAAACCTAGTGGTAAAGAAATACTTACCGTTAAGAATTTATGTAAGACCGTAGATGGTAAAAGAGTTTTAAATAAAGTATCATTTAGTGTTTTAAAAGGAGATAAGATAGCTATAGTAGGATTAGATGAAATCGCTAAAACTATGCTTTTTAAAATATTAGTTGGAGAAGAAAAATTTGATAGTGGAGAAGTATTATGGGGTAAAACTGTTACTAAATCATATTTTCCACAAGATAATAGTGAATACTTTAAAGATGATGTTAGTATAATGGAATGGATAGCTAGATATTATGATGTAGATGATGAGACATATATTAGAGGTTTCTTAGGTAGAATGTTATTTTCTGGAGAAGAAGTATTTAAGAAAGTTAATGTTTTATCAGGAGGAGAAAAAGCTAGATGTATGTTATCAAAAATGATGCTTGAAGGAAGAAATATGTTAATACTTGATGAACCTACAGCTCACTTAGATCTAGAAAGTATAACATCACTTAATAAAGGATTAATAAATACTGAAAATGAAATTATTTTTGCTTCTCACGACCATGAAATAGTTAATACAACAGCTAATAGAATAATAGAAATATTACCTACTGGTGTTATTGATAGAAGAATAACATATGATGAATATTTAGAAAATAGTGAAGTTAAAAAAATAAGAGAAGAAGCCTACAAATAGGCTTCTTTTGTTGACTTTTTTATAAATTTGAGTATAATATGAAACAACATTGGAGGTTACTATGTTTGAGTTAAATTATGAAAAAATTATTGCTAGAATAGAGTGGCTTAGTCGAAAGAAAATGTTTGATGATGCTTTAGAAATATGTGACTTAGAGCAGTATAAAAATGATGAAATAATACAATCTGAAAAAATATTTTTATTATTACAAAAGAAAAAAGATGTAGAGGCAGCTTATAAAGCTTGGGAACAATTTAAGGATAGTGATAATACTAATATCGTTATAAATGGTATTAATATTTTAATGCAATTAAATAGATATGAAGAAGCTTTAGAATATGCTAATTTACATAAAACAGATACTATAAAATATATGAGAGTGCGTGCTAAATTATTAGCAGCATTAGATAAAAAAGATGAATTATTAGAAATTAAAAATGATCCTAAATATGCATTAGATGAGGTTATTACTAGAGCGTATAGAAAAGTATTTCCTGGAAAGAAAATAGTCGATGAAGGATCAGTATTATTAACTAAGATATATGCTGATAAAGTAACTAAGGAAGAAATAAAAGAAAGTAATTTAGATTTTTATACGCAAAGTCTTTTATTACTTGCTTATTATGAAAAACATAATCCTAAATTAGGTATAGAATTAATTAAGAAAATTAAGAAAAATGATATATCAGATAAATATGTGAAAGTATATAATACTATACTTCAACGTTTAGTAAATAAAAAAAGTAAAATTTTTGATATAACTATTTATGCTAATCTATTAAATAGAAGTGTTGATTTTAATTTAGTTAGTGAATTAAATGACTTAGTTGAAGAAGAAAGTAATAGTGTAATAGAAAGAAATGATATAATGAATATTAAAGAAGAATTAAAAAATAGAGAAATAGAAAAAGAAACAATGATTCATAATTCAAAAAGAGTAAAAGCTTATATAGAAATTATTGGTAATAAAGTAAATTCTAGATTTGATACTACTACTAATAAGAGTGAAATGAAAGTAGAAAAGAAAGAAAAAGTATTATTAATAAAAGATGTACTTGCAAGTGAAGTGAATGAATTAGGACAATATATATATGTTTTAATGCAAGAAGTTGATACAAAGAAAAATGCTATTAAAGCTTGGGATAATTTAGAAAACATTATTTATAAACCAGTTACTGATAAGAAAGCATTAGAAAAAATAATTAATATTTTAATTAAAATAAGTAATAGTAATCCAGAAATAGTTAGTGTTGATAATAAGAAATTAATGAAATTATTAGATAAATAATAATTGAAATTAATTAATATATATGTTATATTAATAAAGTATAAAACAAATGAGAAAGACGAAATAGTTATAAAATATTTAGAGAGTCTTCTAATTGGTGAAATGAAGATATATGGTTAATTGTTTAGATCACTTTTGATATTGTGCTTTATGGATAAGATAAAGTCGGGCTACTCACGTTAAGAGTTTTGAGAGTATAGTTTAATACTATGAATTAAGGTGGTACCGCGATTATTCGTCCTTATGGATGAATAATCGTTTTTTTATTGTTAGGAGATGATTATATGTTTAAAGAATTAGACAAAGACAAGAATAGTGTACTAGAAGAAAAAAGAATGAAACATTTCTTAGATGAAAAAATAATGGATAAATCTATAGAAAAAGGGAAAGATTACTTTGTTTTCTATGATGGACCAGCTACAGCTAATGGTATGCCAGGAATACATCATATGCTTGCTAAATTATTAAAAGATTGTTTTTGTAAATATAAAACAATGCAAGGATATAAAGTATTACGTAAAGTAGGATGGGATACTCATGGATTACCAGTAGAAGTACAAGTAGAAAAAGAATTAGGTTTTTCAGGCAAAACGGATATTGAAAAATATGGTATTAAAGAATTCAATGAAAAATGTCGTGAAAGTGTTTGGAAGAATGAAGCTTCATTTAAAGACTTTACTAGTAAGATGGGACAATTTATTGATCTTGAACATCCATATATTACTTATGATAATAATTATATTGAAACTGAATGGTGGATATTAAAGAAATTCTTTGATGAAGGATTAATTTATAATGGTTTAAAAATATTACCATATTGTCCTAGATGTGGAACAGGGTTAGCTAGTCATGAAGTAGCTCAAGGTTATAAAGAAATAACTGTTAATACAGTTACAGTTCCATTTAAAGTAAAAAATGAAGAAAATACTTATATCTTAATTTGGACTACTACTCCTTGGACATTAATGTCTAATGTTGCTGCTTGTGTTAATCCAAATGTTACTTATGTTAAATGTGAATCTATGGGACATTTCTTCTATGTAGCTAAAGATTTAAAAGATAAAGTATTAGGTGAAGAAGCAAGTATTGTTGATGAATATAAAGGTAAAGATTTAGAAGGATTAGAATATGAACAATTCTTACCATTTTTAAAAGTTAATAAGAAAGCTTTCTATGTAGTATGTGCTGATTATGTTACTACAGAAGATGGTACTGGTATCGTTCATATTGCTCCAGCATTTGGTCAAGATGATTATGAAGTTGGATTAAAATATGATTTACCAGTATTAAATCCAGTAGATGAAAATGGATGTTATACTGAAGGCCCATGGAAGGGAAGACTTGTAGTAGATTCTGAACTTGAGCTTGATATCATTAAATATTTAGCTGGTGAAGATAAATTATTTAAAAAACAAAAAATGAATCATAATTATCCACATTGTTGGAGATGTAAAACTCCTTTAGTATATTATTCTAAGCCAAGTTTATATATTAAAACTACAGCATTCCAAGATAAGATAATTGAAGCTAATAAGAAAGTTAATTGGTATCCAGATTATGTTGGAGAAAAAAGATTTGGTAACTGGCTTGAAAATATGAATGATTGGGCTATATCTAGAAATAGATATTGGGGTACTCCAATTCCATTATGGAAGTGCGTTTGTGGAAATGAATTAATGGTTGGTTCAAGAAAAGAACTTGTTGAACTTGCTATCGAAGATATAAATGAAGATATTGAATTACATAGACCATATGTAGATGATGTACATATTAAATGTCCTAAATGTGGTAAGACTATGAGTCGTATTACAGAAGTAATGGATTGTTGGTTTGATTCAGGATCTATGCCATTTGCTCAATATCATTATCCATTTGAAAATGAGGATTTATTTGATAAACAATTCCCAGCTGATTTCATATCCGAAGGAATTGACCAAACTCGTGGATGGTTCTATTCATTATTAGTAATATCTACTTTTGTTAAAGGATGTAGTCCTTATAAGAATGTACTTGTTAATGACTTATTATTAGATAAATTTGGACAAAAAATGCATAAATCTAAAGGTAATGCAGTTGAACCATTCTCAATATTAGAAAAATATGGAGCAGATCCTACAAGATTCTATATGCTTTATACTTCTCCAGTGTGGACTCCACTTAAGTTTGATGAAGATGGAATTAAAGAAGTACAATCTAAGTTCTTTAATACATTAAAAAATACTTATACATTCTTCCAAATGTATGCTAATACTGATAATATTGATCCAAGAACTTTTGAAGTAGCTAAAGAAGATCTTGAAGAAATAGATTTATGGTTATTATCTAAATATAATAGATTAGTTAAAAATGTAACTAATGCAATGGATGAATATGATTTAAATAAAGCTGTAAAACTAGTTAATACATTTGTTAATGAAGATTTATCTAACTGGTATATTAGAAGAAATAGACGTAGATTCTGGGGATCAGAACTTGATAATAGTAAAAAAGCAGTTTATAAAACTACATATCAAGTACTAGAAGGATTATGTAGATTAATAGCTCCAATTGTTCCATTTATAACTGATGAAATCTATACTAATTTAACTGGAGAAGAATCAGTACATTTAGCTAGTTATCCAGTATGTGATGAAAGTTTAATAAATGATATTATTGAAGAAAGAATGGATTTAGTAAGAGATTTAGTTACATTAGGAAGAAATGCTAGAGAAGAAGCATCTATTAAAGTTAGACAACCAATTGGGGAAGTAATCTTAGATGGTAAGAATGAAAAAATTATTTCTGATTTAACTGAACTAATTAAAGAAGAATTAAATGTTAAAGAAGTAGTATTTGCTAAAGATTTATCTGAATTTATGAACTTTATTGTTAAACCAAACTTTAAAGTTTGTGGTAAATTGTTAGGTAATAAACTTGGAGAATTCCAACAAAAACTTGCTAATATAACTGATAGTGATATTTCTAAATTAGAAAATAATGAAACTATTACTTTAAATGTAGCAGGTGAAGATATTATAGTAACTTCTGAAATGATTGATATTAGAGTAAGTTCTAAAGAAGGATTTAATGCTTGTCATAATGGAAGTAATTTTATAGTACTTAATACTACACTTACTGAAGATTTAATTAATGAAGGTGTAGTAAGAGAATTTATTAGTAAGATTCAAAATTTAAGAAAAGAAAAGAATTTTGAAATAACTGATAGAATTAGAATTTATTATTCTGAAAATGCTGATTTAACTAAAGCTATTAGTGATTATGTAGATTTAATTAAAGCTGAAACTTTAGCTTTAGAAATCTCTGTAAAAGAAGTTAATAGTGATATTGTTAATTTGAATGGTATTGATGTTAAATTTGATGTTGAAAGAATAGAAAAATAATTATAAACCGATAGACAATATCGGTTTTTTCTTTTATAATTAAATTGTAATTAAGTATAGATTTATCAGATTTTTGTGTTATAATTATCTTAGAATATGTTAGGTGGGATACTATGAATAAGAATGTAGGTAAATTTAAAGGCCAAATTGTTATTACTGGTATTGCGGTATGTGCTGTAGTACTTAGTATGATTGGGGGAAGTTATGCTTTATTTTCATCATCAACTACTGTTGGTGAATATAATGTATTAACTGCTGGTAACTTAGAAATAAGTTATGTTGAAGGTAGTGATGGACTTGGCGATATTTTATCTTTAAATGGTGCTTATCCACAGGATGATCCTAAAAGTTTAAATGATTTAACTGATATGCAAGCTTATAGATTTAGTATTACTAATACTGGTGATATTCCACTTGATTATAGAATTAAAATTGAATATGATGAATCAATTATTGAAGAAGATGGTTGTGGACCTATAGATGGAGATAATAATAAATTATTAGACTTTCAATATATTAAATATAATTTTGATAAAACTTTAAATAATAATGTACCTGTTTCTGGCTTATTAAGTGCTACTACTGATCATATAGTTTATGATTCCGTTCAAGCTAATCAACCTGGATTACAGCCTGGAAGTAGTCAAATTCATGAAATAAGATTATGGATTAAGAATGATGCTCCTAATAGTATTTTAGGTAAACATTTCCATGGTAAAGTAGTCATTGAAAGTGTTCAATCTGGTGTTGATATGCGTTTAACTGAAGAATATAAAACAGGTGCTCAAGTTACTTTAAAAAATGATCAAACATACGATGTTATTGAAGATGCTGCATCTACTAGTGCTACTGTAAAACTACTTGCTGATACTAATGTAACTACTAAAGAATTTGATACAGAAAATTTAAGATTAGATACTAACAATACTTTTTGTACAGATTATACTCATGGTTGTAATGCTTATCAAGCTAATGGTTCTACTGTAATTAGTGATAGTAGTATTAAAGCATGGTTAGAAAGTGAGTATTTAACTTCTTTACAAACTGCTTTAACTAATGCAGGTGGTACTACAGAAGATTTAACAGTTTCACTTCCATCAATGGAAGAATTAGTTAAAGCTAATAAGAACTCTAATAAGAAGTTTAACCAAACAATAATTACATTTGATAAAACATATTTAACATCAACAACATATTGGACTAAAACAGCTGTTAAAGATTCGTTATCATCATATGTATGGTATATTGATTCTTCAACAGGTAAGAGTGCTATTAAATATGCAAATGATAAAACAGTTGGTGTAAGACCTGTAATTGTTACTTCTAAACTAAATATAAAGTAAAAGAACGAAAGTTCTTTTTTTTTTATAAAAATATGTTATAATTTTTATAGATAGATGACTTGATAGTATTGACCATATGTAGTGTGAAAAGAGGCTATTATGGACAAGAAAAAAATTATATATATTGGTTTATTATTAGTAATAACAGTATTAGTTTCCGTTGTGTATTTTTCTTATGCTTTTTTTACAGGTCTAAGTGAGCAGCGAGGAAAAATACATATTGTTACAGGTACATTGACTTATGAAATTACCTCTAGTGATTTAGACAGTAATAATAGTATTATGTTAACAGCTAATCAAAAAAAGAAAATCAGATTATCAGTAACAAGCTTAAATGATATTTCTTCCAAGTATATTTTATATTATACAACTGCAGCTAATAATTTTGATATTGGATATAGTAGTACTACAATTGATGGTACTAGTGGAATAATTGATAGCAAAGCGACAAAGGATATTATAATATCAATTCAAAATAATAATAATTCAACTATTATATTGTCATTTGGTGTAGAAGGTGGATTTGTTAATAATGATTTATCTTTAAGCAGTGGATATGCAATTATATCAGAGTTTGATTATGTTACTTGTGATTATGCTGTAGGATATAATTGGGATTTTTCATATAATGCTAATGATAGTACTAATGGTTCATCTTATACTTTTGCTATTCCTTGTGATGGGAAGTATAAATTAGAAGTATGGGGAGCTGCTGGTGGGAATAATGGTGGAGCTGCAAGTTCAGGTAATTCTGAGGGTGGTAATATTGTATGGAAACATGATAATATATACGGCGGCTATACTAAAGGAAATGCTAGTTTTTTAAAAAATCAATTATTATATATATATGCTGGAACAAAGGCCGTAGCTAGAAAGTATGGAGGAGGAGCATCTTCAATTAGATTGAGTGAAAATACATTTGCTGGTAGCTTAGTAGTAGCAGGTGGTGGGGGAGCAAGTGGAAAATATGCAGGATATGATTCTTATGGAGCTAGTGTTGCTAGTGGTAATCAGTCATCAGTTTATACATCAACGCAAAGTCTTATTGGATTATCCAATGGTGGAGGTGGCGGCTATTATGCTGGGATTGCTGGAAATGATAGATCAGTAAGAGTAGCAACTGGTGATTCTAAGAGTGAAGTTCAAGGTGGAGGAGGGGCAGGATATGTATCTTCTCAACTAGATGATACAGTTTTAGAAGTAAGTACTAATTTAGGTGATGGGTATGCCCGTATAACTTATTTAGGAGAATAGATAAGTAAAGTTTAGTAAATGTACTAAACTTTTTTTCTTTTTCTTGCTAAAATGATAGAGGAGGATATTATGAACAAAGATATAATTTTAGAAATAAGTAAAGATTTAAATATAAAAGAAACGCAAGTAGAAGCTGTATTAAAGTTATTAGAAGAAGGAAATACTATTCCTTTTATAGCTAGATATAGAAAAGAAGCTACTGGTGCACTTGATGAAGAAATAATTAAGAATATTAATGAGGTATACCTTTATCAAGTTAATTTATTAAAGAGAAAAGAAGATGTTATTAGACTAATTGATGAAAAAGGACTTTTAACTGATGAGTTAAAAGATTCTATTATGAAAGCTTGTAAACTAGTAGAAGTAGAGGACTTATATAGACCATTTAAAGAAAAGAAAAAGACCAAAGCAACTGATGCCATTAGTAATGGTCTTGAACCGCTTGCTAAGATGATTATGGCATATCCTACTAAGGGTAGCTTAGAAGATATGGCTAAGAAGTTTATAACTGATAAAGTTAAAACTGTTGATGAAGCTATTATGGGAGCTAAATATATTATTGCTGAATGGATTAGTGATAATGCTTTTTATCGTAAATGGATAAGAAATTATGTATATAATAATGGTATTATTAATACTAAAGTAAAGAAAGATAATCCTGATAGTGCTAAAGTATATGAAATGTATTATAGTTATTCTGAAGAAGTTAAAAGAATTAAACCCCATAGAATATTAGCTATTAATCGTGCAGAAGATGAAAAAGTACTTTCTGTTAGTATAGATGCTAGTAGTGATAAAATATTAGAATATTTGGAATCTAAAAATATTAGAAATAAAGATAGTTTTGTAGTAAATATTGTTAAAGAAGCAATAGCTGATAGTTTTAAAAGATTAATTTATCCATCAATTGAAAGAGAAATTAGAAGTGATCTTACTGATAAAGCTAATGTTGTAGCTATAGATAATTTTAGTAAGAATGTAGAAGCTCTTTTACTACAACCACCTATAAAAGAAAAAGTGGTTCTTGCTTATGATCCGGGATTTACTAATGGATGTAAGTTAGCTGTTGTTGATAAAACTGGTAAATACTTATATTCATGCGTTATTTATCCGTTCAGTAAGAAAGAAGCAGATGTTGTTAATAGTAAATTAATTTTAAAAAATTTAATAAATGAATATAATGTTGATATTATAGCTATTGGTAATGGAACTGCTTCTCGTGAAAGTGAAGCATTAATTGCAAGTTTATTAAAAGAAATAGATAGAAAAGTAGAATATATTATAGTTTCAGAAGCTGGAGCATCTATTTATAGTACAGAAAAAGTTGCTTCTGATGAATTTCCTAATTTAACACCTAATGAAAGAAGTGCTGTATCTATTGGCAGACGTTTACAAGATCCACTTGCTGAGCTTGTTAAGATTCCACCTGAAGGAATTGGAGTAGGTTTATATCAACATGATGTACCTGAAAAAGAATTAAAAACAAGTTTAGATTTCGTTGTTACTCGTGCGGTTAATAGTGTAGGTGTTAATATTAATACTGCTTCAACTTCACTTTTAAAATATGTATCAGGTTTAACTAAAAAAGCAATTGATGCAATTATTGAATTTCGAAATACTAATGGTAAAATAACTAGTAGGGAAGAATTAAAGAAGGTAAAAGGGTTAACAGCTAAAGCTTATGAACAATCAGTTGGATTTATGAGAATATTAGATGGTACTAATCCACTTGATAAAACAGATATCCATCCTGAAAGTTATAAACAAGCTCATGAACTTTTAAAGGAATTAGGATTTACAGTAAATGATATTGGTACTGATAAATTAAAGAAAGCATTAGAAAATTATGATATTGAAGCTTGTACTTTAGATATAGATAAATATACTCTAGAAGATATAGTTAAGAGTCTATCTAAGCCTAATCGTGATCCAAGAGATGATATGCCAAAACCTATTTTAAAAAGTGATATTTTAAAAGTAGAAGATTTACATATTGGAGATAAACTTCAAGGGACAGTTAGAAATGTTGTTGATTTTGGTTTATTTATAGATATTGGTCTTCATAATGATGGACTTGCTCATATATCTAAATTATCTAAAGAATATATTAAGCATCCTAGTGAATTATTTAGTGTAGGCGATATAGTTGATTGCTATGTTATTGATATAAATAAAGAAAAAGAAAAAGTATCATTAAGTTTAATAGAAGAGTAAAGAGTTGCTTTACTTTTTTTATTTAATGGTATAATAATAGCTATTATGGTTAAGGGGGACTCATTAGGGAAAATCCATATGAAATATTAGGAATCAATACAAATGCATCAAATGAAAAAAATAAGAAATACTTAAAAAATAAAAATAATTAGCTATTTAGTTATGTAAATACACTTTTGTAAAAGAAAGTGTATTTTTTTATTTTTTAGTTGTAAATCAAACAAGAAAAAAATCGAAAAAAATTAATTTTATGAAATTGAATAAAA
>ODAI013339418.1_pt1 | contig 13701 bp, 7 predicted proteins | sample 1539321 | NCBI WGS metagenome assembly ODAI01 (sample SAMN02144231, study PRJEB22623) | gut metagenome | biome: sheep rumen | host: Ovis aries | place: New Zealand
GAAGGGACGGAGCAGTTCTGCCGCGAGCATCCGTTCGTCAATCCGGAGCGGATCGGCTGCATCGGCGCCTCCTACGGCGGATTCATGTCCCAGTACATCCCCACGCTGACCGACCGCTTCGCCTGCGCCATCTCGCATGCCGGCATCAGCGACCACACCAGTTACTGGGGCTTCGGCTACTGGGGTTATTCCTACAGCGAGACCTCCATGGCGAACAGCTATCCCTGGTCCGACCGGGAACTCTACGTGGACCACAGCCCGCTCTACCTGGCCGACAAGATCAACACCCCGATCCTCTTCGTCCACGGCGACGCCGACACCAACGTCCCCGTCAACGAGAGCATCCAGATGTTCACGGCCCTCAAACTGCTGGGCAAGGAGACCGCCCTGGTCGCCGTCAAGGACCAGAACCACCACATCCTCGACTACGCCAAACGTCTCGACTGGCAGAACACCATCTGGGCCTGGTTCGCCAAATACCTCCAGGACGACCCCGCCTGGTGGGACGCCCTCTATCCGCCGAAGGCACTATAATTCCGCTGCAATGTTGCTAACTTCGTCTATATGAAAAAACGCATCGTTTTCCTTGTTGTCCTGCTGTCCGTCGGGGGCCTGGTCCTGACGGCTTTTGCCGGGCGGGAGGGTGCCGTGAAGCGGAGCGGGAAGCCGCTGCGGCTGATTTATTGGAACATCCAGAATGGAATGTGGGACGGGCAGCCCGACAACTACACCCGTTTTGTCGATTGGGTGAAAGCCCGGCGGCCCGACGTCTGCGTCTGGTGCGAGGCGGCGACCATCTATCTGGACAGCACCGACAAGCCGATGCCGAAAGAAGACCGCTACCTGCCTGAGCACTGGAGCGAACTGGCGCGGCGGTACGGCCACAAGTATGTCTTCCTGGGCGGCTGGCGGGACGACTATCCGCAGGTCATCACTTCGCGTTATCCGATCGAAGAGGTAGCCCGCATCACGGGGAATACCGACACGCTGGTCTCGCACGGCGCGGGCTGGGCCCGGCTGAAGGTCAGGGGCAAGGTGCTCAATCTCGTGACGCTGCACACCTGGCCGCAGGCCTATGGCTTCAAGGTTCCCGTCGAAGAGCGGGAGCGCAGCCGCGCCGCACACGAGGGCGACCATTACCGCCGGACGGAGATGGAATATAACTGCTCCCACACCATCGGCACGGTTCCGGCGGAAGTGGCGGTTGGAGAATACTGGCTGATGATGGGCGACTTCAACAGCCGTTCCCGCGTGGACAACTGGGTCTATCACTATCCGGAAGACGACACCCGCCTGCTGGTACACGACTACATCCGGGAGAACACGCCCTATCTGGACCTGGTCCACGAACGGCATCCCAACGACTTTTACACCACGACCAGCGGCCGCGCCCGCATCGACTATGTGTATTGCACCCGCCCGGTCCTCGACTGCGTGGTCTCCGACAGCATCGTCTCCGACGAATACACCACACCCGTCCGCAATCCCCGGAAGATCTCCAACTTCTGGCACCCCTCCGACCACCGGCCGATCCAGGTCGACTTCCGCCTCTGACGCCGGCTGGTACAAGAAAAGCCAGGCTTTGCAAGCCTGGCTTTTCTTGTACCCCCGTGCGGAATCGAACCGCAACCGTCAGAACCGGAATCTGAAATTCTATCCATTAAACTACGGAGGCCGGTTTCCGACTGCAAATATATTGTTTTTTCCTTAAGAATTCGCTATATTTGCCAAATGTTTTGAGGAAATCCATTTAAATCATTACATACAAACCACCCGATATGGCTCGTGAAATCAAATTTTCGCTCGTTTATCGAGACATGTGGCAGTCATCCGGCAAATATACCGCCCGTGTTGACCAGCTCAAAGAAATAGCCCCAGTAATCATCGACATGGGTTGCTTCGACCGCGTTGAAACGAACGGTGGTGCGTTCGAACAGGTCCAGCTTCTCTATGGCCAGAACCCGAACAAGGCCGTCCGGGCCTTTACGGAGCCGCTCCACAAGGCTGGCATCCAGACGCACATGCTCGACCGCGGCCTCAACGCGCTCCGCATGTACCCCTGCCCGGTGGACGTGCGCAAGCTGATGTACAAAGTCAAACACGCCCAGGGCGTGGACATCACCCGCATCTTCGACGGCCTCAACGATGCCAACAACATCATCCCCTCGATCAAGTACGCCATTGAAGGCGGCATGATCCCGCAGGCCTCCCTGTGCATCACCTACTCCCCCATCCACACCGTGGAGTACTACATCAACCTGGCCGAGAAGCTCATCGAAGCCGGCGCACAGGAAATCTGCCTCAAGGACATGGCCGGCATCGGCCGCCCCTGGTCGATCGGACAGATCATCGCAGGCATCAAGAAGAACCACCCGAAGATCGTCATCCAGTATCACGGCCACTCGGGCCCCGGTTTCTCCGTAGCATCCATGCTGGAAGCTGCCAAGGCCGGCGTCGATGTGCTCGACGTGGCGATGGAGCCGCTCTCCTGGGGTAAGATCCATCCGGACGTGATCACCATCCGGGCCATGCTCAAAGACGCCGGATTCCAGGTGAAGGACATCAATATGAAAGCCTACATGGAAGCCCGCGCCCTCACGCAGAAATTCATCGACGACTTCCTGGGCTACTTCATCGAGCCGACCAACCATCACCTGACCTCCCTGCTCGTGGGCTGCGGCCTGCCGGGCGGCATGATGGGTTCGATGATGGCCGACCTCAAGGGCGTCCATCCGGCCGTGAACATGTACCTGCGCAACAACGGCAAACCCGAAGTCTCGCTGGACGAACTGGTGGTCAAACTCTTTGACGAGGTTGAGTATGTATGGCCGAAGGTCGGTTATCCGCCGCTCGTGACGCCGTTCAGCCAGTATGTGAAGAACATCGCCCTGATGAACATCATGGCCGAGGCGCAGGGCAAACCGCGCTACAGCCTGCTGACCGACAAGAGCATCTGGGGCATGATCCTGGGCAAGAGCGGCAAGCTGCCCGGACCCGTGGCTCCGGAAATCAAGGAACTGGCCAAGAAACAGGGCTTCGAATTCTTCGAAGGCGACGTCCAGGCCCTCTATCCGGACGATATGGACGTCTATCGCAAGGAAATGAAGGACAACGGCTGGGAATTCGGTCCGGACGACGAGGAACTCTTCGAACTGGCCATGCACCCGACGCAGTACCGCGACTACAAGAGCGGCGCCGCCGAGAAGCGTTTCAAGACCGACCTGGAAGCCGCGCGCGCCAAAGCCGGTGCCCCGATCATCGTGGAGCGCCCGGTCGTGGAGCGTCCCGCCTTCGACATCGCCAAATACACCGAGGAGCATCCGAACGCCCAGCCCATCCAGACGCCGGCCGCCGGTGTCCTCACCTGGACGGTCGATCCGTCGGGCGATTCCATCGCGCCGGCCATCGGCACCCCGATCGAGGAAGGCAAGCCCGCCTGCTGGGTCCAGGCCTACTATGGCGTCGAGGAATGCAAGGCCCTCCGGAGCGGCCGCATCGTCTCGATCAACGCCAAGCAGGGCGAGAAGGTCGTCAAGGGCCAGATCGTCGGCTTCATCGAATAAGGCTGGAGACCAACCAATTGACAGCCAATCTTTTACAAAGAATAGCCCCTCTTCACCGAAGAGGGGCTATTTCGTGTAAACAGCTAGCATTGAGGTACTTAGCCTCCAGTCGCTAGTTCAGCAACGCAATCGAAGGGTCCAATTTTGCGCGGAGCGCCGGGACGTCAATCTCGAAATAGTGATAGGCGTAGAGGAACTTCGGCTTGAGCTGATTGGCCGCCTTGATGAATTCCTCGTCGGTCATCGTGTACGGGAGATTCTTCGGCAGGAAAGCCAGGTCGATCCGGGGCAGGTCCTGCATCTCGGGGATCGGCTCGGTATCGCCCGCCAGATAGACTTTGAATCCGTCGAAGTCGAGCACATAGCCATTGCCGACGCCCCGCGGGTGAAAGAGTTCACCCTGCGGGTTGCGCCGGTTGATGTTGTAGGCTTCGGCGGCAAAGATGCCGATGCCTTCCCAGAAGCAGTACTCGTCGTTGGCAAGGACCGTGTAACGCCCGTCCACGTGGCCCACGTTCTGACTGACGATAAACTTCGTCTGCGGCGTCTGGATCTTGCCGTAGGCCTTCTCGTCGTAGTGGTCGTAGTGGTTGTGGGTGATCAGGATCAGGTCGGCAGCGGGATTTCCGGCAAAGTCGTGGACCTCGCTGTACGGGTCGGCATAGATGGTCTTGCCACCTATGCCGAACCGCACGGAAGCGTGGCCCAGCACTTCGACCTGGAGTTCACCCATGGGAGTCTGGAAGGTTTTCATAGTTTCAAGCCTGCTGATTTATTCCGTTCCGGAGTAGCCGGGGTTCTGCTGGATGTCCGGATTCGTGTGAATCTCGTCAATCGAAATCGGGAGACGGCACAGGTTGTTGCTGCGGTCGATGGTCAGGCCGCGGCGGGAAGAAACCGTAGCGCCATAATACGCATTGTCCTCGAAGGTGACGGTCTTGTTCAGGCGGCAGGCCTCGAAGAAGAGCTTCCCTTCGCAGAGGAACTCACGACGGTACTCCTTGTAGATCTCGTCGGCCGTAACGGTCGAAGCGGTCCACGGCGTGTAGTCGGGGTTGCGTTTCGCGATGGCATTCAGGTACTCAGCCGCTTTGGCGGCGTTATTGCCGGCAAGCGCGGCTTCCGCAGCAAGCAGGTAGGCCTCGGAGAGACGGAACACCTTGATGTTGACGGCCGTGTAGTTGGAGGTACCCTTGTCGCCGGCCAGGCTGGTGCTGCCCGAATACTTGTAGCAGCAGTCCTTTCCGTAATCGGAACGCGCCTTGATGTTGGCGCTGACGCTGGAATCATTGTGGTAGTGGTCCCAGTCCATCACGCCCCAGCGCACGTCGTTCGGGCTCATGATGTCCATCCAGTACTTGCTGGCATAGAAGTTACCGTTGGCGGCGTTGATGTGGCCCTTGCGCATGTAGTAGCAGCCGAGGCTGCCGGTGCCCAGGTCACGCTCGCTCGGATAGATACCGAATTCGAGGATCGACTCGCTTCCGAACTCACCCGTCCAGGAAGCCACCCAGTTGTTCGGCGTGTAGAGGGAATACACGTTGCTGTTGATGACGTTCTCGAAGGCCGTCAGCGCAGCGGACTGGTTCCCCATATACTGATGGACCTTGCCGAGGATCATCTGGTTCGCATAGTAGTTCACATAGCCGCGGCTGGCCCGCTTCGAAAGCAGCGGGGCTGCCTCGTTGAGGTCGGCGAGGATCTGCGTGTAGGCCTTCTCGACCGGGTCGCGCTGCAGTTTTTCAGCCGCATTCACCTGTTCGGTGACGACCGGGATTCCGACGCTGCTCTTGTCCATGTCATACGGCTTGCCGTAGAGGCGCACCAGGTCGAAATGGATCAGGGCGCGGATGGTCAGCGCCTGGCCCAGGAAATCGTCGAGGTTTTCTGCCGAGCCGTCAGCCTTCATCTTTTCGATGTTGTTGATGATGTTGTTGGCCTGCAGCAGGCAGAAATAGCCCGTTGACCAGAAACCCGAATAGGAGCCGCTGGAAGCGGAGTGGTTGAAGTAGTAGAGGGCATCACCCGGGTTACCGCCCGTATAGATGGTCATGTCACCGCCCTTGGCATCGCCATAGAGCAGGAAGTTGCGACCGTAATAGTTGGAGGACGTGAGATTGTAAATCAGACCGTTCAGCATGACCTGGGCATCCTGGGCGCTCGTCAGGCAGGTCGAGGAGTCCGCCTGATTGGTCGGTGCCATGTCAAGGAAGTTCTCGCAGGAGGCAAGCATCAGGATGCAGGCCAGTGAAAGCAATATGTTGTAAATCCTTTTCATAATTCAATGTTTTGAGGGTCCCTTTAGAAGCTGAGTTCAATACCGAAGGTGTAGGTCTTTCCAATAGGAGTCTCAAAGGCGCGGGTACCGTAGGCGTTGACCTCCGGATCGGCCCATTTGTACTTGGAGAAGGTCAGCAGGTTGGTGCCGTTGAAGTAGAGGCGGGCCCTGTCGAGTCCGACTTTCTTGACCAGGCTGGTCGGCAGGGTGTAGCCGAGGGAAACGGTCTTCAGACGGATGAACGAGCCGTCGTGCATCCAGCGGGAGCTGTATTCCATCGCATCCTCCAGGTCACAGCCGCGGAGCTGCGGGTAGATGCCGCTGTGGTCGGTCGGGGTCCAGACGTTGTCCAGATACTGCTTGCCGCGGATACGGTTCCAGAAGTAACCGTCATCAGCCAGGCGGTAAACCGCACCGTCGTAGATCTGACCGCCGATCTTGTAGAGGAAGTTCAGGCCGAGGGTCAGGCCCTTCCACTCGATGTCGGTGTTGATGCCGCCGTAGGCGAACGGGTTGGCATCGCCCAGGATGACTTCGTCGGTGTCGTTGAAGTCAAGCACGACGTTGCGGCCGTTGAGCTGCATGTCGGCTTTGTCATTGTTCGAATACCAGAGGTTGTCACCGTTCTCCGGATTGACACCCGCCCATTCACGGCCGTAGATGGCCAGGGTCGATTCGCCGACCCGGTAGAGGAACTGCGTGTTGCCGTCGCCGCCCGTCGGGTCGTACCAGATGATGTCGGCGTCGTCGTACAGCTTCGTCACGCGCGAGCGGATGAAGGAGGCATTGATGCCGGCGCTCCAGCGGAAGTGGTTGTTGCGGATGATGTCACCGTTGATTTCCACCTCGAAACCGTGGTTGTTGATCTCACCGATGTTCTGCAGCGTGGAGGAGAAGCCGGTGATCGTGGAGATCGGCACGTCCTGCAGCAGGTCCTTCGAATCGCGGTTGAAGTATTCGACGCTACCGCTCAGGCGGTTGTTGAACAGACCGAATTCGAGGGCGAGGTTGTAGGTATAGCTGGTTTCCCAGGACAGGTTGGCGTCGGCCGCATTGACCAGGGCGCCGCCCGGGGAGCCCATATACTGGTAGCTGTAGCCGGCCAGGGAACGCCAGCCGTAGTTGCTGCTCGGCAGCGTACCGTTGACGCCATAGGAAGCACGGAGACGCAGGTTGTCGATGACATCCTGTCCCTTCATGAATTCTTCCTCGCTGATACGCCAGGAACCGGCCACGGACCAGAAGTTACCCCAGCGGGTATCCGGACCCAGACGGGAGGAACCGTCACGACGGAAGGAAGCCGAAGCATAGTACTTGCCGCCGTAGTTGTATTCCAGGCGGGAGAGGATCGACATCATCGAGTTGCCCCAGTTGTAGCCGCTGGCGTCGAGGGAACCGGCCGTGGAAACAGTGTGGAGGGCGCTGACCGGGAGGTCCTTACCGGTGGAACGGTGGAAATCGGTCTGGTTCTTCTCAGCCTCGAAGCCGACGAGGGCCGAAAGCGTATGGTTGCCGAAGCTCTTGTTGAAGTTCAGCGTGGAGGAGGAGACGATCTTCTGGTAGATGGTGGACATCTCGTTCACGCGGCCGTTGTCAGCCGTACCCGAATAGTGCTCGGGGCTGTAATAGATGTGATCGCGGTAGCGGGTGTCGTCATAGGAGAAGACCGTGCGGAAATTCAGCCAGTCGGTGAACTTGATGGTCGCCGTCTCGTTGACGGAGAGTTTCAGGCTCTTGGAGCTGTTTTCCCACAGATTGTTGTAGTACAGCAGGTTGTAGCCATAGCTCTGGTAGCGGGAGGTCCAGGGCGACCCGTCTTTGTAATTGTCCGGCCAGTAGAGGGGCCACAACAGGTTGACCGACTGCATGAAGTAGTTGTCGGAGTTGTTGATGGTATCGTTGAAGCCCGTGCGGTTGGTGCTCGCCACCGCCACATTCGTGGCCAGTTCGAAATGCTTGCCCACTTTCTGGTTGAGGTTCACGCGGCCGCTGATACGGTCGAAGCCGTTGATGTAAACGCGTCCCTGGTCTTTCGTATATGAGAAAGAGGTGTAGTAGTTGCTGTTCTGCGTACCGCCGCTCACGCTCAGGTCGTAGGTCTGGTAGATGGCCTTGCGGAAATAGGCGTCCATCCAGTCGAAGAAGATGAGGTTGCCGTTCTTGTCGGTACGGGAGATCTGGCCGTCGGTGCGGGCCTCGATCTTCACCGGGTCATAGGCACCCGTGCCCGTGGGAGACAGCTGGTAGCCGAAACGGTTCCAGCGGCTGTTCAGCATTCTGATGGCATCGTCCGTCGCCTCGGCATCAGTCAGACCGTCCACACGCGTAGCCGCATCATGGAAGATGGTGTAGAGGGCGTTGACGTTGTCATACACGGAGGCGGGCTCGAAGTTCTTCACGGCCCAGTCCGGCGTGATACCGACCGAAGCCTTGAAAGAAACCGTCGGACGGCCTTCCTTGCCCCGTTTGGTGGTAACCAGGATCACACCGTTTGCAGCACGCGAGCCGTACAGGGCGGAAGCCGCAGCGTCCTTCAGGACCGTGATGGATTCGATATCACTCGGGTTGAGGGAGTTCATTACGTTGTTGGTCGAATAGATGTAGTCGCTCATCTGGCCACCGTCACCCGACTGGGCCGGGACGCCGTCGATGACATAGAGCGGCTCATTCGACGCATTCATGGAACCGATACCGCGGATGCGGATCGAAGCGGCCGAACCGGCCTGACCGGAACTGCCCGTAATCTGCATGCCGGCGACCTTTCCGTTGAGCGCCTGCTCGAAAGATACGGTAGGAACATCCTTGATGGCTTCCTGCTTGACCACGGAAGCCGCACCGGTGTATGTTCCTTTCTTGGCGGTACCGTAGGCGACGACGATCGTCTCCTCCAGCGATTCCGCATTGGGAGATAGGGCTGCGTCAACGACGCCCCTTCCATTTACCATCACCTCCAGGTCGTTGAAACCGATGGAGGAGAATACCAGGACTGCATTGGACGGCACGTTGTCGAGGACGTACGCGCCGTTCTCATTGGATGCGACACCGGTCATCGTGCCCTTTACCACGATGCTGGCGAAGGGGATGGGTGTCCCGTCCTGCGAAGAAGTCACCTTGCCGGTGACCCTGCTCTGCGCGAACAACGAACTGCATGACAGCAGCGTCAGCGCAATGATCAAAAGTTTCTTCATAAGCAGTTTTTTGGGTTAAATTATAGTATAGTTTTCCGGTTTTTCAGAGATTTCTACAAATTTATACAAAAAAATTCGCAAAAACCAGCATTCTGCGGCAATAAAATCCATATTTGTAAATTCCGCATGTAAATCCGGACGGGCGGAAAATTCACAATTTTTCAGAAAAAGATTATAAATGCGTTATATCGAAACCGATCTGCTTCAACAATACAAGCAGGCGGGTCTGAAATCCTTAAAAAAGAAAGAAAAACGCGTCTGGATGCGTTCAGGCGCGGATCCGGCCCGCAAAAAAAGGTCTGAAGTGATTTGCAGGATTTCAAAAAAATTATTATTAAATTTGTAGGAAAGACCTGAAAAAAAACCGAACTTAACCATAACCAAACTAACAATCCGCTTATGAAGAAACTATTTGCAGCCGCGCTTCTGGTGCTCATCTGCAGCACCGCGTTAGCGCAGAACAAGGTGACGGGACGCGTCACTTCTTCAGAAGATGGAAGCCCCATTCCCTTCGCCAGCATCGTGGTGAAAGGAACGATGAATGGCGTGGCCACGGACGAAAACGGTGTCTATACGATCACCGCCGTCACTCCGGGTGCCATTCTGGAGTTCTCATCTGTCGGTTTCTTGACCCAGGAAGTCCAATGGGACGGCAAACCTGCGGTCAACGTCATCCTCGCCCCCGACCGGGAATCCCTGGAAGAGGCGATGGTCGTGGCTTACGGTACAGTCAAGAAAGGTTCCTACTCCGGCTCCGCAGCCGTGGTCAAGCAGGAATCCATCAAAGACGCACCGGTCGTGAGTTTTGAGCAGGTCCTTGCCGGTAAGGCGCCTGGCGTACAGGTGGCCTCCTATTCCGGCCAGCCCGGTTCCGAGGCCGATATCTCCATCCGTGGTTTCGGCTCCTTCAACGCCGGCAACCAGCCGCTCTATGTCATCGACGGCGTACCCGCCACCAGCGGCGACTACTCCTCCGGCAACATCTCCACCAGCGCGATGAACTTCCTCAACCCGAGCGATATCGAGTCCATCACCATCCTGAAGGACGCCGCGGCGGCCTCCCTCTACGGTTCCCGCGCCTCCAACGGTGTGATCCTGATCACCACCAAGAAGGGCAAGGCCGGCAAGCTGACCACCAACTTCAAGGCCAGCGCCGGTTTCTCCTACTTCGCCTATAACAACTACCCGCTGGCGAACGATGCCGAAACCGAATCGCTGCACCGGATGGCCTGGACCAACTATGCCGAGGACAACCCGTCTTCCTGGAAGAGTTACGGCAGCATCGAGGCCTATGTGAACGACAAGGTTGCCAAGAACTATCCCGCCAAAGACGAAAGCAAGTATATCTATAAGGACTGGGAAGACGTCCTCTTCCGCACCGGTATCGCCCAGAATTATGAACTGAGCCTCTCGGGCGGCGGTGAGAAAGGCAAGGTGTACGCCTCGGTCGGCTGGACCGACCAGCAGGGCGTGGTCACCATCGACTACCTGAAGCGTTTCTCCACCACCATCAACGCCGAAGCCAATGTGAACAACTGGCTCAAGGTGGGCGGCACCACCCAGTTCTCCTGGCAGTACCAGACCGGTCACCAGGAAGGCTATTCGACCAAGGACAACCCGTTCTTCATCTGGAAAGTGGTCCTCAACGAACGCTGGCCTTACGCCTATAAAGATACGGGCGACCTGTATCTCGAGCGCTGGAGCCCCAGCTTCGCCACCGTCAACCCGGTGCAGACCTACGACAAGCAGATCAACGACGCCTGGCAGCACCGTCTGATCCTCAAGGGCTGGGCCGAAGTCAAGTTCACCGACTTCCTGCGTCTCAAATCGACCGTCGGCGAAGACTGGCTCTACATGCACGACCGTTTCGGCTGGCTCTATGGCCACCCGAACTTCTATGCCTACAGCGACGTGGGCGGCTACATGGGCGACCGGCACCGCAATGTGCACCGCCTGGTAAGCTCCACGCAGCTGAATTTCGACAAGACCTGGGGTGAACATCATTTCGCCGCCATGGCCGCCTGGGAGGCTGAACGCGAGAAATTCGAGTACACCCGCCTCAACAAGATCGACTTTTCCTACATGGGCGCCACCGAATCGTATCTGGCTTCGAACTTCGACGACGGCTACACCTACTCGCGCCTGTGCACCCTGCTCTCCGCCCTGGGCAGCGTGAGCTACGACTACGGCGCCCGCTATTACCTGACCGGCACGTTCCGCCGCGACGGCAGCTCGAAACTCGCGCCTGAAACCCGCTGGGGTAACTTCTGGTCCGTCAGCGCATCGTGGCGCTTCTCCAACGAGGAATTCCTGAAGAACTCCGCCTGGCTGAGCGACGGTAAGATCCGCGGATCCTACGGTACCTCCGGCACCCTGCCTTCCGACTACTTCGGCTACATGTCCGTGTACAACTACACGAGCTACGGCAGCAACGGCGCCAGCTACCCGGGCAACCTGGCCAACTCCGACCTCTCCTGGGAGAAGAACCACAACTGGAACGTCGGTATGGACCTGCGCCTGTTCGACCAGGTTGACCTGACGGTCGAGTACTTCAACAAGCTGACCACCGACCTGCTCCTCGACGCTTCGGTGCCTTCCACCACCGGTTTCACCTCCACGCTGATGAACATCGGCTCGATGGTCAACCGCGGCTGGGAGATCGCCGTCGGCTGGGACATCCTGCGCAACAAGAATGGATGGAACCTCTCGGTCGGCGCCAACTGGTCGCACGTCCACAACGAGATCCTCTCCCTCTCCGAGGAAGGTGAATCCATCGCCGACACGCCGCACGTCTGGCAGGCCGGCTATCCGTTCTACCAGTACCGCACCCGCAATTACCTGGGTGTCTGCCAGGAGGACAACTACATGGGCAACAGCCGCCTGAAAGCCGGTAACCCGATGTATGCCGAAGGTTCCTGGTATGAGAAGGGCGAAACGGCCGACCAGACCGTGGTCCTGAAGAACGGCACCGTCATCGAGAAAGGCGGCACCATTCCCGAGGATACCTTCAACTACTACCCGACCAACCGCAACAACTCCAGCAACATGATCCTGGAAGGCATGAGCGCCATTCCGAAAGGCTTCGGCGGCTTCAACCTCAACGTGGGATACCGTGGCCTCACCCTTGACATGGCCTGGTCCTACAAGTACGGCCACTACATCTGGGATGAAGGTGTGGAGCAGATGGAGAACGACGGTTACTACGACTTCCACCGCAACATCGGCAAGGACCAGCTGAACGCCTGGACGCCGACCAACACCAACACCAACGTCCCGCGCCGTATCCGCGACAACGGACAGGGCGGCTACTACTACTCGAGCAAGTATCTGAAGAAAGGTGACTTCCTCCGTCTGAAGAACCTGACCCTCTCCTACAACCTCCCGCGCGGTTTCAACAGCAAGCTCGGACTTGCCGGCGCCCGCATCTATGTGGCCGGTACCAACCTGCTGACCTTCTCCGGCCTGAACATCGACCCGGAAATCAAGTCGAGCGGCTACTACAACTACTCGATGCCGGCCATGCGCACCGTGACTCTCGGCCTTGACCTGACATTCTAGTGAACCCTTAATCCTGAAAGACATGAAAAGATATATCAAACATCTGGCTTTTGCGGCGGTCATGCTGCTCGGCCTGACTGCCTGCGAGGGATTCCTGGACACCACGCCGACCAATGCGGTGGTGGACAAGAACGCGATGGTGACGCTCGCCGATGCGAGCGTAGCCTGCAACGGACTCTATACGCCGCTGAAGTACTACACCCTCTACGGTACCTATATCCCGTACATGGGCGACCTGCGGGCCGACAACATCTACCCGCGCACGTCCGACGGAACCGGCGCCGTGATCTACACCTGGCAGTATGAATCCACCCAGAGCTCCTATTTCGGAACCCTGTGGGAGAACTACTACAATGTGATCATGCGCTGCAACACCTTCATCGAGAACATCGACGCCTGCGAGGCCGCCAGCACGAGCGACCAGGCCAAGAAGAACGACTACACCGGCCAGGCCTACGCGGTCCGCGCCCTCTGCTACTTCGACCTGGCCCGCCTCTACGGACAGACCTACACCTATGACAACGGAGCCTCCCTGGGCGCCGTGCTCATCACCGAGACCATCGGTCCGAAGGAAGCCCGCCTGCCGCGCAGCACCGTCGCCCAGACCTACGAACAGGTCCTGGCCGACCTGACCAGCGCCAAAGGCCTCCTGTCGAAAGACACGAACCTGGGTCACTTCAACTACTGGGCGGCCCGCCTGCTGGAAGCCCGCGTTTACCTGTATATGGGACGCAACTCCGAAGCCCTGGCGGCAGCTACCGACGTGATCAGCAACTCCCCCTACCGGATGGTCAGCGGTGACGGCTATGCCAACTACTGGGGCAAGGAAGGCGACCTGGAATCCGTGCTCGAACTGCTCGTTTCCGTGCAGGGCGACATCGACTCCGACGGCGGCTTCTACACCATCTACCACAACATGTGGTTCGACGACTCCAATGCCGGCGGCAGCCTGATCCCGACCCTCAAGTGGCGCAACCTCTTCAAGGATACCCCGAACGATGTCCGCGGCCAGATGATCCAGTATGACGACCCGGCCACGGGCGGCCGCAAGAGCGGTGAATACTGGCTCCGCAAGTTCATCGGCAACAAGGACCAGGGCTACACCTTCCGCCGC
>ODAI014420869.1_pt1 | contig 13701 bp, 16 predicted proteins | sample 1539321 | NCBI WGS metagenome assembly ODAI01 (sample SAMN02144231, study PRJEB22623) | gut metagenome | biome: sheep rumen | host: Ovis aries | place: New Zealand
CTTGCAATCGCCGAGCGAAGCCAGCGAACGGCGCAGCCGTTTGATGGCCGGTATTGCAAGGTCTAGTGTGTTATACCTGCGGCCACGGCTGACGGGGAAAAGGAGCGTTTCGATGCAGGAACGCTCCTTTTGCTCGGCAGGAAAATGGGCAGGTTTTTGTGAACGGGAGTGAGCAAAAAAATGACCGGTTTCAGGAGGGGACGCAGGGATATAAAGCTCCGGAAAAGCCAGCGAAACAGTCACCCTTTTCGTTCGTTTTTTCGTCAGGCAGAAAAATGCTTTGCTTCCTCAAATAGGGTGAGCAGGCCAGCGTGGAATTTCTCTCTGGTTTCGTCGCTCATTTCGACTTTTGCAGTGTCCCGCATGATCTGATCCACGATAATTTCCGGCGTGATACCCCGCAGTCTCATCGGGTCTTTCAGGTTTTTCTTGATATGAGATATGAGCCGATCCATGATGTTGGAAGTCAGCTTCCGGGTGTGGTCAAGGTAATCCTCCGCTCCTGCCTTAAAATCGTTGATGATGCGATGCAATGTCGCTTCCAGTGCCGCGGTTTCGACCTGGTACTCCGGCTGCTGCTGCCCCTGTATTTCCAGAATCGCCTGCTTGGCGGCGTTGCGGTCAGAGGGATACGCTCCGGCATATTCGGTCAGCAGCGCAACGGTGGAGGAGATCATCTGATTCATGCTCTCTACCCCCGCTTCCATTGTGCCCTGCCTCAAATTGGTAAGCTGCCTGACCATCAGCACGAAGTCCGGTTGGGTCAGCAGGATATTCAGCGTATTCATATCGTATTCTTTTTTCAACAGCATCTTGGCAGCGTCCACGCTCAGGCCCAGATGTTCAATGTCATAATTCGTTTTGAAGGGAATATCCGTCAGGCAGAGCAGAAAATCAGTGGACACATGAAAAATTTTCGCCATGGCGACGATATTATCTGTCGAGAGTTTTTCTGTCTGATCGCTGACATCAAAAACAGAAAAGGGAGAGAATATCTATAAATCCTTTCGATATCCGTATTGATGATATCCATTGACTTCATAGAAGTTTTCAAAAACTGTGAATTGAGCGTAGCCATTCTTTTCGTAGAATTTGGGATTGATAGGCCCATACGTCCAAAGATATATATGTGTTATGCCCTCTACTTTAATTTTTTCTTCAAAGGATTTTAGCAGGTATGAACCAATTCCCTGTCGTCGATGTGTCACTTCAATCCACATATCTGATAGAAATAGCCATTGATGATCCCTTATTCCAGATACATAGCCTATCATTTGTTTTTCTTCTTCAGCCACCAAAGAATAATGTTTAAACTCGTTTTGTGGAACTCCTGCTTTCGCCAAGATTTGATCGTAATCAGACAGCATTTTAACACGTTCATCATCTGCAAGCGCACGTTCGATAATATCAATCATTGCTAACCCTTTCATTCAAATATATCTCTAATGGCACTGAACATATCGGCAATTTGTGAGAGTTCCATTTCAGCGTCAAGGCACTTTTTGAAATCCTCCATGTTCCATGATTCATACGGTTCCCACATATGGATTACAGGAACATTGATTCGGAAGGTTGCAGATTTTTGAGTTTGCACCACGGTAATGCTTTTATGACCGCTCTCGTGAAGCCATCTTTCAATCGATTGAAAACGACTGAGTTTTTCTGCACCATGGGCAATCGACAAATCAACGAAACCCATATCTGTTTTATGATAAATAACAGCGCCAAGCAGCGGAACGTTGATTTTTACCCACCATCCATTTACTTTTCCGCTTTTTGTATTGTTGCCAAATTGCAGCTTTGGATAATGATTCTTTAAATACGCTTCATATTTTCTCAGGGAATCGACAGCAACCTGATTCACTTTTGTTTCATTTTTAATTTTCGTTGAAGTAAAAGCATCTTTCAGCTGTTGGCTGCAAAATTGACTGAATAGATCGTTTTTTTCCTCAAAATAAACCAAGCATTCTTCATAACTGACAAAGTATTCGTATTTTTTCGCTTCATTGTTGAGTTCTCTGTATTTTTGTGGGCTCAGTATAAAAAGGAAATAATCACTGTATTCCCCCCGCTCCTTTCCTTTTTCAGCCCGCAGAATATATCGTCCATGCTGGTTGAACGTTTCCTGGGCGTCTATTTTATTCTCAATAATAATAGCATGTGTTTTTCCGTTCACAGTATAGTTAACCTGCAAATCTGTTTCGCCTAAATCTGTTTCCAATTTAGAACGGTAAACTGTATCAATTAAATAAGATTGCGAAGCATCAGGTGTCTTTGACAAAAATACTTGGAGAAAATCCTGATCTGACGCAAATGCTGTCATAAACATTAGGTTTGTATCCCATTCTGAAATAAAGCGGAAATCACAGATCATACCTCCATCATCCTCCTGTCCGTTCTTTTTATCATGTTTTTGAGAATCATTTATTTTATTTAGCGACTTACTTTTGTGTAACATCAATAAACCGGTTTACTTTCCTGGAACGCTTTTTTCGCCTCGTTCAGAGACATTGTGTTCGCTCCGCCTTTTAGATCGGGTTTTGTGGCCTGGAGTGGATCGTTTTCCCATCCGCAGATATCACAAATATCCCACTTATCGACGATTATCTTCAAACAACATGGGCACAAAGTAGAATCTATGCTTGGATATGTGTTTTGTAACTTATTCATTCCAATGCATCTCCCCATTTTCAGGTTTGTAGAAAGTCGAAATGCTTCCCCCAGGATGCTCAAGGGCAAATTCGTATATGCTCACCTGATACATGAAAGAAAACCCATCTGTGCTAATAAATCCACACAGCATACCAAAATTGGGGGAAAGAAGGTCTTTTGCCTTTTCGACATACTCATCTGATATCAATCCAGGAAAATCATTTTTATGGTTTTTATAATGCGATTTGAGTTTCTTTTCTGTGAGATATGTAGATTTAATCATCCATAATCCTCTAATCAGTACTTTATTATAAAGTATCTGCCAGAAATAATCAATGGTTTTATACTGTATTTTTATGAGAAAACGAAATCACATGGAAAATCCGCAGTATTCGATTCTGCGATTCGCAATATAAAGGGCCGGAGATCAGCCGGATCGAGGCCCACGATGAACGCACGAAAGAGACTTATGACAGCAATCCCGATGTGGATACCAGCAGGAGCCATCTGAATTACCATCTGATCGAACCCAGAATCATTACCGGGCAGAAGCAGAACGGCAAATTACCGATGCCGGGTGCCGTACACGTTCCGACAGCGTGCGGCTGGTGGAGACGCTGATCACCGGCAGTCCGGACTTTTTCAAAGGGAAAACGGAGAAGCAAATCAAAGCCTATTTCCAGCACGCATTGACCTTTCTGAAAGAACACCAGCGGCCCGACACCTTCGTTTCCGCCGTGGTGCACATGGATGAAAAGACCCCGCACATGCACGTGACCTTCGTCCCACTGACGGAGGATAACCGGCTCACAGCCAAAGAGATCATCGGCAACCGGAAGAAGCTGACCCAATGGCAAGACGATTATTGGCAGCACATGGTAGCCAAGTACCCGGAATTGGAACGGGGGCAGAGCGCCAGCCAGACCGGCCGCGATCATATCCCGCCGCGGATTTTCAAGGAAATGACCCGGCTCACCAAACAGCGGGAGCGGCTGGAAGAACTGCTGAGCAGCATCAATCCCTTCAACGGAAAAAGCAAAGCCCAGGAAATCAGCCGGCTGCTGGACAAATACATCCCCAACGTGGAACGGATGCACACCCAGCTGAAAAAGTACAACACTGCCTTTACCGACACGGCCACTGAAAATGTCGCCCTGAAAAAAGAAAACGCCTCCCTGGAAGCGGAGCTGGAATCCAAGAGCCAGGAAAGCATTGAAAAGCGGCTGCGGGAAGCCCAGATTCATCAGGAATACCAGAAAGCAAAAGCCCTGCTGGATCGGATTCCGAAGGATATTCTGGATCAGGCTAAGTGGGAATCCCGTCAAGCCGGGAAGCAGCGCGAAAGCCGGTGAGCCGATGGCACGGAAAAAGAAACTGATCAATCGCACGCCATATCCTGACTATGTGATCGAAACCGTGGCCCGCTGTCTCTGGCCCGACATTCAAGCCTTCTTTGAAAGTGAGGAAGGGCAGCGGGAATTCGCGGAATGGAAAGTAGAACAGGAGAAGAAAAAGCAATTGGAATTGACGGATCAAATTGCTGCTTGAAAAAAGGGATGACACCAGCACGGTGGCATCCCTTTTCTACACTTAGGTATACCGGCGTTTTTTCGCCGCGGCGATCTGCTCCGGGGTGAAGATAATAAATAATCCGAACCCGTCTCCTATGGAGAAGAACTGGTTCGGATTATATTGGTTAAGTGCGGGAAACAGGACTTGAAGTCGGGCCAAGCCGTAAATAATATGCTTTTCTGTATAATCCGGGACAATACTGAAACCAATTTGAACAAAACCGATAAACACCATGTACCCTGATATAACCCTGATTGGGGTGGCCGTTGGGGTAATATACAATAGGCCGGAGATGATTTGCTGAGTTGTGCTGTTGAAGGTTGTGCAACCTGTACATTGGATCAAAAACAGCATGAAGGAGGTCATAACAATGACACAGTTGAAAAAAGAAATCATTGAAAACGGCATCCATTACACCCTGCACGGCGACTATTATTTCCCCGATCTGAACCTCCCCGAAGCCAAACAGCAGGCCATCGGCCGCTATGGCCGGATGCGCAAAGCGTTCCTGGAGGAGAGCGTCATCCCGGTCTGTACACTCGGCTTATCCTGTCTGGCAAGCTGTACAGCCATCTGTCGGAAATCGACCGGGCTTGCCGGGATCGTATGGAACGGATGATCAGCCGGATGGCTGAAGCTGAAGGAGTCAATGAACAGCTGAAAGCCTCGGATCAGCTGGGCTGGGTTTCCTGGATGAACAGCATTCACCAGCGCGCTGAGGAAATCATACTGGATGAATTGGTCTTCGCCTGAATTTGGATCGCCGCCTCTTCGGGGGCGGCTTTTGATTGCTTTTCTGTACATGGGTTCGGCAGAAGAGGTACGATAATTAACTAATCTGCTGAATTCCATACATTATCTGTTTTATTTTACTTCTGCTTCTAAAAGCATTTATCAGAAATTCACGGTCCTCTTTTTTTATTGTATTTGGTGCAGTATTCACTATGTTCTCTATCACGTCCATGAGCTCATCATATTTACTCTTAACAACAATCGTAGAAAGATACTCCATTATACTATCATGAGTTTTGAGATCTCCCTCTGCAATCTTCCTCTTCAATTCCTTGATCTGATCCTTTGCACCAATAATACAGCGTGCTTGAATATCATCATTAATCATCTGTTTTCTGCTAGCCGCTGTCATCTTACTTTCCCAATCAGTAGTACCTACTCGAGAATACATATTACCCACGAGCCATCCCAGTTTTGCTTTAAACTCGTCACTCAATTCAAGCACTTTTGCATCAAGCAGTTTCTGATAATGCTTTTCACTTTTTAAGGCGATTGACACCTTCAGATATGCAACCATTGATTTAGAAAAATTCAAAGCATCCTCTTTATACAAGAAAAAATAGTCTGATTCTGTATTGTTATATACTCTCTCTACTAACTGAGTTACGAGTTGTCTATAACGTTCATCTACAAGAAGACAGCCATTAAAGTTCTCCGCATATCTTTTAGCTATTAAAGTCCGCTCCAAGTAATCGCTATACTCTCTTACTGCAGCAATGGTAATATATGGCGTTTTGCAGTGTTGTCCATCTCGACGCACCAAATCACAACTTTGAGAAAGTACCATGAAATACTTGTATCCGTCATTCTGAAAATACGGATGAACTTCCCTTAATATAGCCATCAATTCATCCGTCTTCTTTAATACATCACCCTGGCATAATGCAGTCATGTCAGGATCCTTTTTGTATGTGAAATGGATTTCTTGGCTTTGCTGAAAATCGTTTTGATTTTCCATTACTTACCACCCAGCATTTTGTTTACTTTCCTGTAAGTGTCCATCTTTTTCTCATCAGAGTAATCTACAGTTTTATAGGAGCCAGAACTATAAGAAAAAGAATGCACTAAAACCATTTCATCGATATTAACTGTTGTCGAACAAGACCGTGGTTCCATACGAGAAAAGCTTGCCTTTTCTCCAAATTCAACAGTGGTTTTCGCCGTGCTATCGCTCATTATTCTGCCTCCTCTATATCATAACCAAGGGCAAGGATCAAATCCTTTGCTGCTGAAACAAAGTCATGGATCATTTCTGCTTTTATTGTTGGCATTTCAGTAACCGGATTACCATAATGCTCATTAAAATGCATTACTGTTTTATCGTCATTCTGGCTTGATTCGAGATTTAAAACCTTCCCACCCTTTATTAGCGTTCGAGAAATCTTTGTGCTTTTAATTTCGTAGCCGTTACCTATGATCATACTGTTATCTGATATAGTATCGAGCACGTCTGCAAATTGACTGCTGTTGGTTTCAGAAAATTCACAATTGAATCCATACGCCGTCAGCACGGGAGTTGTAGCCTTTTGAAGGAAATTATTAATGCATAGAACCAAACGATCAATTGTTGTGGTATCCATATTCAAGGCAGTAAACGTCATTTGATTCTGAGATGGCGATATCAAAATGTTGTCGCAACGATATGTTACGGACAAATCAGTCCCTTGACCAATTACTCCCAACTCAATTTCTTGCTGGCAATATACATTTTCAGCGACCCAGTTCGGTTGAATGTACATTTTATTCCAATCTCCAAGAAGGACAACTGTAAGTGATGATTTGATTAGAAGCATTTCTGCACCTCCGTAGCTAATCAAAACTATTATCTATATATTATACCCAAAATGATATCATGCGGTTGTGAACTTTTTGTGAATTCTATTTTTCAAAATGTTTCGCCGCCAATTCCCAGTCGGAAAGAAATAATCGATTTCTTTATCCACACGCCGAGTTTTTCAAAGAGCAACGGTTCCTCTGAATGATTACTCCTGCTTTGGGAAATATATGCATATGTATGAACTAACACGAGAGTTCCGGTATAAGTACACCTAACTTGCAACCAACTTGCAACTAAGTTGCAAGTTGGTTGCAAGTTGGACACTAAACTTCAGCTGTCCTCTGCTGCAGATGGACCAGCAAACCATTTTGCAGCGCTTGTATTACCACGGAAATAAGCTCGATTCTCATTGCGCAATTCCCGAAGCAACACCTGGATCTGACTTCGATTATGTCCGGGAAGAACTTGCTGCAATTCTCTCAGCGGTGCTCCTTCTGAACCTTTCTCCCGCATGTGCTTCAGCAACAGCTCTTTGTTCGTCTCACGATCCAGTCCGACAATTCTCGTGTGGACACCGGATTTTCCGACAGCACTGTATAGGCTGCGGGCAAGAACATATTTGCCACGACCTATGTGCTCAACGATGCCCATTTCCGTCAGGTGCTTCAGCCGCTCCAGCATATGAGTGTCCAAAGGAATCTCGTGATACAAAGCGTTAATCGTAAGGAAATCAGCGGTTGTGAGCGTGTCCAGCCGTTCATTTCCGATTCTGTTGATGACAGACAGCATCTGCTTGTCAATCACCAGGCCATTCAGGGTCAGGCTGACGAAACTGCTATCGGTTCCAGTGAAGTCCGGCAGCGGCTTTGCTTCCTTAATACTCGTCTCATAGATGATATTCATGCCCTGACCGGATCGCTCTACCAAGCCGCAAAGAGCCAGAATCTCTGCAATGCGGCGGTTGCGAGGGATCTGACGATCCAGAATGTTCTCCAGTGAGATGCCATTGGGCAGTCCGCCGGGGCTCTCAATCAGCAGTCGATCCGGAAACTGGCGGATAAACACGCTTCCTGCCAGCTGATAGTTCCGATGACTGACAGCGTTCAGAATAGCTTCTCTGACCACGCTCTCATTGAAGGTTGGGATATCAAAAATGAAGAACCCTTCCTGATAATGCTGTATGTCATTCCGCAGGTTGACGAGTTCCCATAACCGGTTGAAGCAGGCAAAAAAGCCGATTCGGAATTCTTCCCGTTGATTGGCTGGTCCGGAGGCGTTCGAAGAACGATATTCAAAAATGATCTCGCATTGGGGAAGGAACTTGCCCAGTGCCTCCCTTTTCCCGAAGAGAATCAGCGCCGCATAAGTGATTCCTTCATCTGTGATAGCCTCGCAATCCCGAAGCAACTGCTCTGCGGACAGATTGGTTAGACGCCTGTTTCCGCTCTTCTCAGCCCATTTCTCACGGAAGGCTTCAATGGCGGAACTGTCCAGATCGGTGATCCTGGCACCGGGGCAGATGCTTCCGGAGAAGTCAATGCCGATCTCCTCATAGATTCTGCGCCGGATCTCCTCGGGCATTGGGATCAGACTGTCGCCTTCGTACCACCAGGCTACGCCGTCTACCTGCACAGGCAGTCCCATTGGCCGGCTCGCCACATTGAACACCAGGACGCGCTTGCCTTCCGGGTCATGAAGAATTTGAAAATCGACCATGACCTTCAGTTTGTCGATCAGACCTTTACGGGTACGCTCCGGCTGCTCAAATGCCTCGCTGCCCACCACTTTTCGGGGGCGTTTGTCCGTAATACCGAACACAAGCATGCCACCGCCGCAGTTGGCCAAGGCAGAGCATATCCGGGCTGCTTCATCGGAATCGAAGCGTCGTTTGGCTTCCTTGAACTGGAATTGCTCGCCTTCCTTTTCCATGAGAAGCTCATTGATAGTTAATGGCTTTTGCAGCATAATGATTAGCCTCCAGATGTTGAGATATAAGAAACAGAAAATCGTGCATAGTTGAGGAATCGCTCCACAAGTGTTCATTGATCGCATATACTAGGGTTCATCACAAGGCTTCTGTTCGTTCCTCAACAGCAGTCCACAGAAGAATCTTTACAAACAATGCGATGCAATATATACCAATCCCACGATTTGTAGCGCTCTGGTTTAGCAGACCATGCGCGACCCTATTACGTAGGTTCGATCCTGCCCTTTCATCAAGCAAACCTCTAAGGCAAAAAAGTACATCTTCATCATATGAATCGACCAATTCTGGAAGTGTGAATACTGACCCCAATGTTTTTGCCTTCGAAGAATCATCATCCTCTATAGTATATGTGATTGCACCGCACATTCTCGCAACATATCGGTATATATTCTCAAATTGTGGAACCAGTATATGTAAGGCCGCATAGAAGTCTCCCTTAAGAGCCATATATATGCCTGTTTGGATTATTCCTTCACGCCCTTTGGGTATTATTGCATTGTCTTTGACCAGAAAAGTCAAGTCATCTTTTCCATAATCTATACGACGATTCATTTCTTGTATAATCCAAAGTATGGATGTAGAGCCGAAAATATCTTGGAGTGAAGCGGCTCTATGCCACATATGCTCATGGACAGCAGGCGAATCTATGCTGACATTGTCCAAATCAATAGACGGAAGCTGGAATAATTGACGACCTTCTTCATCTATTTCTTTTGAAGTAAATAGAATCTCAAATGGTAGAGAACCGTCACAAGTTATATCTTGAAACAACTGATCTCTTGTTCTGATGGCACAACAATCTGCAAGAACACATACAAATCCCCGTAAATTGTCAATCCTATCCGTGATTTCCAAAATGTGTTTATGATATTCAGTGACATCAATACTGTGTTGAAAAGGCTGAAGGCATCTATATACAAGCGGCTGCAGCACCTCCAGTTTCCTTTGACATTCTTCTGCTTTTTTCTTTTCCTGAATCTCAGAATAGACATGATATGCTTTCTTCATATACTCAACTCTTCGCATAGGGATATCGTTTGAGTTGTTAGCCAAAGAAACATATCTCTCCGCAAGTGAATGAAGGTATCCCCTCCCTTCAGCTTCTTTACCGGCAGATTTTAGTATTGAATACAGCAATCGAGTTGCTTCTTCATGTTTTACAATGTTGCCACTTTGACTTGCTGTATGAACGGTTTCCTTTGCGACGTCCAGTAATACTGAATCGTTTATCTTTGAATGAGATTGCAAAAGACCAAGAAGCTTTATTGACAGATAGAAGGGGTCTTTCCCATGGGTTTTCTTAATCCCGTTTTTGATAAACTCTATACATTTCGCATACTCAGGCCCTTTTTTGTCCAACTGAGCAGAAATACATACAGCTCGCTGGATCATATCAAAGCACTCAGGCCATTCATTTTCATCCCATAGTTCCTGAAACAGCTCAAGGTACGATTGAACTGCATTTAACGCTACTTTATGATTCTTCTTTTGATCCCAAATAAAATCTGCTATACGGGCTTTGATCGGAAGAGGAAGTAAATCCAAATTAATTCCCAGAAGAGTATCCCACTTTTGAGATGTCATATCACATGGTGCAAAAGATCGAGAACTGTTTAGTGAAATAAACGAACGAAAAAGATCGCTGCTCTTACTATAATCTTCACTTAAGGTAACAATATCCTGAAGCAATTGCAACGCTTCTGTATCATCATTGGTCAATCTGGAATCTTCCGGAAGCTGTTGAGCCAGGTTAATCAACACTGCCGGCTTGTAGTCTTCTATGTCATTTGACCGGCAAACTTGTCTCAAAAAATCATAGAGTTTCATTGTTCCACCTCCTCCCGAAAAAGATCTATATTCGACCGATCAAGGTATAAAATACTCTGGCGAGTTCAATTATAACGTCTGTTTACTGATCTTTTAATCTCTCAATATCCAATGACCAGAATGCCCGATAAGGGAATCTGGATTCTATTGCTGATATACAGTGTTTCCAAAAATGTGCATACCTTCTGAAAATCTTTCGAATTCTTATAGATGTTTTTTACGGCAAGACATAGAAAGCTGACACCTTGCATCATGCAAGATTCATATAGGTCTTTCAAGAACTGATAATTCACCACAGCACGTCCTGCTTCAACTTCAATTACAGTCTGTGTCAATTCCGAATACGCATCTACTTCAAACGCTAAATCTACTTTTCCATTTAACCCATATAAAACCGGCACTCGAATCTTATGTTCTGCTTTTTTGGATTTTTCCACGCGAAACCCAATTTCTTCCAGGCCAGGAGAAACGATTTCCAAAACGGTATCACTTTTTAAATTCTGATCCCCCGAATACACTTCGGAATCGATACTTGATTCAACCTTTGAAAATACTTCGATTATTTCGACAAGATGTGGTTCCACCTGTCTGTTTTGTGGAAAATACATCCAATTGATCATTGAGTCCTCCTCTCATGTAGCCAAGCACGTTCTTTTCCCCGATGCTTTATTATCAATTGCTTTGATTCTTTATCTTCTCTGAAAGTTCCTGCAAAATTCGCTCTCTATATTTTTTCAATTCACACTCCCAGACGACAATAGTCTTCCATCCCGCCATGTGAAGCTTTGCTATGTTTTCTTCGTCTCTTTCAACATTCCTGTCAATCTTATTCTTCCAAAATTCGGCATTATTCTTAGGCCAGACAAAATATTGGCAGTCATGATGGTGCCAGAAACAGCCATTCACGAAAACCACTGTCCTGTAACGGGGAAGAACAATATCTGGTTTTCCCGGAAGAGACTCAACATTTTTTCGATAGCGGAATCCTTGCGAAAACAAATACTTTCGGACTGTTTCTTCCGGTTTCGTTCCTTTGCCCTTTATCCGGGACATGTTATAACTACGGACAGCTTTTGAATGTACATCGCTCATATGTTTTTATCCGTTTTTCCTGCTAATCGTCCAGATCACTGAAGAATCCAAGTGCACGGTTATCAAGTGTGCCAACAATAACGCCCCTGTCAAGCAGTCGGTTTCCTGTTTCACAGCATGTTTCCGGAAGCAATGCACAGTTGTGGCAGGCTGCGAGGTTCAATGAATCAGGCCCTTGCCCTGCTGACTGGATACATACAGGATCAGAAGAGCACCAACCGGCGTTCTTAACCGCATTGATGATTGTTTCTTCAATGAATCCTGGTTTTCCCTGACGGACAAGACCTCCAAGAGATCCCTCTGAATCACCGGAGGAAGTGTAAATAAGCACACCATGCATGGTATGATTATCTCCTGTGCGCTCGCAATATATCCTTTCACGCAGCGAAGAACTGCCGTATCCACAGTCGAAACTCAACTGATTGATTAGCAAATGTGCAAATGTATGAATCATAATAAACTCAGGATTCAGATCTCCTGTTGTCTTGTCTCCCATAAATGATTTTTGATAAGACGCATTCAACTGACCGATCCTTTTGACAACATCCGTTCTCTTAACCCATTCTTTGACTGTACTTTCGTTAAATTCAAAGAAAATGCCTTCTCCGAACACCCGAATGGCAGGCAGCCAATCCTCGTTATCCGTAAGCCTCAATTGTTTTTTACTCTCGGACAATTTCACATTCTTTGACGAGAGCCTTGTAAAGCCTGCGAAAGCCCTTGTTTCCCTGAGACGAGGTATAAGAGAGATACTATTGAAGTATTTGGCAATAATCGGATTGTACATGGATATCGGATTATTGATGGAGCGAAAATCTGCACTATCGCCGCCAGTCGTTTTAAGAAGAACCTTATATTCACCCTTCCGGTATTCATCTTCCGGCATGTCTTCTGTGACTTCCGGTTCTTTTTCCTGTGCTTTTTTTGCATTGATGAATGCGTTAAACAGTATGTCTGCATCGACATGTTCATTCAGAGCAATAAAATCAATTATTGGTTTCAATAATTGAGGATCAGTATTTGGCAATTTGTCCATCTTGTTCTGAACTATGGTATTGATTCTGTCATCATCATATCCTGTTTCCGCCGGAATCCAGATAGAACTTCTGACAATACTGAACCAGACATTTGTAGCGCCTCTGAGCAAAACCTTCAGACCACCCTTGTGCTTTTCGTCGCCAAGTTTTTCACAATTGCAAGGGTCAGAGGGATCTGATTCAATACCCAGCCATGGTTTGCAGCTTCTGCAGTGAAACCCAATCCTCTCCAGAGCTCCTGGGCGCATAGCTGAGCCCATTGTTTTTTTCGCGCCACAGGTACATTCATATGTCACACCGGAAAGAGAAGCAGAGGAACCGCCTGTACTTCTTCTTATATGGCAATTCTCCGGATCATACCTGTGAACCCCATCTGAATGAAGCCATTCGGCTACAGGAAAATCATCGATATGACCATTTTCGCAAGCAACGATGAATCTCTCCGGAATCATCAGTTTGCGGTGTTTTCCCTTACAAACACGTCCTCTTTGCCAGGGATACTGATCACATTTAGGCTGTTCATCATAAAATCTGGCACGTTTCATTGATCCGCAAAAAGGGCAGTAATGCCAGGTCGGGAAACGAACAGCAGGTATCCGCAACCGAAGATTGACTTTTTCGGTTCCTCCGACTCTGTAATCAGGCGGCCATCTGAGTTCCCTCACACCAAGGCGTTTTTTCAGACGCTCATCATCAATCTGAAAATCAGCAGGATTTCCGTATTCCCATGCATCAAGACCAGCGATCATCAATGATTCATCATGAGGAAAAGGAACGATGGACCCAACACCCCATGTGCTGACCAGACTGCTTCTGCGCATGGTACGCTTCTGAATTGCCATCTTACATTTCCTCCCCATAATGTCAAGTAGTTTTTGTTATAAAATAAGGTATTTTGAAACTTTTTTACTCACAGACGGCTCCCCAAAGAGGATATTCTATCGCTTCAAGAGCAGAAATAGCGA
>ODAI012033289.1_pt1 | contig 13700 bp, 22 predicted proteins | sample 1539321 | NCBI WGS metagenome assembly ODAI01 (sample SAMN02144231, study PRJEB22623) | gut metagenome | biome: sheep rumen | host: Ovis aries | place: New Zealand
CAAGGGCTCCTATCGGGAAGGCAAGGGAACCTATTTCATGCCGTTGCCGCAGAAACAGCATTCGCTGGATGTCATGATTCAGGGCAACTACAGCCTGGGACCCTGGCAGTTCAGCGCTGCCTTCGCCTTCGACAAGGGTAACATCTACGGCGATTGCTATACGTTCAACATCAAAATTGGCTATCATGGCAAGATTCTGTAAATACATCGTTCTCCTGGCATCCGCCGTCTTTCTTCTCCCCTCCTGCCAGGAAGGGGGCGAGGCCGGCAGCCTGTTCGGTCAGTGGCGGCTGATGGATGCCGACGGCAAATATGTCAGTTTCTCAGGCTCTGTCTGCCTGTTCCGGAATGCCGGAAGAAGAGAGGTAAACGGGCAGTTCCGGCACTCCGGCGACAGCCTTTTCATCCAGTGCGTCTCTGTCAGGCAAGACCCAGCAGACACCCTCCTCGTGGAAAACGATTTCGGCTTCAGCCCATTTACCGACATACGGCTGAAAATTGACCGGCTGGATGGCGACAATCTGGTGGTGAGCAGGGGCGACCGGAAATGGAGCTTCTGCCTCTACTGACAACGCAGCCACATGGCAACGGACAGCTCCTCTTTCCGGCATCTCTTCCGTTCGCGGGAAGCCCGTTTGCACGTATTTCAGTGGCAATTTAGGGTCAAAAAATGCGGACTTCACACATTTTAGCACAATTCTTGCACAGCTTTCGTTCTTTTGACCTACATTTGCCCCGGTTTTCGCCACAATGGCGAATCCGTCGAGATAGTAAACGAATAGTTTTATCAACCATTAAAAAAAAGAAAAAGCAAAATGAAAAAGATTATGACCCTCGTGATTGCAGCAGCTGCAATCAGCCTCGCATCCTGCGGCGGCAAGACCAATTCCAACACAGCTGAACTCGACAGCCTCACCACCGAGACCGTGGCCGAAGAGGAAGTCGCTCCCGCAGAGCAGGCTGGACAGGTGGTTGCTCTTCTGCAGGAGCAGATCAAGAACGCCGACCCCGAGCAGATCAAGGCTATCGGCGCTCAGGTGGCCGAGAAGGTGGCCGAGTTCCTCGCCAAGGGCGATGAGGCTGCTGCCAAGACTTACACCGAGACCATCAACAAGTTCATCGCCGAGAATGCAGAGAAGCTGAAGGCCATCGGTGCCAGCACCACCATCAGCGAGGCTCTCTCCAACGTAGAGAACCTGCCCTCCAGCCTGCTGGAGGCTGCTACCAGCGCTGCCAATGGCGTGGCTGCTACTGCTACCGAGCAGGGCGAGGCTGCACAGCAGGCCGTGGACGCTGCCAAGGCTGCCGTGGAGGCTGCTCCCGAAGCTGTCAAGGAAGCTGCAAAGGAAGCTGTAGATGCTGCCAAGGCTAAGGGCGAAGAGGCTGCCGCTGCTGCCCAGCAGAAAGCCCAGGAGCAGGCCAACAAGGCTATTGACGACGCTGCTGCCGCTGCCAAGAAGAAACTCGGTCTCTAATATCTATTGAAAGGATACTGCACTATGGCTAACAACAACGAGCAACAGAAACAAGGGCAGGTTCAGGTGAACATGACCCCGGAAGTGGAGAAGGGCGTTTACTCCAACCTGGCTATCATGGGTTTCACACCCACCGAATTCATCATGGACTTTGTTTTCCATCACCCTGGAATGCCCCGTGCCAATGTGCAGAGCCGTGTGGTGATGTCCCCTGTGCAGGCCAAACGCCTCATGCGCCTGCTGGAGCAGAATATGGCCAACTACGAGAAGAGTTTTGGCGCCATCAAGCTCCCGGAGGATTCTTCACCGACGCAAAACGGACCCATCTCTCCCTTCAAGATTAACTGATCGGGAATGACCATCCAAAGTACAGCCGCCTGCGCAATCTCGTGCAGGCGGCTGTTTTGCGTCAGACAGGCGGCTGGTCAGAGCCATGCAGGCGACTGTAAGACGCGGAGCAGCTACCGGCAAAAAAGGGGGCAAAAGGCCTCGCGCGCGTACCTTATTATATATAAGGGGCTGAAGAGTTAGCACAGGAGCATGGGTAAAGGACCGGTGGATGAAGCGTTCATGTCCTTTGCCCAAAGGACAATATTACGCTGATGAGTGCTTTTTTGAGACGTTAATTCTGTTAAATCATCTTAAAAAATAAAGAAAATGCAGTGATTTTGCACCTCCGAGGCGATTTTGAGACCCTCGGAGCATTGTACTTTGCAGATTTTTATGTACTTTTGCAGCCCGAATGGGCATAGTATGCCCGTTTGCAACGTATTAAGATACAAAAATATACAATATATAATAACAAAAAACAAAAAACTATGCCAACAATCCAACAACTCGTGCGGAAAGGCCGCAAGGTGCTTGTGGACAAGAGCAAGAGCCCCGCGCTGGACAACTGTCCCCAGCGTCGTGGTGTTTGCGTTCGCGTGTACACAACCACTCCTAAGAAGCCTAACTCCGCCATGCGTAAGGTAGCGCGTGTGCGCCTTACGAACACGAAAGAAGTCAACAGCTACATCCCCGGAGAGGGTCACAACCTGCAGGAGCACAGCATCGTGCTGGTCCGCGGCGGCCGTGTAAAGGATCTCCCCGGTGTACGTTACCACATCGTCCGCGGCACTCTGGACACCGCCGGCGTGGCCAATCGCACTCAGCGCCGCTCGAAGTACGGTGCCAAGCGCCCGAAGGCTGCTAAGAAGTAAGCTATTCAGAACAAAGAACAAACAGTTTTGTGTTGTAGAAACGCGGTTGAGTAAATGCTGCAGAGCTCCTCGGGACGAGGACAGCGGCGTTGAAGAACAGACGAATACAGCCAAACAAATTTAAAATCACACAAAACAATGCGTAAAGCAAAACCAAAGAAAAGACAAGTCCTTCCCGATCCCGTATTCGGCGACGTGAAGGTGTCGAAGTTCGTCAACCACTTGATGTATGACGGCAAGAAGAGCATCTCCTATCGTATTTTCTACGATGCACTGGAGATCGTGAAGAACAAGATGCAGGCTGAGGAGAAGACTCCCCTCGAGATTTGGAAGGAAGCTCTCCAGAAGGTCACTCCCCAAGTTGAGGTCAAGAGCCGCCGTATCGGTGGCGCTACGTTCCAGGTGCCGACGGAAATCCGTCCCAGCCGTAAGGAAAGCGTCAGCATGAAGAATATGATCGCATTCGCACGCAAGCGTGGCGGCAAGACTATGGCCGACAAGCTCGCTGCTGAGATCATGGATGCCTACAATGAGCAGGGTGGTGCCTTCAAGCGTAAGGAGGATATGCACCGTATGGCAGAGGCTAACCGTGCGTTCGCACACTTCCGCTTCTAAGCCCAAGGACAAAGATTAATTTCACGATAACACGAATCGAATGGCAAAACAAGATTTGCATCTGACCCGCAACATCGGCATCATGGCTCACATCGATGCCGGTAAGACGACTACGTCTGAACGTATCCTGTTCTATACGGGCCTGACACATAAAATCGGTGAGGTGCATGACGGCGCTGCTACCATGGACTGGATGGCCCAGGAGCAGGAGCGCGGCATCACCATTACCTCTGCTGCAACCACCACATTCTGGAATTGGAACGGCAACAAGTATAAAATCAATCTGATCGACACTCCGGGACACGTGGACTTCACCGCTGAGGTGGAACGTTCTCTGCGCGTGCTCGACGGCGCTGTGGCTGCTTACTGTGCAGTCGGCGGCGTGGAACCCCAGTCCGAGACGGTGTGGCGCCAGGCTGACAAATACAATGTGCCTCGTATCGGATATGTGAACAAGATGGACCGCAGCGGTGCCAACTTCTTTGAAGTGGTACGCCAGATGAAGGACGTGCTCGGAGCCAACCCCGTGCCCGTCGTCATCCCCATCGGCGCAGAAGAGAGCTTCAAGGGTGTCGTCGACCTCATCAAGATGAAGGCTATCCTCTGGCACGACGAGACCATGGGCGCAGAGTACAGCGTCGAGGACATCCCCGCTAACCTCGTGGACGAGGCTCAGGAATGGCGCGACAAGATGCTGGAAACCGTGGCCGAGTATGATGAGAAGCTGATGGAGAAGTTCTTCGACGATCCCAGCAGCATCACCGAAGAGGAGATCCTGGCTGGTCTGCGTGCTGCCACCGTATCCATGGAGATTACTCCCATGCTGTGCGGTTCCTCGTTCAAGAACAAGGGTGTGCAGACGCTGCTCGACTATGTCTGCGCATTCCTGCCCAGCCCGCTGGATACTCCCAACGTGGTAGGCACGAACCCCGACACTGGCGAGGAAGAAGATCGCAAGCCCAGCGAGGACGACAAGACCAGTGCCCTGGCATTCAAGATTGCAACTGACCCGTACGTCGGCCGCCTGACCTTCATCCGCGTGTATTCCGGTAAGGTCGAAGCAGGTTCCTATATCTACAACACCCGCTCGGGTAAGAAGGAGCGCGTGAGCCGTCTGTTCCAGATGCACAGCAACCACCAGAATCCCGTGGAAGTCATCAGCGCCGGTGATATCGGTGCTGGCGTAGGCTTCAAGGATATCCGCACGGGCGACACCCTCTGCGACGAGGACGCTCCCATCGTGCTGGAGTCCATGGACTTCCCCGATCCCGTGATCGGTATCGCCGTGGAGCCCAAGACCCAGAAGGACCTCGACAAGCTCAGCAATGGCCTGGCCAAGCTGGCAGAGGAAGATCCCACATTCACCGTCCGTACCGACGAGCAGAGCGGCCAGACCGTCATCAGCGGTATGGGTGAGCTCCACCTCGACATCATCATCGACCGCCTGAAGCGTGAGTTCAAGGTCGAGTGCAACCAGGGTAAGCCTCAGGTGAACTACAAGGAAGCCATCACGAAGACTGTGAACCTCCGCGAGGTTTATAAGAAGCAGTCCGGTGGCCGCGGTAAGTTCGCCGACATCATCGTGAACGTAGGTCCCGTGGACGACGACTTCGAAGGCACAGGCCTGCAGTTCATCAACAGCGTCACGGGTGGTAACATTCCCAAGGAGTTCATCCCCTCCGTTCAGAAGGGCTTCGAAAGCGCCATGAAGAATGGTGTGCTCGGCGGCTTCCCGATGGACAGCCTGAAGGTCGAACTCCTCGATGGCTCGTTCCACCCCGTGGACTCCGACCAGCTCTCCTTCGAGATTGCTGCCATTCAGGCATACAAGAACGCTTGCGCCCAGGCCAAGCCCGTGCTGATGGAGCCCATCATGAAGCTGGAAGTCGTCACCCCCGAAGAATCCATGGGTGACGTCATCGGCGACCTCAACAAGCGTCGTGGACAGGTCGAGGGTATGGACCCCAGCCGTAGCGGCGCCCGTATCGTCAAGGCAATGGTGCCTCTGGGCGAGATGTTCGGCTACGTGACGGCACTCCGCACCATCACTTCCGGCCGCGCCACCAGCAGCATGACCTACGATCACCATGCACCCGTCTCCAGCAGCATTGCCAAGGCTGTGCTCGAGGAAGTCAAGGGTCGTGTGGACCTGGTCTAAGAAACAGAAACTAAGGCAGGGGGCTGCCGAGCAAATGACTCTTCGGCAGCCACCCACCTTAAAATAAAGTAATTAGTAAATTTTTAATTGTAAATCAAAAGCATGAGTCAAAAAATCCGAATCAAGCTGAAGTCCTACGACCACAACCTCGTGGACAAGTCCGCAGAGAAGATCGTGAAGACTGTGAAAGCCACTGGCGCCATCGTGAGCGGGCCCATTCCTCTCCCCACCCACAAGCGCATCTTCACCGTCAACCGCTCCACCTTCGTCAACAAGAAGGCTCGCGAGCAATTCCAGCTCAGCAGCTACAAGCGCCTTATCGACATCTACAGCAGCACGGCACAGACCGTGGACGCTCTGATGAAGCTTGAGTTGCCCACTGGAGTGGAAGTAGAGATCAAAGTCTAATTCATTCTATAGAGCCTATAGCGACTATAGTATCTATAGTACATCATTCAATTATTAATCAAAGTACTGAAATGCCAGGATTATTAGGAAAGAAAATCGGAATGACTTCCGTGTTCAGTGCCGACGGTAAGAACGTACCGTGCACTGTTATCGAATTAGGTCCTTGCGTAGTTACCCAGATCAAGAGCGTAGAGAAGGACGGCTATGCTGCCGTTCAGCTCGGTTTCGAGGAGGCAAAGGAGAAGAATACTTCCAAGCCCATGCTCGGCCACTTCGCCAAGAGCGGTACTACTCCCAAGCGCCACTTGGCCGAGTTCACAGGTTTCGAAGGCGAAATCAATCTCGGTGACACCATCACCGTTGACCTCTTCGCTGACACAGCTTACGTCGATGTCATCGGCACCAGCAAGGGCCGTGGCTTCCAGGGCGTCATGAAGCGCCATGGATTTGGCGGCGTCGGCCAGACCACCCATGGTCAGGACGACCGTGCCCGCAAGCCGGGTTCTATCGGCGCCTGCTCGTACCCCGCCAAGGTATTCAAGGGCCTCCGCATGGGCGGCCAGATGGGCTCTGAGCGTGTCACTACGCACAACCTGCAAGTGTTAAAGGTTATCCCCGAGCACAACCTGCTCCTCATCAAGGGCAGCATTCCCGGGTTTAAAGGTTCAATCGTAAGCGTTATTAAGTAAGATGGAAGTAAGTGTATTGAATATCCAGGGTCAGGAAACCGGCCGCAAGGTCGTCCTGAACGATGCAGTCTACGGCATTGAGCCCAATGACCATGCAATTTATCTCGATGTCCGCCTCTTCCTCGCAAACCAGCGCCAGGGCACAGCCAAGTCCAAGGAGCGTTCTGAGATCAGCGGTTCCACCCGCAAGCTCGGTCGCCAGAAGGGCGGCGGCGGCGCACGTCGTGGTGATATCAACTCCCCCGTCCTCGTGGGTGGTGCACGCGTGTTCGGTCCCAAGCCCCGCGACTATGGTTTCAAGCTCAATCAGAAGGTCCGTCGTCTGGCCCGCAAGAGCGCCCTGGCCTACAAGGCTCAGGAGAATGCTATTGTGGTCGTTGAGGACTTCACTTTTGACGCTCCGAAGACCAAAAGCTTCATCGAAGTTATAAAAAATCTTAAAGTTGACGGCAAAAAGGCACTCTTTGTTTTGCCAGGTGCAGATAAAGTCGTATATTTGTCCGCTCGAAACCTCGAGAAGGTCAATGTTATGGCCGCTTCTGCGCTGAACACCTACAAGGTGCTTGACGCAGATGTGCTTGTGCTGACAGAAGGAGCACTCACCGTCGTTGACCAAAATCTTAACAAGTAAAGGGCTACAACAACTATGGGATACATCATTAAACCCCTCGTCACTGAGAAGATGACGAACATCACCGAGAAGCAGAACAAGTTCGGCTTCATCGTGCGTCCTGAAGCTAACAAGATCGAGATCAAGAAGGAAGTTGAGGCCCTCTACAATGTGACCGTGGTTGACGTCTCTACCTGCCGCTATGCCGGCAAGAACAAGAGCCGCTACACCAAGGCTGGCCTGATCAAGGGTCGCACCAATGCCTACAAGAAGGCTATCGTCACTCTGAAGGAGGGCGAGACTATCGATTTCTACAGTAACATCTAAAAAGAACAATGGCAGTACGTAAATTAAAGCCCACAACACCGGGCCAGAGACACAAGATTATAGGTACCTTCGAAGAGATTACTGCTGCGGTACCTGAGAAATCTCTCGTCTACGGCAAGCGCTCCACTGGCGGCCGTAACAATGTCGGTAAGATGACCGTCCGCTACATGGGTGGCGGCCACAAGCAGAAATTCCGCTTTATCGACTTCAAGCGAGAGAAGGATGGTGTTCCCGCAGTCGTGAAGACCATTGAGTACGATCCGAACCGTTCGGCTCGCATCGCTCTGCTCTTCTACGCTGACGGCGAAAAACGTTATATTATTGCTCCCAACGGGCTGCAGGTCGGTCAGACGCTGATGTCTGGTCCCGAGGCCGCTCCTGAAGTAGGCAATGCACTTCCCCTGCAGAACATCCCCGTTGGTACCGTTATCCACAACATCGAGCTTCGTCCCGGCCAGGGTGCACTCCTCGTGCGTTCCGCCGGTAACTTCGCTCAGCTCACTTCCCGCGAAGGACGCTACTGCGTCATCAAGCTCCCCTCGGGCGAGACCCGCAAGATCCTCAGCGCATGCAAGGCTACCGTCGGCAGCGTCGGCAACAGCGACCATGCACTCGAAGCTTCCGGTAAGGCTGGACGCAGCCGTTGGCTCGGACGTCGTCCCCACAACCGTGGTGTCGTCATGAACCCCCACGATCACCCGATGGGCGGTGGTGAAGGTCGTCAGAGCGGTGGACATCCGCGTTCGCGTAAGGGCCTGTATGCTAAGGGTCTCAAGACGCGCGCTCCGAAGAAGCAGTCCAACAAGTATATCATTGAAAGAGCCAACAAGAAGTAATCACAGTTAAACTCGAAGTAATATTATGAGTCGTTCACTTAAAAAAGGTCCATACATCGCAGTAAGCCTTGAGAAGAAGGTTCTCGCCATGAACGAGAGCGGCAAGAAGAACGTCGTGAAGACTTGGGCTCGCGCTTCAATGATCAGCCCCGACTTCGTCGGCCACACGATTGCTGTCCACAACGGTAACAAGTTCATCCCTGTGTATGTCACTGAAAACATGGTCGGTCACAAGCTCGGTGAGTTCGCACCCACCCGCAAGTTCGGCGGTCATGCTGGTCAGAAGAAGAAATAAGCAGGACCTAAGGATTCAATAACCGAACAATTAGAGTAAATAATATAATGGGAAAAAGAAAAAGACTTGCAGCTGAAGCAAGAAAGGCTGCACAGAAGACCCAGTACTTTGCCAAGGCCAAAAGCGTGCCATCCTCTCCACGGAAGATGCGTTATGTGGTGGATTTGATCCGCGGCATGGAGGTTAACCGCGCTCTGGCTACACTGCGCTTCAACAAGAAGGCTGCCGCTCAGGACGTAGAGAAACTGCTCCGCTCGGCTGTCGCCAACTGGGAACAGAAGAACGATCGCAAGGCCGAAGATGGCGAACTGATCGTCTCGAGAGTATTCGTCGACGAAGGAGCTACGCTCAAGCGCATGCGCCCCGCACCTCAGGGCCGCGGCTACCGCATCCGCAAGCGCAGCAATCACGTCACCTTGTTTGTTGACACTAAAACTAAAGATTAATCGAAAGAACTATGGGACAAAAAGTTAACCCTATCAGCAATCGTCTCGGAATTATCCGCGGTTGGGATTCCAATTGGTTTGGTGGCAAGAACTTCGGTGACTCCATCCTCGAGGATAGCAAGATCCGCAAGTACCTCATGGTTCGTCTTGGCGACGCAAGCATCGCTCGCATCGTCATCGAGCGTACTCTCAAGCTCGTGACCATCACCGTGTGCACCTCGCGCCCCGGTCTGATTATCGGCAAGGGCGGTGAAAAGGTTGACGCTCTGAAGAAGGAGCTCAAGAAGATCACCGATAAGGATATCCAGATCAACATTTATGAGATTAAGAAGCCGGACCTCGATGCAAACATCGTAGGCGCCAATATCGCAAAGCAGGTTGAGGGCAAGATCGCCTACCGCCGTGCCATCAAGATGGCTATTCAGAATGCCATGCGTGCGGGTGCTGAAGGCATCAAGGTGCTCATCTCCGGCCGTCTGAACGGCGCAGAAATCGCCCGTTCCGAGATGTTCAAGGAAGGCCGCACTCCCCTGCACACGTTCCGCGCAGACATCGACTACTGCCAGACTGAGGCCCTCACGAAGGTCGGTCTGCTCGGTATCAAGGTGTGGATCTGCCGTGGTGAGGTCTATGGCAAGAAGGATCTGGCTCCTAACTTCGCTCAGCAGAAGGAAACCGGACGCTTCAGCGGTAACGACCGTGGTGGCCGTCGTGGTCCCCGCCGTCCGCGCAACAACAATCGTTAAACAATCAGAAAGAACGTAATAAGTTATGTTACAGCCGAAAAGAACAAAATACAGAAGACCGCAAAAAGGTCGTTGCAAGGGCAACGCCCAGCGCGGCAACCAGCTTGCTTTCGGATCGTTCGGTATCAAGAGCCTCGACACGCACTGGATCACAGGTCGCCAGATTGAGGCTGCCCGTGTTGCCGTGACTCGTTACATGCAGCGCGAAGGTCAGGTCTGGATTCGCATCTTCCCGGACAAGCCCATCACCAAGAAGCCTGCCGACGTACGTATGGGTAAAGGTAAGGGTGACCCCGTGGGATACGTGTTCCCCATCACGCCCGGTCGAATCATTTTCGAAGTTGAGGGCGTGCCCTATGAGACAGCAAAAGAAGCACTGCGCCTTGCAGCACAGAAGCTTCCCGTTACAACAAAGTTCATCGTTAGACGAGATTACGACAAAAACGCTTGATTATGAAGACTGCAGAAGTAAGAGCCCTCTCCGTTGAGGAGCTCGCCGAGAAAATCGAAACGGCCAAGGCACAGTACAACCAGATGCTGCTCAACCATGCCGTGTCTCCCCTGGAGAATCCTTCGGAAATCAAGAAGGCACGTCGCGATATCGCTCGCATGATGACCATCCTGACGGAGAAGAAAAACGCTAATTAATAATGGTCTTAGACAATGGAAGCTAGAAACTTAAGAAAGACAAGAACTGGTGTCGTCGTCAGCGACAAGATGGATAAGACCATTGTAGTGGCTGCCAAATATAAGGAAAGACACCCCATCTATGGTAAGTTCGTCCAGAAGACGAAGAAATACCACGCTCATGATGAGAAGAACGACTGCCACAAGGGTGACACAGTGCTCGTTATGGAAACCCGTCCTCTGTCGAAAACAAAGAGATGGAGATTAGTTCAAATCGTTGAAAAAGCTAAGTAATTATGATACAGACAGAATCAAGACTTACAGTATGTGATAACAGCGGCGCACGTGAGGCTCTCTGCATCCGTGTCCTGGGAGGTACCGGTCGCCGTTATGCAAGTGTTGGTGACGTTATTGTGGTCGCTATCAAGAACGCCATCCCTACAAGTGATGTTAAGAAGGGTGCAGTCTCAAAGGCCTTGGTTGTTCGCACAAAGAAGGAGGTACGCCGTGCCGATGGTTCATACATCCGTTTCGACGACAATGCCTGCGTTCTGCTGAACAATGCTGGTGAGCTCCGCGGCAGCCGTATTTTCGGTCCTGTGGCCCGTGAGCTCCGTGCAGTAAACATGAAGGTTGTTTCTCTCGCACCTGAGGTTCTTTAATAATTTTAAAATCGTAGAAAAGAATGAAGAAGATTAAGAAAGGTGATACAGTCGTTGTTCTTGCCGGTGATGACAAGGGAAAGACTGGTAAGGTGCTCAAGGTTCTTGTGGAGAAGAACCGTGCACTTGTTGAAGGCCTGAATATGGTTTCCAAGAGCACAAAGCCTTCTGCACAGCACCCTCAGGGAGGTATCGTTAAGCAAGAGGCTCCTATACATATTTCTAATTTGAGTCAGATCGACGCCAAGTCTGGTAAGCCCACTCGCGTAGGCTTTAAGATTAATGCCGACGGCAAGAAGGTGCGTGTCGCTAAAAAATCAGGAGAGGAGATTAAGTAATGAATACAGCACAACTAAAGAAACAATACTTGGAGCAGATTGCTCCGGCTCTGGAGAAGCAGTTCAACTACACCTCCAAGATGCAGGTTCCTGTTCTGAAGAAGATTGTCATCAACCAGGGTCTGGGCGATGCCACTCAGGATAAGAAGATTATCGACGTTGCCATCAACGAGATAACTGCTATTACAGGTCAGAAGGCAGTTGCCACATATTCAAAGAAGGATATTGCTAACTTCAAGCTCCGTAAAAAAATGCCTATCGGCGTGATGGTGACTCTGCGCCGCGAGCGCATGTATGAGTTCCTTGAGAAACTCGTGCGCGTGGCTCTTCCTCGTATCCGCGACTTCAAGGGTATTGAGAGCAAGTTCGACGGACGCGGTAACTACACCCTCGGTATTCAGGAGCAGATTATTTTCCCAGAGATTAACATCGATTCAGTAGATCGTATCCAGGGTATGAACATCACTTTCGTGACCTCGGCAAAGACTGACGAGGAAGGCTATGCTCTGCTCAAGGCATTCGGTCTGCCATTTAAGAACGCTAAAAACGATAAATAAGATATGGCAAAAGAGTCAATGAAGGCCCGCGAGGTAAAGCGTGCCAAGATGGTAGCCCGTTACGCAGAGAAGCGTGCTGCACTGAAGAAGATCATCGCTACGAGTGAGGATCCTGCTGAGGCATACGAGGCAGCTCGCAAGCTCCAGAGCATTCCCAAGAATGCCAATCCGATACGTCTGCACAACCGCTGCAAGATTACCGGTCGTCCGAAGGGATACATGCGCCAGTTTGGTCTTTCGCGTATTCAGTTCCGCGAGATGGCTTCTGCCGGTCTCATTCCCGGAGTGAAGAAGGCCAGCTGGTAGTTGGCAATTGATAATTGACAATTAGAACAGAGAATAGTATTAATATTGTCGGGGGAGCCCCGATTAATTAAAACATTTTATTTATGACAGATCCAATAGCAGATTATCTGACGAGGTTGAGAAATGCAATCATGGCCAGTCACCGTGTTGTAGAAGTACCAGCTTCAAACTTGAAGAAGGAGATTACGAAGATCCTCTTTGAGAAGGGATACATCCTGAACTACAAGTTCGTAGAGGATGGTCCTCAGGGTACTATCAAAGTTGCTTTGAAGTATGACCCCGCAACAAAGTCTAATGCAATCAAGTGTCTAAAGCGCGTATCCACTCCGGGTCTTCGCCGCTACACTGGTTACAAGGACATGCCGAGAGTAATTAACGGATTAGGTATCGCAATCTTATCTACATCCAAGGGTGTAATGACAGACAAGGAGGCCAAGGCGCTCAAGATTGGCGGCGAGGTTCTTTGCTATGTATATTAATTGGAGGGTTTAGTTATGTCAAGAATAGGTAAATTGCCAATTAGTATTCCTGCAGGTGTCACAGTGGCACAGGCTGCCGATGGCGTCGTTACTGTAAAAGGTCCCAAGGGTGAGCTCTCACAGAAAGTTGACAAATCAATCATCGTAAAGATAGCTGATGGTCACATCACATTCGAAGTTGACGAGAACAGTCCTGTCAACATTAAGCAGAAGCAGGCTTTCCATGGTCTGTACCGTGCTTTAGTGAACAATATGGTAGTGGGTGTCAGCGAGGGTTACAAGAAAGAGATGGAGCTTATAGGTGTAGGTTATCGTGTTTCAAACCAGGGCAACCTCATTGAGTTCTCTCTCGGTTACACTCATCCCATCTTTATCCAGCTCCCGAAAGAGATAAAGGTAGAGACAAAGTCTGAGCGCAACCAGAATCCTCAGATTACACTGGAGTCTTGCGACAAGCAGCTCCTTGGTCTCGTATGTGCGAAGATTCGTTCTTTCCGTATGCCAGAGCCTTACAAGGGCAAGGGTATCTTGTTCAAGGGCGAGGTTATCCGTCGCAAGTCGGGTAAGTCAGCGTCGGCTAAGTAATTAAGAATTAAGAATTAGAAATTAAGAATTCAAGATTATGACAACAAAGAAGATAGAAAGACGAATCAAGATTAAATACAGAATTCGTAAGAGCGTGTTCGGCACCGCCGAGCGTCCTCGTCTGAGTGTGTTCCGCTCGAACAAGCAGATCTATGCTCAGGTGATTAATGACTTGGAAGGTAAAACACTCGCATCTGCCAGCTCTCTGGGCCTGGAGGCTATGTCGAAGATCCAGCAGGCAGAGAAGGTTGGTGAGCTGTTGGCCAAGAAGGCTCAGGAGGCAGGCGTTAGCGCCGTTGTCTTCGACCGTAACGGCTATCTGTATCACGGCCGTGTGAA
>ODAI011168812.1_pt1 | contig 13699 bp, 12 predicted proteins | sample 1539321 | NCBI WGS metagenome assembly ODAI01 (sample SAMN02144231, study PRJEB22623) | gut metagenome | biome: sheep rumen | host: Ovis aries | place: New Zealand
AACGATCCCGCAGGCGGAAAGAGATATATGTCTGAGGCTGAAATTATTGCCCCGGCTGTCCGAGATCAGTCTCAGGAATTTCAGCACGTTGTCATAATTATCCAGCGGCTCGCCTATTCCCATAAGCACCACTGAGGAGATCTTTTTTCCGGACTGCCTTTCGGTTTCATAGATCTGCATCAGTATTTCTGACGGAAGAAGGTGTCTGACAAATCCGGCAATGGCTGATGCACAGAATTTGCACCCCATTTTACAGCCCACCTGTGTTGACACACATACTGAATATCCATAGCTGTATTCCATCAGAACAGTCTCCACAAAGTTACCGTCTGAAAGCCTATATAGATATTTTACAGTATTATCTATACCAGATTCAAGCTTTTTCTGCACAAATAGTCCATTTATACAAAAAATTTCTTTCAGCTTCGTTCTCAATTGGACAGATATATCAGTCATTTCGTCGAAATTGAAAACTCTTTTAACATGAAGCCACTGGAATATCTGCTTTGCCCTGAATTTCTTCTCGCCGATATCAGTAATTGCCTGCTCCAGCTCCGGCAGTTCAAGGCTCAGAATATCCAGTTTTTCCATGTTATCACCTTACTTTTCTGAATTTTGCAATGAAGAATCCATCGTCAAAGCCATACATTGGCGAAAGCACTGCGCTGCTGCCATATTTTCTCATCAGCATTTGCGGCAGCTCCACAGGCTCCAGCTCCGGGTGTTCCCTGAGAAGCCTTTCAACGACGTCTTCGTTCTCAGCTCTGCGGACTGTACAGGTGGAGTATATCATCTCTCCGCCCACAGCCAGATAGTTCAGTCCGTTCTGAGCAATATTATACTGAATTTCCGGAAGCCGGTCAAATTCTGACAGTGCTTTGTATTTGATCTCCGGCTTTTTCCTTATGACACCATAGCCGGAGCATGGCACGTCACAGAGTATTTTTGTAAATTTTGGAAGTGACGGGTCGAACTTCGACGAATCACCAGCAGCCGCTTTTATATTCGTAAGTCCCAGACGCTGTGCGCCCTTCCGTATCAGCTCCACACGCTTTTCGTGAAGGTCAAAGGCGTAAACAGTTCCCCTGCCGTTCATCATCTCAGCCATGGTAAATGTCTTGCCGCCCGGTGCTGCACAAAGGTCAAGCACCAAATCATCTTCCTTCGGTGCAAGCGCCATGCAGCAGCACTGCGATGAAAGTCCCTGAACATGAAAATAACCTTTACGGAAAGCCTCTGTTGCCGTAATATCGCCGTTTCCATGTATAAACGAACACTCAGGAAGAAGCTCTCCGGTATCAACTATCGTTATCTTTCCCATTGCCTGGTGAAGCTCCTCAGAACTGCATCTCAGCTGATTACGGCGAATATACACCGCCGGCTTGTCGATAGAATGAGAAAGGAAATGAAACGCAAAATCCCTGCCGTAATCCTTTATAATGCTTTCTACAAGCTCCTCCGGACAGGAATATTCAATGGACATTCCCTTTATGCTGTCAGCCTTTCCATTGTATATCTCCTTGCCCTGACGGATAAAATTCCGCAAAACTGCATTCACCATTCCGGCAGCACTGGTCTTCCGGAACTTCTTCGCAAGTCCTGCACTTTCATTTACAGCTGCGCTGTCCGGCACGGAATCCATATACGCCAGCTGGTAAATCCCCGACCGCAATATATTTACAATTATGCTGTCCATTTTACTTAGCGGACGCTTTGCCAGCCTTTCGATAACATAGTCAAGGCTCAGCTTCATCTGTATTACGCCATAGTAGATCGCTGAGCAAAGCTTCTTGTCACGCTCGTCAAGATCGGACTTTTCAAGACCGCTGCTGAGCTGAATGTTTGAATAGCTGCCGCTGCTGAAGGTCTTATCCAGCAGCTTGACAGCTGTATATCTTGGATCACCCATTATCTTCTGCGGACCGATGCGATAAGCCTGAGCAGCTGGATTATCGAAACGACCAGAGATGTGACATAAGTCAATGCGGCTGCTCCAAGAACCTTCTTTGCAGGTGCGATCTCGTCATGTTCAAGAATTGAATCTTCGGACAGAGTTTTCAAAGCTCTGCCGCTGGCATTGAACTCAGCCGGCAGTGTTACGATCTGAAACACTATGACCGCAGTAAACATGATTATGCCCAGATATGCAAGATACGGAAAAATCTCAAATACCAGTATTCCGATAATGAAAGCAAAATACCAGAAACGTGAGCAGACATCCACCGCCGGAACTATCTTGCCCCTGATAATGATAGGAGCATAATTCTCGGCGTGCTGGCAGGCATGGCCGCACTCATGAGCTGCAACTCCAATGGCTGCAACAGATGCGCTGTTATAAGTGGCATCGGACAGCCGGACAACATTTGAAACAGGGTCATAATGATCGGTCAGATTTCCGCCAACGTGCTCAATACGAGTAGCCTGCAAGCCATTGCTGTCAAGTATCATTCTTGCAACCTGGGCAGCGGTGTATCCCCGTGAGTTATTGATCTTATCATATTTTTTAAAAGTCATAGTTACATTGAGCTGTGCCAGAAGAGGCAATGCTATTATTATCAGCAAAAAAATCCAGTACGACATTTCTTTACCTCCATTTATCCGAGTTTTTCGCCCTTTATCAGTTTCTTGCCACGGAGAAAATCAGCTGTTTTCATGCGCTTGCTGCCCTCCAGCTGAACTTCATCAAAGCATAATAATTTTCCATCACCGCAAACCACTTCAAATGCAGCTGCATCTGCTATAGTTCCCGGTTCAGCGCTTTGAGCAATATTGTCCGAAATATGAGACCTGAACACCTTAAGCCGCTTTCCTCCCAGCATCGTGAAACCAGTAACTCCACGAATTGTGTTATGAAGCTTCTGTGCATTTTCACTAAAATCCAGAGCGCTCATTTCCTTGCGTATCATAGGTGAATAGCATGAAAGGCTGTCATCCTGCTTTTCGGGTTCAAGGCTTCCGTTTTCAACTGCTTCAAGAGTCTCAGCAAGAACTCTTCCGCCCAGATCAGCCAGCCTTGTATAAAGCTCCTGATAAGTCTCATTTTCGCCTATCTCAACAGATGAAGATATCAGCATATCGCCGGTATCCAGACCTTCGCTCATCTGCATTGAAGTGACACCGGTAGTGCTTTCACCGTTCAGCAGGACCCAGTTTATCGGCGCCGCTCCACGATATTTCGGAAGAAGTGAAGCATGAATATTGATACAGCCATGCACTGGCAGTTCAAGTATCTCCTTTGGAAGTATCTGACCATAGGCTGTAACTACTATAAGATCAGGAGCAATATCCTTCAAAATCTGCATTGAACTTTCAGCGTCATCACCTTTTCTAAGTGAAACAGGCTGATATACCGGCAGGCCATATTCAAGGGCAGCAGCCTTTACAGGAGTAGGAATGAACTTGTAACCTCTTCCCTTCGGCTTATCAGGCTGGGTGAAAACCGCTGCCACCTCATGACTGCTCTCAGCAAGCATTCTCAGACAAGGAACCGCAAATTCAGGGGTTCCCATAAATACTATTTTCATATTATCCCTCCTCAGGGACGAAGTATTCCTCAACTATCTCTGTAAAGACATGGCCGTCAAGGTGATCGTTCTCATGGCAGGTACACTGGGCACCCAGCTCAGTGAAATCACGCTCAAACCAATTGCCGTTTCTGTCCTGAGCTTTAAGATGCACGCTGGCTGGACGGGTCACATATCCCCATACATTCGGGCAGGAAAGACAGCCCTCCGGCACTCTCTGCTTACCGGATTTCTGGGAAAGTTCTGGGTTTATAGCCTCTACCCTGTCATTATCAAGGTGCATGATGAAAATTCTTCTGCACACACCGATCTGAGGTGCAGCCAGTCCCACGCCCTCTGCCTTGTCAAGAGTTTCGTGCATATCATCTAAAAGCGTAGCTAATTTTTCGTCAAAACTTACAACAGGCTTGCAAACCTTATGCAGCATTTCATCTTTATCATTTAAAATTTTTCTTAAAGCCATTATTTATCCTTCCTTCTATTATACTCCAACATCACCGTTTATATCCGCATACAGCGAAACTCCGCTCATCTCTCTGAGCTTTGCACTCTCCGTAAGAACACCACTGATGAAGCTTCTCATTTCAGCTGTATTTTTAAACTTCATGATTATCCTATAGCGGTATTTGCCATTCAGTCTACCGTAGGACGCTCTGACGGGTCCAAGCACTCTGACCGGTGTTTTAGGCTGTAATTCGCTGAGTTTGACCTTCATCAGCTCCAGCACCCGGTCTGCCCCCAGCTTTACTGTTACGTCCTCCTTAGCTGACAGGCAAAAGATGCACATATCACAAACCGGCGGAAATATCATCGCCCGGCGAATGGCAATTTCCTCGCTATAAAATTTTTTATAATCCTGTGCAGCTGCTAAAGCCATGACATAATGTTCCGGCATGAAAGTCTGGAGTATTGCTCTTCCTTTTCGCTGACCTCTTCCGCCTCTGCCGACTACCTGAGTTATAAGGGAAAAAGTTCTCTCATAGCTTCGGAAATCTCCGGCATATAAGGCTTTGTCAACCGAAAGCACTCCGACAAGTGTGACATTTGGAAAATCCAACCCCTTGCCGATCATCTGAGTGCCTATCATTATATCATATTTCCCCTGACGGAAATCCTCAAATCCCTTCTCATAGGAATAGCGTGAAAAGGTCGTATCTGCGTCCATTCTCAGGATATTCGCATTCGGAAAGGCGGTTTTCAGCTCCTCCTCCATGCGCTGCGTGCCGAAGCCCATATTTTTCAGCTTCGATGAACCGCAAACCGGACATACTGTCACCGGCTCACTGATGTAGCCGCAATAGTGACACATGAGCCTGTCATTTTTCTTATGATAAGTCAGCGGAACCGAACAATTCGGACAATACACCGGCTGATAACATTCACAGCAGCTGATGATAGTGTGATAACCTCTGCGGTTGAGGAGAAGTATTGACTGTTCTCCCCGTTTCAGGTTCTCATTCACCTCACTGACCAGTCTCTTGCTGAATTCCGAGGGATTGCCATTTTCTCTTTCCAGGTTCATATCAACGATATCCACCTCTGGAAGCGGTGCGCTGCTGTATCTCTTGTTCATTTCCAGCAGCGTATATACACCCTTTTCTGCCAGATAATAGCTCTCTATCGAAGGTGTAGCGGAAGCAAGCAGCAGCACTGAACTGTGATATGCACAGCGCTGTTTGGCAATATCATGGGTCATATATCTTGGCGAGCTGTCAGATTTATAAGATCGCTCACCCTCTTCGTCAATTATTATAATGCCAATATTTGTAAGAGGTGCGAAAACTGCGCTTCTCGTGCCGATGACGATATCAGCCGCACCCCGCTTTATTCTTTTGTATTCGTCAAGACGCTGCCCCAGCGATAATCCACTGTGAATGACAGCAACTCTCTCTCCGAAAAGAGAGCGAAAACGTTTCAGCACCTGTGGTGTAAGACCAATTTCCGGAATCAGCAGCATTGCCTGCCTTCCAAGCTTAACCGTATCAAGTATAAGCTTTTCAAAAACCGAAGTCTTACCGCTTCCGGTAACACCATGCAAAAGGAAAACCGTTGGCTTGCGCTCAAATATCCTGACAAATACACGGTCATGGGCTGTTTGCTGCTGGTCTGAAAGGACAATGCTTTCCGGGTCTGCTTTTTCGTCTGAGCCGTCAGAAACACTTCGCAGCACTTCCATTTCATACTCAACCGCAGCTCCATTTGCAGCCAGTCTTTTTATTACAGCATCAGTGCAGCCGCACATATATGCAGCTTCTTTCACCGAAGCGGTACCATATTCCATGAGAAAATCCGCAGCAGCCTTCTGCTTTGGAGTCAGCTCAAATGAATCAGGGTCACGGATATATTCATCGCTGAGCCTTACCATTTTCACCTGAGCATCGCCTACTGCCTGCCGGAAAATATTATCCGACACTACAGCTCCTGCATCGCAAAGCTCATCAATAAGCTTTCTTCCATTTTCCAGGATAAAATTTTCACAAAGCTCAGAAAAATCCCTTTCACTCTCTGCATTGCTAAGAGAAGCCAGAAGCTCAACTGCCTCCGGACTTAGCATTTCAATATTAGTGAAACCTTTCCGGAGCTTGAATTTTTCCTTGACCTTGACATTCATACCCGGCGGCAGCATGGTTTTAACCGCATCGAAGTAAGTGCAGAAGGTATGCTCCCGAAGATATATTGCCAGTTTCAGCAGCTCCTCCGGAACTACAGGTTCGCTGTCAACTATTCCAGCAATGGCTTTCAGACCCTTTCTGTCACCGCTGGAGAGGCTCATTATCACGCCTATTCTTCTGCGGTTTCCTCTGCCAAATGGCACAAGCACCCGGCAGCCTGGTCTGACACTGCACTGCTCCGGGAGCTTATAGCTGAACAGCATATCAAAGGAATAAGCTGTACCGCTGACAGCGACCTCTGCAATTACGGGCATCAGTCGTCGGTGCTGACTATCTTGTACTTGCCGCTGGCAAGCTCTTCAACAGCGGTTTTTACGGGTTTTTCCTCAATGGTCTCATTTTTTTCATAAAGCTCTTCGGTTATTTCTCTTGCACGCTTTGCAACAGCGATAACAAGGGAATAACAGCTTTCGTTCTTGGATATGATCTGATTTACTGCTGGTCTGAGCATTTTCCTAACACCTCTTCAATTTTTTTGGCAGAGAATTCAGCCTTAAGCTTCTCCGCATTGATTATGTCAAAGAAGTCGCTTACAGCGTCCTCCAGGGCATCGTTGATAATAATATAATCATAGTTTACGGACTGTTCTATCTCGCCGGCTGCTTCTGAAACACGCTGTTCGATAACGTCTTCAGCCTCAGTTCCACGTTTATGGAGTCTGCGGCGAAGCTCCTGTATCGACGGCGGAGCAACGAAAATAAAAATGCCGTCCGGACGTATCTCCTTCACTCTCATAGCACCCTGAACTTCGATCTCAAGAATAACATTGATCCCCTTTTCAAGGTAAGGTTCTACTTCTGAGAGGAGAGTACCGTAGTAATGATCGCAGTACAGAGCATATTCAAGAAAATCATTATTTTTGATATGCTCAGCGAACTCATCATTATTCATGTAATAGTAATTAACACCATCGGCTTCGCCGGGTCTTGGGTCACGGGTTGTAGCTGAGATCGAACATCTGAAGCTTCCTTCCTTCAGAATTTCCTCCAGCATCGTACCTTTTCCACAGCCTGACGGAGCGGAAAATACAATCAATCTGCCTTTACTCATCTTCATCTGCGCCTCCGTTTCCGTTGATTCTCGCCGCAAGGGTCTCCGTTATCAGCGAGGAAAGAATGATATGACCGCTGTCCATAATGATAACAGCTCTTGTTTTTCTGCCATATGTAGCATCAATAGCTCTGCCGCTGTCCTTAGCCTCCTGAACGAGACGTTTTATCGGTGCAGATTCAGGGCTTACAATACTAACGATCCTGGCAGCAGAGACCATATTTCCATAACCAATATTAATCAGCTTCATGGTTATTCGATATTCTGGATCTGCTCACGGATTTTTTCGATCTCAGCCTTCATATCCACAACGATTTTAGTGATATTGAGATCCTGAGCCTTAGTGCCGATCGTATTCACTTCACGGTTCATCTCCTGAACTATGAAGTCGAGTTTTCTGCCGATAGCATCATTTGAATCCAGCATATCCTTAAGCTGGGAGATATGACTTCTAAGGCGTACAGTTTCCTCATCAACAGCGATTTTCTCGGCAAAAACAGCAGCCTCAGTAAGAATTCGCTGTTCGTCAATGTCCTTGCTTTCAAGCACTTCAGAGAGTTTTTGGTAGAGTCTGTTGCGGTAGTTTTCAACAGTCAGCGGTGAAAGCTCCTCAACCTTTGCCACTTTAGTGAGAAGAAATTCAGCCTTATCGAGAATATCGCTTCTGAGCTTTTCGCCTTCAGTCTCACGCATCTGAACAAATTTAGCCAGCGCATCACGAGCGATCTCCGAGACATCATTCCAGACCTGCTCTTCATCATCAGGGGTTTTCTGGATATTAAAGATATCGGGAAGCTTCATGAGTTTGGAAAGAGAGAGATCGTCAGCCAGATCAAGTTCTTCGGCAATGCTTCTAAGGGCAGTTACATAACCCTCAGCAGCGCCTTTATTTACAGCGATCTCAGTATCCTTGCCTTCGATGTTGTTCACAGAGACAGCAATTTCAACTTTACCACGGGATATAGCCGATTTCAACAAGGCTTTAAGTTTATCGTCGATATAATTATATGCTCTTGGAATTCTTGAAGAATACTCATAGTATCTATGATTTACGGAGCGAATCTCCACAAGGATATCTCTTCCGTTGACAATCTTCTGAGCTCTGCCGTAGCCGGTCATGCTTTTTAGCACGGTATCGCCTTCTTTCGGTAAAAAATAGAGTAATAGAGTCTGCGTTACTGCATAACTATGCTATTATATTATTATACCACGCTGTTCACAAAATTGCAAGGGATTTCCATAAAATCTACACTGTGACGAAAAAAGGACCCCCGAAGGAGTCCTTTTTATGATAGCTTATTGATTAGTTAGCCTTTAAAGCAGAGTTCTCAACAGGGAAATCTGTCTGCTTCAGAATGCCAGCATCCATCATCTGGATAGCGAGAGCATCCTGAGCTGTAACACCTGTTGTAGCATTGTCAACAACGTTAGCGTTAAGCAGACCCTGCTCAGTGATAGCATCAGCAGATGTACCACCCTTGCCATACTTATCAGCATTAGCGATAGACTGGAGAATGAGAACTGCGTCACCAACACGAACGAAGCCGTCGCAGTTTGCGTCACCCCAAAGGATATCGCCAGTTGGCTTAGTTGTGCCCTCTTCATCGCCGGGATCCGGAACTACATCAGGATACAGCAGAGCCATAGTACCAGATGTTACGAGAGCATCACCCATATGCCAGAATCTGTGGAGTGTGTAGTAATAATCATCAGTAGCCTTAGTAGCGTCATAAACCTTCTTAGCATCCTGATACATAGGATCCTGCTTATAGATCTCACGGATAGATGAGAAGTTAGCGCCGTTCTCAAGCTTAGAGCCATCAGGCATAGTTCCGTGATAATTTGTAGGAATCCAAACTTCCTGAGTGAAGATTCTAACCAGTGAAGGATTGTGATCTTCGTAAGCAATACCATACTCATCACGGCCAGCATAGTACTGACGAGTCATGAGCTTGTTAGCGAGACGGAGACCCTTAGCCTCGATAGTTGTGTTATCATCTGTCTGAGCTGCAGAAGCAGGAACACCCTTAGCAGCAGCATAGTAGATAAGAGTATTACACAGTGAAGAAATACAACCGATATCTCCCTGACCATAACCTGTAATTGTGCAGGTAAGACCAGAGTTAGCGTTCTCGTCATATGTGCCGTTCCAAGTAGCAGGCTGACCCTTCCAGTCAAGTGAAGAAGGCATACAGTAATCAAGAACTGTACCATCCTCAGTTGTATAATCGAAGTGAGTGTTCTTCTCGAACCAGTCAACCCATCTGGAGATGAGCTTATCAAGAGCTTCTTCCAGTGAAAGACCGCCGTAAGTCTGGTTAGACAGATCGCCGTTCTTCTTTACATAGTAGTACAGCTCAGCAAGACGCTGCATTGACCATACCTGGTTACCGATCCAGTGGTTTGAACCTGGGTCAGCATATACAGGATGCTCAACGTAAACCATATCATTGAATGTAGCTTCGCCAGCATCATACTTCTCATACTTACCGTTCTTAGAGTTTGTGCATCCGCCGGCGAAAGGACCGTCAGCAGACTGGAGCCACTGATAGAACTCGATCTGAGTCTTGAGAGACTTAACATAGTCATCTGTAGCCTGCTTGCCTGTAGCCATACCGCTATTGATAGAGCTGTCATAAGCCAGAGCGTAAGCAGCCAGAGGATTCTGATAGAACTGATGTGAATGTGAGCAGCCGATCTGCCAAGCCCAGTCGTACTTGCCGCCGTAGAATGTCTCGAGAGCTCCGCCCCATGAAGTATACCAAGCCATGAGGAAGTGCTGTGAATCAAGACCTGAAGACTCTGTAGCGATACCACGAGCGTTTCCGCAGCCGATAGCCTTGTAGTACTTATCAAACATATCGTTACGGCACTGGTCACCCATTTTACCAGCAAGCTTAGCAATATCGCCGGTATTGAGACCGTTCATATTTGCAAAATAGATAGCCTGGATAGCACGATCCTCAGCGTCAGGAGCATTAGTGAAAGCATACTGCTCAGGAACTGCATCAACGCCGTTGAAGATAGCCTTGATACCGCTGTGTGTAGTACCGTCAACCATACCATACTTAAGCTCTTCCAGACAAGGCTGAGGAACTGTCTCGAAGCAAGACTCCTCCTCACCACGCTGGAAAGTATTGATGAATGTAAACTGGCCTGTGCCTGCACCAGGAGTGCCGCCGCCGAAACCATACCAGTCATCAACGTCAGCCAGCCAGTGCATAAGGTATAAACCGTTATCGCTGCCGTAAGCAGACTTCATATCATTGTAAAGCGGGTTGTAAGCGTCTACGCCGTTCTGCTTTGAAGGATAGAGCTTAGGATCATTTTCCTCTGTTGCAGTATCAGCCTTAAGCTTGTCCTGCTTCCAGATGCTGTTGTAATCTACAGACTTTGCACCGTAAGCATTTTCTGACCAGCCAGGGATCATTGCTTCAAGAGTCTTCCAGCCTTTTTCAAGCTCACCGGTAGAACCGCTGATAATGCCCTTGTTTGCCAGAACATCATGCATAGCTGTGATCCAAACGATGTAAGACATAGCCTCAGATGTTGTCTCATGACCATAGTCAGGAGCCTCAACGCAGAGTGTCTCTCTTGAATGGTAAGGAATACCGAAAGAAATTCCGCCGTTGGTGTTCTTGCTGAGGTAGCCGTTTGTCTGACCGTTAGTGATTACGTCATCATACAGAGATGAGAACATATCAGCATAAGTGCCGCATGAATCAGCAGCGTACTCATTAGGAGTATGCTGAGCAGCAGAAGCGAATGAAGGAATCATTGCTGTAGCAGACATTGCAGCAGCAAGAATTCCGGCTGTTAAAGCCTTATTCTTTTTGCTTATCATAGTTTTTAACCCCTCTCATAAATTTGGTTTAAAATTATAATATTTCCTGTCTGAAGCGCAGGAAACCGCATACGAAAATACTTCGTACACTGTGCGGCTGCTTCACAATACAGACACACAATTCTCAAACTATTTTCATTTATAATTATATGCTGTTTTTCAAATTCTGTCAACAGTTTAGAGTGACGAAAGTTTTTGAAAAAGAATATTTTGTTGCAATGCACACAAACGGTTCAGCCTTTTTGTACAATTTGTCTACCGGTATTTTTTTTGCAAAAATCAGTATATTAACTTTTTGTTTATTAATCATTATATTTTACTTCACTTCATTAAATTCATCGTCCAGTCAACATTCTTTCACATATTTTACACAGTGCTGTTTTAACATTTTATCATATTTTGCACATGGAGTTTTTGCCTTTTTCTTGTAATTAATATTTTGTTCACAGTTTGTTCACTGCAGGTTCATAAAAATCTGAGATAATTATTGTGTATGTATTTAGCAGGGTGAGTCCTGCTATACCTTATTATATATTATGAAAGGAGATACTCATGATCACTATTGATAAATTGACCAAATACTACGGCAGCAACCGTGCCGTCAATAATATCAGCTTCACTATCAATGACAATGAGATACTCGGTTTTCTCGGTCCGAACGGTGCCGGAAAATCAACTACTATGAACATGATTGCCGGATTCCTGCCCATGTCCGGAGGCAGAGTTTCAATCTTCGGCACCGACATAACTAAAGATCCCGTCAAAGCTAAAAAGGATATCGGCTATCTTCCCGAGATCCCGCCGGTTTATCCGGATATGCGTGTAAAGGAATACCTTTCCTTCTGCGCCGGTCTGAAGCGTGTTCCTCTTTCTAAAAAAAGCAGCGAGATCAAACGTGTCTCAGAACTGCTTAAGATCACCGACGTTCAGCACAAGCTCATCAAAAACCTTTCAAAAGGCTATAAACAGCGTGTTGGCTTCGCCCAGGCTCTCCTGGGCAATCCCAAATTCCTAATCCTGGACGAGCCTACTGTTGGTCTTGACCCGGAACAGGTCGTTGAAGTCAGAAAAATTATCAAGGATCTGAAAAAAGGCCATTCCGTTATTTTCAGCTCCCATATCCTCTCTGAGGTCAGCGCCGTCTGTGACAGGGTCGTTATCATCAGCAAGGGCGAGATCAGAGCTGTTGATACCATTGAAAATATCGAAAATTCCGTTTCTACTACTTCTCTTCTCCATATCAAGATCAAAGGCTCCCGTGCTGCGGCTTCGTCTATTATCGAGCTTACTGACGGCGTTAAGGAGATCACCGCTATTGATAATGAAGGCGGAGATTTCTACTCATTTAAGGTCGAGATCGACGGAAATGCCGAAGATGTCCGCTCCGCTGTTATGTCTGAGCTGCTGAAAAATAATATCCAGATCAGTGAGATATTCTCTGAAAAACCAGACCTTGAAGCTGCCTTCATGAAGCTGATCAGCCAGACTGAGAAAAAAGGCGGCGCTCTTGAACTCCTCAACGAAATGATCGCTGAGGACGAGGCTAAGAAAACTGCCGCCTCTGATAATAATGATGATGAAAAGGAGGGTGAGGATTAATGTTTTCCATATATAAAAAGGAGCTTCAGTCCTTCTTCTTTACGCCCTTTGCGTATATCCTGACTGCTCTGTTCCTGTTCCTTTACACCTATATGTTCAACACTGCCATCGGCAATATGAACTCCAGCGTTTTCCAGTTTTCGTTTACTGACATTTTCTATAACGTTATAATCTTCTTCATTTTCCTGATACCGATCATGACCATGCGAAGCTATGCTGATGAAAGAAAATTCGGCACTGAGGTTCTGCTTATGACATCTCCGGTCAGCGTGCTTAAGATCGTTCTCGGAAAATACCTTGCCACTCTTACGGTATTCCTCTTCATGCTGGCTTGCTCATTGATATTCCCTATCGTAACTGCTGCAAACGGTGAGGTCGTAATGAGTCAGCTCATCTGCGCTTACATAGGCTTCTTCTGCTGGGGCGCAATGTATATCGCAATCGGTATGCTTATCTCCTCATTCACCGAAAACTCTATTATCGCAGCTGTCTTAGGTGAGATCGTCATGTTCCTTTTCCTCTTCATCGACGATTTCTCCCAGACCGGTTTCATCTCTCAGTATCCAAAGCTCCAGTCTGTACTTTATTCCTTTGCTGCTCAGCCCAGATTCGCTTACTTCTCTCAGGGCTTCATAAGAATATCCGATATCGTTTTCTTTATATCAGCCGTTGTCGTTTGTCTCGCCTGGAATTATCTCTCCATCGAGAAAAGACGCTGGAACAGGGGGTGAGCTGCTATGACTAAGAAACGTTTCAATCTTTCAGGTCCTATCGCTTTTGGACTTGCTGTTCTTATACTTCTTGTCTTTGTTCCGATAAATATGATCTTCAGCTATTACGACAAGGTCATAGACATGACTCCTTCAAAAAAATACACACTCAGTGAAAAGACAATTCAGCTTCTTGATGAGTGCGCTGACACCGATATTGACCTCTACTTCCTCGGTGACCTGCTTCAGCTTGAAGCTATCCCCAGCTATATTCCACTTTATCATACTCTCACCGCTCTC
>ODAI011222672.1_pt1 | contig 13699 bp, 12 predicted proteins | sample 1539321 | NCBI WGS metagenome assembly ODAI01 (sample SAMN02144231, study PRJEB22623) | gut metagenome | biome: sheep rumen | host: Ovis aries | place: New Zealand
TAGCTTCGCGTCGCACGAGGCGGGAGATATTAACTCGCCGCCTGTTAGTAAGTTACCGCCCCCACTTATAGAAGTGGGGGACATCTTGTACTCGTTATAGCAAAAACAAAGGCGATGTTTCACGTGAAACATCGCTATTTTTCTATGGTCAAATCATAGCTAGAATGTTATAATACCTCCCGACTTTGCCACGAAAACAGAGTACCTGAGGTTTGACTATCTAGTATTTTCAAGGCTTTACAGGCAATTTTTAGGTTAATATGATATAATATTAGTGTAGTTTTAGTAGGTGTATATTTAGTCTAAATCAGCCTTCGGAATTATCAATAACCCGTAGGTTCATATTATTATGCGAAAAATGGGCACAATCCCTTTGATGACGGGGGTTGTGCTGTTTTTACGTGGCAAAGTCGGGTTATAGCAAAAACAAAGGCGATGTTTCACGTGAAACATCGCTATTTTTCTATGGTCAAATCATAGCTAGAATGTTATAATACCTCCAAAGAGAGCACTGCCAAGCTGTGCCCCATCGACGAGTTAACTGCATAAAAGAGTAACCGCCAGAAGTTGCCAGCTAGAGGCGGTTATTTCTTTGCAGTCACAAGAAACACTACCTCAAGAGGAACAAAACAAAAAGATTATGAGCAATTATTTTTACGTCTTCATGGGCGGCGGCCTTGGTGCCGTCTGCCGCTACATAGTCACCACCGCCATAGGCATGCGATTCGGCGTTCACTTCCCCATCGGCACCCTGGCAGTGAACGCCGTGAGCTGCTTCCTGATGGGCTTCATCATGGGCCTCTTGCTGCCCCTGGCCCAACGCCTCCACCTGCTGCCGGAGCACCTGCGCCTGCTTCTGACGGTAGGCTTTCTGGGCGGCTTCTCCACCCTCTCCTCCTTCGGCATGGAAACCCTGACCCTCTTCCGCAGCGGCAGCCACCTGCTGGCCGGGCTGAATATCATAGCCACCATGGCCGTGGCCCTGGGGACAGTATACCTTGGCTGGCAGGCAGCCGCACTTATGCAGAAATAAGGAACTGTATATTGCACAAAGGGGAATGTTTCACGTGAAACATTCCCCTTTGGTATTTGCTAAAAAAAGCGCCTGCATCTTCGCAAGCGCTTTCCTCAACTGTAGAGATTCCTTGGCAGGCGTGGCGTACTCCTGCATCTCTCGGGTTTCCCCTGTCTAACCATCGGCGTGTGGATGCCACGAAATGTTCCCTCAAAGGGGCACAAAGATGGGTACAGATAGACGGCTTTCATATTGGGCAGATTCGGTGACGGCGGCACCGGTAATGTATAAGGGGTCTGATGCGTATAGTTCCGGCAGGGAATAACGGTGAAGTCAAGCCCTTGCGGCAGGTTCAGGCATCCCTCCCCTATGGACATATTCATCAGTTCTCCTAAAGTCAGGCCATGCACCACGGGGATGGGAAGACGTCCGATATGGCACCTGAGCTTCATGTCGAGTATCGGACCATCCACATAATGACCGTTTGGGTTCGGCCTGTCCAGCAAGATAATTTCCTTACGATAGGTCGAGCAACTCTCCAGCAAATCGCAAATCGTGACGTAATAGGTATAATACCTTAACCCCACATCCTGAATATCGATTAATAGCACATCGAAGGTGTCCATGGTTTTGGACAACGGCATGATGGTGGCCACAGTTCCAAAGCTCTTTGAAAGTTGCACTTATACCATCATCCATTTCCTGCTTCAGCAAATCCAAGCAACAGGAAAGATTATTGCTTCATATATGTTCCCAAAAAGGCAAATACCCGCTCAAAATACTTCTGGGGATCTGTCTTTTTGGCATCAGCATGTCCTGCTCCGGCCACAATGTATTTCTCCTTGGCAGGCGCTGATGAGGCTTCGTATAGTTTCTCCATCATTTCGCAGGGTACCAGTTTATCGGCATCGCCATGTATAAACAGCATGGGCACCTCGGTATGGACAATACTGCGCAAGGGTGCTGCATCCGAAATAGCTGCCCCCGTCTTCATGGGACTGACAATATCCACACAGTTCATCACGGGAAATTCCGGCAGACCAAACAGTTTGTCAAGCTGCACCGTAAACATATCATAGGCACTGGTATAGCCGCAGTCTTCAACGGCTACCACTACATTTTGCGGATGTTTGGCCGTAGTCATCATCACCGTGGCTGCACCCATGGAAATCCCATGCAGGACAATCTGCGCATTTTCATCCTTCTGGATAATCTCTTTTGCCCAAAGGACGATATCATTGCTCTCTTTTACCCCCATGGTAAGATATTTCCCTTCACTTAATCCGGCAGCACGCAAATCCGGCGTCAGTACATGGTAGCCTCGCTTTATGTACTCAGCTGCATAATCCCAGACATAGCTCTGATTGCGCCCATATCCGTGCACCAGGATGGCCCAAAGCCTGCTGGGCTTATCTGGTGAAAAATGGGTTGCCACAAGCTTTAGGCCATCCTGGGAGGTTATCGTCCATTGTTCATTTTCTGCCTGTGGTTTAGCTGGAGCCTCCAAACCCGGCTCCACAATCGCTGCTGCCGCTTCAGGTATAGCCGTGGGATCCCCTGGATTGTCACGTAGCAGAGCATAGTCCACGAAACCGCTGCCTATAAAATAACCTGCTCCCACCAACAATAGCAGAAGTATGATACACAGACTCCAAAAGATTTTTTTGCTCCTGTTAATTTTTCTCACTCCTCCTGCTTTGCCCTTCTATATTCTTCAATTTAACCTCACAATTCCTGCAAACTGGCGCAGAGCCGAAAAGCCCTGCGCAATATCTACCGTTCAGTAAAACATCCTTACCAAATCTATTCATCTTTAAAGATATTTCCACAATGCGCCTGCCTAACGTATCTTTTCTGTCAGAAACTCCGACTCAAAATTCCTGCAAATCTCGTCATACAAATTTTCTCTTTCCCAAATTTGTGATATACTTGTTAAACGTAGTACCATCTTTTCTGGAGGTGACAGTATGTTTTATTTGTTTTCATGTTTTCTTGCAGGACTGCTGTTCATGGCATTTCCTGCATCCGGCGCAGATGCCTCTCCCATTCCCTTGTGCGGCGTAGTGGAAGGATTCTACGGCACTCCCTGGAGCCACAAAAATCGTCAGGATATGCTGGAATTTTGTGGGGACCAGGGCCTCAATGCCTATATCTACGCCCCTAAGAATGACCCTTATCACAAGGACCGCTGGCGGGAACCCTACCCCAAAAACCAGCAGAAAAAACTGGCAGAACTGGCACGAACGGCAGACAAACACCACGTGGAGCTAATCTTTGCGATATCCCCTGGACAGGATCTGCATTATGACGGGCCGGAGGGCACGGCAGACCGAAAGATAATGCTGAAGAAGCTGGAAGCTATACATGACCTGGGAATACGCCGCTTTGCCATTTTCTTTGATGACATAAAGGGCATGACGGAAAAAAGCTCCGTGGATGCAGAGGATGCCCGCAATCAGGCTGAATTCATCAATGAGATCCAGAAGGAGTTCCGCGCGGCCCATGAAGATGTCCCTCCCTTCATTGCCGTCCCCACGGAATATTATTATGAGGACATGGTGGCAGGAAAGAATCCCAAGCCCTACACCCGCGCCTTCTCCGAGGCTCTTTCCCCGGACGTGACGGTGCTTTACACCGGGAACGGCGTTGTAACAGAGGGCATCTCCGACAGGGAGTTGGAACAGGCTGACGGACTCTATGGCCGCAGGCTCGGCGTATGGTGGAACTATCCCGTAACGGATTACCAAGAGGCAAAACTCGCCCTGGGGCCAATCGTGAACCTGCCGAAGAAGGAAGAGCTGCCGGCCCTGTTCTTCAATCCCATGAAGCATGAACGCCTTTCCAAAATCGCCCTTGCCACAGGAGCGGAGTACGCGCATGATCCCGAACACTATGCACCGGAAGCTGCATGGTCCCGCGCCATCAAAGAACAGTATGGCGAACTGGCTGCGGACATGGAACTCTTTGCCTCCCATTCCCAGCGCATGGAGAACAGTTGGGCTCACTGCGGGCCACAGGATGCCGCAGCGCTCCGCCGTGAAATGGACGATCTCTGGAAGCATTGGGCAGCAGGCGGCACCGAAGCCGAGCTCGACTGGTTTGAGCTCCGCCATCGATTCCAAGCCATGGACGATGTCGCCGTCCACTTGCAAAAAGGCCTTCCGAAGGACATCCGAAAGGAATGCGCCCCTCAGCTGAACCTGTTCGGAGAGCTGGCCCGGGCAGACCTGCAGGCACTGCAGCTTCTGCAGATGCATCGCTCCGGAAACCACCCGAAGGAAGTGAAAAAACTGCTGGCAAAACTAAAGGAGAAAAACGAGAAATTCACTGCCCATCAAAAGACCGCCCGCATTTCCGACGGCACCGCCAGGGATTTTCTGGTGGAAGCTATAGGCTATGTGGAAACCGGCACACGCAAAACAAATGGCAGGTAGGACGTATTGAAAAAGGGCAGGTATTCCATCCTTATGCAAGGAATGGGACACCTGCTTTTTTCACCAAGTTGCAGCTGTTCAAGTTTAGCGATTATTTACTTACATAACTGCGCGTTTCCTCAGGAATCTCGTCCCATTTGACTTCATTCACCGGGATTCCCCTGGAAAGTCCCCAAGCCGCTGCAATGCCTGCGGCTTCGCCCATGCTCATGCAGGTAGGCTGGATACGGAAGGAAGCCTGAGCGGCGAAGCTGCCACTTGCACAGCGTCCCACCACAAGCAGATTGGAAATCTCGTTGGTCACCAAGGCACGATAGGGAATCTCATAATACTCGCCCTTTTTCAGCTTTTTGCTGAGGTCCAGATTCACATCATGGATATCGATGGGATACGCCGTCCGAGCCACTGCATCGTGGAAATGCCTGGCATCGGTATATTCCTTATCTGTCATGTAATACTTACCACGGATGCGCCATGATTCCCGAACTCCCACCATGCTTGCTTCGCGGCTGATATAGGCCTTCTCAAAACCGGGGACGTTCTTGATGAAGAATCCTGCCAGACGGTGCATCATCTTCCGGCCGAAGGTCACAGCCCTGCTGTATGAGACGGTATCCGTGGCACTGAAGTTCAGTGCTGGCATCTCAGGACAGTTCATGGATAATACGGTGGGTTTGCCGGTAATCGTAAACGCCTGAATATACACAATATCATCCTCGGTCAGTTCACCCCGGGCAACACCGTCCTGGAAGAATTTCTCGTTCTGTTTCCACTTCCAGAACTGAAGGAATGGCCGGCCTTTCTTCCTCAGAGTGTCTTCTGCCAGTTTGTCGAAAGGACCTCTCTCTTTTACCCCCTTTATAATGAACTGATGATAGAGCTTGCCCATATCAATGCCGCCCATTTCAAAACGCAGGCTCATGGGCTGGTTGCGTCCTGTCTTTTCTGAGCCTTTTTCCACAGGAATGCCCGCAAACCGTGAAAGCAATGCGTCTCCCGTGCCATCGACGAAGGTCTTTGCCTGTATCTTTGCCAGTCCCTCAATGGTCTGGACAACACAGGAGACAATCTTTCCTCCATCAGTCACCGCCCCCACCAATGAAGTGTTGTAAAGGATATCTACCCCCGCCTCTTCACACATTTCATCATAGACAAAAGAAAGATATTCAGGCACATATTGTCCTCTGCCACCACCGAAATAGGAGTCAGTATCCACTCCAAGGAGCGGTGGCACCCCCTGTTTTTCCATGCGTTTGTTCAGATCCGTGATGTAGGGCGTATCGCTGTCATAGCAATAAGTAGCCATACATGGGAAAACACAGCCCAAGGTGGCCAGTCCCCCCAGGGAAATGCCTCGCTCCACAAGAACAACCTTCGCTCCTTTTCGCGCAGCGGTAACAGCAGCCGCAGTCCCCGCTACGCCACCACCAACCACGCAGACATCGGCATCAAAGAGTACGGGAAGCTCCGCATTATCGAAATCCATCGTAGATATCGTTGGCGAAGCAGCCTCTGCTTTTGCGGCATCCCCCTTGACTCCCAGAACAGTCCCGGCCGCTGCCAGCCCCATCAGTTTCATAAAACTGCGTCTGGACATCGGGATTGCAAATGAGTTACCCATAATACACTACCTCCAGTTCTTGGATGGACGGATGGGTGTACATTCCTGCCCATCAACTATTCCCTTTTGGCCTCGAACGATGATGAAAAGGTTCTTGGCCCCTGCAACAAGATTGACAGGCGGACCATTGCCGGAAAGCGCAGGCTCATGGCCCGCCAAAAGGCTACTTCGAAGTTTTTTTCAAGACTTGCAAAAGCAGCCTGCTGCTTCATAAGGAGTATTATCATTCGCAGTAAATTTCATCAACTATACATTACTTTCAATTGCGCATGTTTCACTTCCCCATGTGCAGAGTCTCCTCTATCTCCTTCTGCAGTACCGCCATGGATGCCTTTATCTCCAAAGTACGTCCAGCAGTAAGGCGTCCTAGTTCCTGGCGGTAGACTGAGGTCATCTCATGGAGCAGGCCGGCAATGCTGCTTTGGGTGTCCTGAGCTTCCTGAGAGGAATTGCCGGAGAGCAGCAAGTAGTTTTCCAGCAGGGAAAGGGTTTCTTCGTTCCAGTAGGTCACTACTTTTCTGGCCCCTATGACTTGGGAATCCAATGCCCCCAGGGAAACGGCGCGCTGTATCTCCTTCAGAACCTTCAATATATCCTCCACATAGCGCCTCACGCTCCTGTCGGAGATTTTCGTCCTTTGCTCCTCTATGGCCTTGAGTTGTTCTTTCAGCCTGGTCCTGATTTCCCGGCAGTAATCCCGGTAGTCCGGCTCTGCCTGTACTGGTACAGGCTCCGGCTCAGCGACCGCCTCTTCTTCTGCCCCACGCAGCTGTCCCCGCTTCCACAGCAGGTAATAGGGCAGGGCTCTGGCGTGGCGCTCCTTCAGCTCCTCCCACTCACCCAGCATCTGCCTGTAAAGTCCTTCGGAAAATTTATCTCCTGGAGGGCGCGCCCATAAGTCCAGTATACGGCGGGGTATTTCCTCCCCGTAGGACCTCATGAAGAGGTGCTCCAGATTGCTGCAAAGCAGGATGAAGATGATCAGCAGGACATTTTCCTTTAGGAACTCATATACAAAGGGAATAAACCCCAGCATGAGGACGAACAGCCCCCAGCCCAGCACATTGATGAAGATGCCTTCCATTTCCATGGCCAGGAAGCGCCGGGGAATAGGCTTCAGCAAGTTTTTCGCCGTCTGCTGCATCTTCCTGTTCCAGAGCTCAAGGGCATCTTCATAGGTGGCGGCACTGCAGGCAAAGACATTCTTATACAAGCCCTGGGGCGCAATCTTGTAAAGCTTTTCCCCCTTGGCGGAGCCAAGCTTCACATCCTTCATGGCGCAGATAAGATACTGCTCTTCCTTCCGCGCTGCTTCCAGATTCTCAAACAAGCCTATATCCGAGCCCGTCAGCAGGTCATAGGGACAGATAAAGCGGTCATGCTCCCTGGCATAAGCCCGCAGGAAGTCCCCGTCCCCCAGCAGCTTGAACTGATTCCACTTCTTCACGTCCTCACCTCCCCTGCAATTCATCCTGCTAGAGATATTCTCCGGAGGGTTGTTTTTTCCTTCTATATAGGTGGGCACAAGAAAAGTCCTGCAGATGTTTCACGTGAAACATTTGCAGGACTTCCTTTTATAGCGTTCCCGGGAGAGGTGGGAGGAGAGGGCCACCTGGCTGACCTGGGGATTGTTCTTCGCCGCACAGGCAAAGGGCACTGCCGCCATGACCCCGTCCCAGCCGGTGGGCAGCATGGGACCGGCCATGACCCGGGCTATTTCAAAATGCGGCGCAGCCAGCAGCCAGTAGAGGACCAGGCCGCCAAGGGCGATGACCGTCACCGTCGGCTCCTTTGCCGCGTCTATATGTATATCACGGCCCAAAAAAGGCGCTGACAGAGAGCCTCCTTTGGCTCCCCGTCAAGCGCCTTTGCTTGTGCCGGAAATTATGTTGCTATGACACTATACAAAAACAGTCTAAGTCAAGCCGTTTTTGACGAAATACTGTATACTTTCCTGAACATCTGCTTCAGCTGAGGAACACGCTTGCCTACTCAGCGCTTATCCTCATCCTTCAGCACCACTTTGGCATCGCACTCGAACATGCGGTTCCAGGGGAAATCCACCTGCACTTCCTGCACCTTCAGCCCCCATGGGAAACAGAGGTTTCTCTGCAAGAAATCCTTCAGCAGGGCAGCAGTCTTTTCCCGGGCAGGTTCCAGCTTCGCGTCCAGCTTGCCATAGCCCCCTTCACCCGGCCAGCCGCCCAGCATATTGGCCACCTGCTGGCGGACATTGGCCTGATAAGCCCAGTCATCCACATAACGGGTAAAGAGCAGGTCAGCTATATCTTCCTTGCTCATCTTATTCGCCAGGGAGGCAGCTCCCAGAAGGAAGCCGCTGCTGTTGGTGGCGGTGTTCCAGCCGCCATAGCCCTGCAGGCGGAACTGCAGGCCGTCCTTCCTGAGGCCTTCCAGCAGGGCATTATCAGCGCCATTGCCATAGGCAATATCTGCCACGGCCACGGGATACCCCTTCTGCACATAGTCATTTACCTTTTTGACAAAGTCTTTAGTCCCCTTGCGGAATTTCGTCGTATTCACAGGAAAGTTTGCCTCTGAGGTCTTGCCGTCTGGATTGGTGCTGACCAGCAGTACCAGGTCGGCCCGTTTGGGATCATTTACGGGTATGCCCCCCAGGGCCGCAATGGCCTTTTCCACAGAATCGCCGATTTTCTCATTGGTGTAGGTAGGGATAGTCTCAGCCCCCTTGCCCTTGGCATACTCCGCATATACAAAGGGCACATCCCGGAGATTGTCATGGATAGCCCGGGATACCATCAGCATGCCCAGCTCATCTGCCCCAGAGGTGACCACGGAGCGTGTCTTGCCCAAGGTCTCCCCCAATTCTTCCAGATGACGGCTCTCACGATGGGTCTGGGAGGGCACGGCGCTGTCATCGCAGCCCAGCAGGAAATAGTTGAACACACCAGCCTCGGCCATGGTCATGAAACGCTCATTGGCATCGTAATTCTTGGCCCGGCGCTGGAGCCAGTCATCCAGGTACTCAGCGGGAATCTCATCTTTGAGCTGCGCCAGCTGCTTCTTGTCCTGGCGGGAAAGCCCCTGCATTTCTTCCTTATCCAATAGGGCGGTGTAGGCGAAAATCTGGTCACCGTGGGTCTTGTAATAAGCCGGCTCCTCGCTGGAATAAGCCGCGCCCCGGGGTGTCCTCATAATTGTACCGAAAGCATAGAGGGGCAGACGCTTATGATTCTCATGAAAAGTCTTCAAGGCCTCCGCCCGCTCCATGATTTTCTCTGCGGTGAGGTCATGCTTGCGGGAGCCCACCAGACTGCCATAGAGCATGGCATCAGTAGACACCACCGCCGCCTGCGCCCCCGGAGAGTTTTCCTCCAGCCATTTCAGCAGCTCTTCCGGGTGCCCGTAATCCTTGATGCCCCCCAGCATCTCCTTGGGCGGCACCAGTACCTTATACCCAAGTTTTTCCGCCACCTCCACCGTCTGGCTGTCATTCACGGGACGGTTGTCGATGGGAATGTAGACAATCTTCTTCCCAGCCCCCGGCCCCTTGACGTTCACCTCAGCCGCCGAAGCCGCCGGCATCATGGTCATAGCCCCCAGGCAAAAAGCCGTCAACGCTCCTAATAATCTTTTATGCAAATCAATACCCCATTTCCACAGGTCTCAAGTGAAAGAAAAATACTATTGGCCACAGTGAGCAATTCAGCACAACATTCATTCTAACATCAGTTTATGAAAGAAACTTACAGCCGCTTCTCCACCGCCATAGTGGCAATCCTCACGCAATCATCGCAGGAGCAGAGCACCTTGCCTGTGCCCACGCCCTTGAGCTCTTTGCAGATGGTGGCGCCGACCTGTTCCTTGAACTCTGTGAGCATTTCCCTGGTCAGCATCTTGGTGGGCTGGCCGCTCTTGTTCAGCCAGCCAATGGTCATGGCAGCACCGCAGAGAGCTCCGCAGGTGGCCTCCATGCCTCCCATGCCGCTGCCGAAGCCGGAGCCCAGGGACAGCAGGTCCTCCTCGCTCATGCCGATCTCATCCTTGAAGGCCATCATCACTGCCTGAGCGCGGTTGTGTTTTTTCTTTAATTCCGCTGCCAGTTCGGCTCTCTCGGTCGTATTTTCCATGATAAACTCTCCTTTATAATCTACACAATACAGCTAAATACAATTTTACCATCTATTCCCATCTGCAACAACCGGCAGTAAAATGCAAAGCAGCCCTGCAAATGTTTCACGTGAAACATTTGCAGGGCTGTTTTCTTTTTGCTCGTCAGTAAAAGCCTTAGAGCTTCCCACCCAGATTCTCAAGGGTGTCGATTACTACCGCGCAGCCAGGTTCTACCCTCTGCATAAGGGCCCGCATCTTGTCTACCGGAAGAGATACACAGCCGCCTGTGTAGGGCTCGTTCACACCGAAGCAGTGCATGAAGATGGCAGAGCCTGCACCAGGCTTTCCTTCCTCATTGTAGCTGATATTCAGGCAATAGAGGTAGTGGGGATTGTAGTCCACAATATGCTCGCTGTCTTCTTTGTTCAGATTGGGCATCTTGCGGATGTCCACCATCTCGTTGTAGTGCATGCCAGGGCGGCTGTCCCCTGACCAGTAGATATTATCATCTACCTGGGTATAAGGCAGCTTGCATCCCGGGTCTTTCTCAATGCCGAAAGCCTTGGTGAAGTGGTAAGTGCCCACAGGGGTCTTGCCATCCCCCTCTTTTGTCTTGCCCAGTCCCTCCCTGCCGATGAAACCGGGAGTGGAAAGCACCTGCACCCAGTTGCCGTCACTGTCTTTCTCATGCATAGAAATCCAGGCCGACTGATGGGCTACGCCTCCCACTACTACCATCTGTTTGGCAGTGGATGCGGCAGGCAGCTTCGTCACCCAGGCAGGGCTGTAGACAACTTCCACAGCCTCCTGTACAGAGGCTTTGCCGCTGGGGAAGGTGAAGTAAGTGTCAGGATACGGTTCATTGCGCAGGGTGAAATGCCACCACTCCGTATCAAGGCCCTTGAAACCATGACGGAACATAGCCTGCTGCAGGATGCGGCGGTTCTTCAGCTGCTCGGGAGTCAGGTCCCCCTTGAAGTCCGGATGGGAACGTTCGCCGAAGTAGTCGAAGGTGCCGCCCATATCCACTTCTTTTTCGGTATTCATATCGAAAAGTGTCAGGTCCACCGTGCTGCCCCGGCTATGGCCGGAGCGGGCCATGATATACCCCTGGTCAAAGAGCACATCCTTATTGAGGTCAGGATAAAAATACTCCTTCATGCGGGTATCTTGCAGATTTTCCGCCCAGGCTTTGAAATGGTCCACGGCCATCTGGGGACGGTAAGCGTCGAAGATCTTCAAGCGATATCCTTTTTCCCTAAGCTCATCTGCCACATCCTTCAGGGCAAAGGCCGCTTCTTTGGTCATCAGGGCCACCGGCTCCTCATAGCCACGAATCCTGTCCCCTACGAAATTATAGGTGGAGTAGTAGCGTATCTCCTGTATCACATCCGGCACCACGTCTGCCAACACCACAAAACCAGAAGCATCCGCCGGATTCACCGCCGCAGCCTCTGCCACCGCCACACAGCTGACAGGCAGAGGCATAACTCCCTGGGGCAGGAATCCACCGCCGCCTACCAGCAGGCTGGCAACCAAAGCAGCTCCCGTCATTTTTTTTATATATCTCTTGTTCATGAAAAAACCTCCTTACAGGATTATGTCACATTCCTCTATTCTACATAAAACCGTCCATTCCTGCCCTATTCTCACTTATGTAGGAATACACGCCCACCAGACCGTCTTCACCTGCATCCGGGCAGGGGGACAGTACCTATGAAAATCACCTTCTACGCTATCGCACGTATGCTCAAGGCTTTTCTATTGCTTTTGATAAATATATCGTCCAGCCTGACACCCAACCAATCGAGGTATGTTTCACGTGAAACACCACCTCGATTGGTTGTCTTTTAGATTATCCCCGGGCGTATTTTGACGGTGTGTCCCTCTTGCAGGGTGACTTTTTCCACCAGGCAGGTCTTGGTGCCCACTGTGAAAAACTCAAATTCAGTCACATTTGGCAGTTTTGCCCACAACTCTTCCCGGTTGCTTCTCTCGGCCAGTGTCTGTGACGCTTCTTTCCCTTTGGGATCAAGAATCAGGACATAATAGACAGCCGGGGGGATATTCTCAAAGGCGAAATGACCTTTTTCATCGGCCTTAGTGTAGTAGAGGGGTTGGTTTTCAGGAATGATCCCTTCCTGATACCATCTCTGAACGGCAGCATAGGGAATGGCGTCAAAATTTATGTCGCTCCGAATCAGCCAAATCTCTGGCGCGGCAGATTTCTTGCCGTGCTTGGGGGCGCTGACATCCCACATCAGACCACCGCTGCCTTCCCCCCTGGCCACGCGCAACTGACTGCCATCCTCAAAGCGCGCAGGATAGACACTGCCTATGATATTGGCTGAGGCAGATGCAATAACGGTACCCAGGCACCAAGTCAAAAGAGTCAGCAGGATAATAAGGCGTTTCATGGCAATCCCCTTCCTTTCCAGAATGATTTGCTCTCTTTTATTTTCGCCTTGCATCGTATGTTTTCCTGCAAAGAGCATAACAGCGAGTGCTCCCAGGCTTGCCTAAAAAGAATGATATGATCAGCTGGCAGAAGTGGTATACTAAGAGAAATAACTGCCACAGAATTGCAAAGGAGAATGCCTATCCCCATCTACAATGCCAGCCTGAAAGAACTGGACCTGTCCGAAGTGCGCCGCTATGCGGGTCTTGCCAAAGCTGACTTTGATGAAAAAATGATAGAGGAAGCCGCCCAGGAAGCCCTGCTGCTCATCTCCCCCAGAAGTGCCTATGCCGTCTATGACTACGACTGCCAGCGAGGCGTTATCAAGGCAGATGATGAACTTGCCCTCACGGGCAAGTCCATCAAGAAACATCTGGCCGGCTGCGAAAAGGTGCTGGCCATCTCTGCCACCATCGGCCCCGATATAGTAGAAGCCATCACCCAGCATTTCGACGAAGGCCGCTACGCCCACTCCGTGCTGCTGGATGCCGCCGCCACGGAGGCAGTGGAGGAAGCAGCCAATGCCCTGGAGAAAATGCTCTCCCCCAAGATCAAAGCCCAAGGCTTTGCCAGCCGCTGGCGCTTCTCCCCCGGCTACGGTGACTGGCCCCTGGAAGCCCAGCAGGAGTTCATGCCCCTGACCTGTGCGGCAGAAATAGGCATCACCCTCACGGAAAGCATGATGCTCTCCCCCCGCAAAAGCGTCACCGCCATCATCGGACTATACCGCCCTGAGCAGGTCAGCGATGCCGTTGTCAAACAAGGCTGCCAAAGCTGTGGCCAGAAAGACTGCCCCAGCAGGAAAAAATAATATTTCACGTGAAACACATATAAAAAGGAGGTTGCTGCACATCGCTTTGATACAGTACCCTCCTTTTTAGGCTATTGCTGAAATCTTTCCAAAAGCCATCTCCCCGCCTCCTTTTGAGGAATTACACCAGCCCTGCGGAACAAAATAATTCTGCACTAAACCTAACCGTATAATCAATGAAGCCCTCCTATGCGTTAAAATTGAGAAAAAGGATTTTTTCGCGAAGGGGGCTTTGTTCATGATGAAACGCAGAGACTGGCTTAGGAAA
>ODAI013103427.1_pt1 | contig 13699 bp, 10 predicted proteins | sample 1539321 | NCBI WGS metagenome assembly ODAI01 (sample SAMN02144231, study PRJEB22623) | gut metagenome | biome: sheep rumen | host: Ovis aries | place: New Zealand
ATCGGTCGGGACTTTATGGATATACCTATTTGGAGTAATCTGTTTTGGCCTTCGGCTTACGACTATGACAATGGCCGCTCCTACCTTAATTGCAGAGGCGGCCATTGTCATAAGCCATTGAACTTAGTATTCAAGCGAACATCTTCTCAATCACATCCTTATACTTTGCCGTGATGACTTTGCGCTTGGCTTTCATCGTGGGCGTGAGCAAACCGTTGGCGATGCTCCACTCGTCGGCAAGGAGAACGTGTTTCTTGATTTTTTCGGTCTCGCCCAAACATTGGTTCAAGGTATTCACTTCCTTGGCGTAATGCTTAAGCACTTCGGGATTCTTGATCATCTCCTCATTAGAGGTGTATGGGATTTTCTCGTAAGCGCACCATGCCTTCAGGTCGGTGAAGCTCGGGATGATGAGCGCACCGGCGAATTTCTGGTTCTCGCCCACCACGAGAATTTGCTCGATCAGCTTGGAGGCGCAGAACTTGGCCTCGATAACGTCGGGGTTGATGTACTTTCCGCCTGAGGTCTTGAACAGGCTCTTGATGCGTCCCGTTATGCGCAGGCGATTGTATTGGTCTATTTCGCCCATGTCGCCCGTGTGGAACCATCCGTCCTCGTCGATGACTTCCTTGGTGAGTTCGGGTTGCTTGTAGTAGCCCATCATCACGTTGTGTCCACGGCAAAGGATTTCGCCGTTTTCGGCAATCTTAACCTCCGTTCCGGGCAGCGGCTGACCCACATAGCCCACCTCACGACCGTGAGGGTTGCGGGTGCTCACGGCAATGACGGGTGATGTTTCCGTTAGGCCATAGCCTTCGAAGACCGGCATTTTGATGGCCGAGAAGAACCCCGCTATCTTTTGCGAAATGGCGGCGGCACCCGACACGATGATATCGAAGTTCTCGGCTCCAATGTTGGCGCGTATCTTGCTGTAAACCAATTTGTCGGCCACTCTCAACTTTATGTCGTAGAACCAGTGGCGGCTGACGGAATCGATCTTGTAGCGCTCGCCGAGGCGCAAGGCCCAGAAGAAGATCATCCTCGCGATGCCCTTCTGTTTCTTGCCCGATTGGTAAATCGCGTCGTAGAAACGCTCCAGCACACGCGGCACGGCACACATCATCGTGGGATGGATTTCGCGCATGTCGGCTGCGATGGTTGCCAAACTTTCGGCGTAATAGATCGACATTCCGCGATATTGGTAGCAATAGTTCAGCGCACGCTCGTATGCATGGCAAACCGGCAGGAAGCTGAAAGCCTTGTCGGAGTGGTCGCTGATGGTGTAATGGAAATTCTTGAATTGGTTCATAAGGTTGTGGTGCGAGAGCATCACGCCTTTGGGTGTTCCCGTAGTGCCCGAGGTGTAGATGATGGTGGCACATTCCATTTCATCGACGGCGGCCTTTCGAGCCTGAAGCTCCTCGGCGTGAGGATGTTCCTTGCCGAGTTGCATCAGTTGGTCGAAATAAGGGTATTTCTCGCGGTCAAGCATGGTATAGACCAGTTTCACGTTGGGCGCGTCGGGCAGGATGTTGGTCACCTTGTTCATCACCGAGAGGCCGTCGATGACGACCATCTTGGCATCGCAGTCGGCAAGGATGTAGCGATAGTCTTCCTCGCTGATGGTGGGATAAATCGGCACGGTGACGGCACCCACTTGGCTGATGGCCATGTCAAGCATGTTCCATTCAGGGCGGTTGGTCAGGATCATGGCCACCTTGTCGCCTTTTACAATGCCCAATTCGATGAGTGCATAGCTAAGGACGTTGGACTGGTCCTGATAGTCTTGGGCACTGTATTTCACCCATTCCCCATTCTTCTTTCCTGCAAGGGCGGCTTGCTGGTTGGGGTACTTCTCCACATAATTCTGGAGCAAGTCAAAGACTCTTTTGATTTCCATATCCAATATGTTTTCGTTTTCAATTGAATTGCAAATATAGAGTTTTTCCATATTCGCTCAACTTATTTTAGCAAAACGCCGATTTTTCGGCTTATCAGATGCAGAGGCACACCAAGGCTGCCAACACCATCAGCAGCGGGATGATCTTGCTGCGGATGTTTTTCTCCTTGAAGCCGAAAATGCCGTAAACGAAGGAAACCACAAGACGCACACCATAGAGAATCAACGGGATGAGCACTACCACGGCAGCTTCTTGTTTCAGGCCGGTGAGGTAAATGACATCGGCAACGGTGACAAAAACAGCCATCGCCACGATGCCCCAACGCCACTCGAAAGGCTGCTCCTTGCGCTTTGGGAGCCAGATAAGGAGAAACAGCACTGCCATCATGAGGAAGTCGTAGATCGTGTACCACGCTTGGATGGTGGAAGGCGAAATGCGCTCCTTGCTGAGGAGGAACTTGTCGTAAACGCCGCTCAATGCCACCAGAACGGCCGAAGCAAGAAGCATATAGACCCACTTGTTCGACTTGAACTGTATGCCTTCGAGCTTGCCCGAACGGTTCATCAAATAGAACGACACCAAGGCTAGGACTAACCCAACCCATTGGATCGCAGTCAGTTTCTCTTGAAAAATCAAGAAAAGCAGCACAACCGAAATGGCTGGCCTTAGCTGATTGACAGGTCCAACCACGGTAATGGGCAGGTGCTTCATGGCCGAGTAGCTGAACATCCACGAGCAAAGGATGATGGCGGTCTTGCCTAATATTAATAGGTGTTGCTGCGCCGTAATTGGCTCGATGAACAGCTTCTGCATGAATCCGCCCGCAAAAATCTCGGGGTTGAACGCCGACAACAGCACGAAAGGCAGGAACAATGCCCCGCTAATCATGGTGCTGTAGAACAAAACAGGGATGATGGCGTTTTTGACGACAGTTTGTTTCTTGAAGATGTCGTAAAAGCCCAAAAGTACGGCTGATACCAAGGAAAGGATGACCCACATGGCGAGTAGTTTTTGCGGCGCAAAAATAAAGGTTTTTGTTGAATGTTGAATTGTTTATTTGTTGAAATGACAATTCGCCGCAACGAAAAGAATAATTCAGTATGAATTCCTAATTAAATCGATGTAAACTGGCAAGTGGTCGCTGAAACCGCCGAAATAGCGCGGCCCAACATAGGTGCGAAACAGTTTCTTGCCGTGATACACATCATCTTCTTCAAACAAGAAATCGGCAGCGAAAATCCTTGCACTACCCATTTGATAATGAAGCCCTTCCCTATCATCCATTATGCCTTCGGTTACAATGATTTGGTCGAAAATCTGCCAGTCGGCTTGGTGCTTCAATGTGCCCTCGAAACCCAATCCATCGGCCTTGGCAAACAGGTTGAGGAAGCAACCCTTTTCCCTTTCTGACGGATGCCGCGCCTTCAAGACATCGTAAACGCTCGGGTCGGTAGGACAGTCGTTCAAGTCGCCCATCATGACGACTTTGGCCTGATAGCCTTCAGGCATGGAGGAGCAAATCGAATCGACCTTGGCACGCAAAATGGCCGCCGAGCAGGAGCGCGAACCCACCGTTTCCAACTCGCCACTATATCTTGATGGCCAATGGTTTACGAAAACATGAATGGTGTCGCCATGGGACGTTGAGCCTGCCGAAACGCCGACTTCTTTGGCGATGAACTTCGCATAAAGGATGTCGCGGGAATGGTAGGCCGGGTCATCAGGATTGTAATACGGAAACACCGCGCTCTCGACGAGCATGAAATGGTCGAGCGAATACACGATGGCCGGGTCGATGCCGCGCTTGTCAGGACCTTCGTAATGAACGATGCGGTAGTTGTGTTTGTTCAAGGGCGTTTGCTCGAAGACGGCACTCAGAACATACTCATTTTCCACCTCACACATCCCGATGATGCCGATAGGATAGTTCTCCGACATGGCGAGAATGGCCTTGTACATGTTGTTGCGCTTCTTGTAGAAACGGCTTTTCGTCCAGTGCTGCATCCCATCCTCGGTGAAGGCGTTGTAACTCTTCGTGCTATCCACGAAGGGGTCGAAGAAGTTCTCCATGTTCCAGAAAGCGATACGCACTTTATATTGCGCTAAAACACATGTTGTTACAAAAAATAATATCAAACAAATCAGAAAAAGTCTTTTCATAGTATCCCGATGATTTCCACTGCAAATTTAGGAAATATTTTTATTTTTGCACCATGAAATTGAAATTGATCATTCTGCTGCTATTCCTTGTTTCAAAACTCGGTCGAGCGCAAAACACGGACTTCTGGAACGGCATTGAGGCTTTCGACGGACCGACCAACGAAAACCCAATCCTCGCCGCACAGTTGGACTTCTATTTCGACAAAATGGTGGCACCCATACCCGACTCCATTACATTGGAAATCAGCCGCTTGATTGAAAGGACAAACGACAATCCCGAGCTCCGCGACTTCATACTTTGGAAACTTTTGGACAAGTACCAACATCCCGAATATATGGCACAAGACCAAGTGTTCGTCTGGCTCTATGACAAATACTTTTCCCAGCTGGAAATCAAGGACTTGAACACCGCCAACTTGGCCTTGATTCGCGACAAGGCTGAGCGGTTAAGGCGTTTGGCCCTGTTCAACGCTGCACCTGAAATCAGACTCGAAAACACGGATTTACAATCCGTTGAAAGCAAATACACTGTTTTGTTCTTCTTTGACCACGACTGTGACCTTTGCCATCAGGAGAGGCTGGATTTGGATTCGGTCGTTGCACAACACACTGAAATCAAGGTGCTTGCCATCGATATGAATACGGACGACCGTCGCGTGGATGCGCTGTATGGCCTTTACGACATTGAAACCACTCCCTTGATCTATGTCCTCGACCGCCACAAACGCATCATTGGCAAGAAAATACGAGCGCGACAAATCCCCTTTATCCTAAAAAGCCACATACCTTTCCAATAAAGGATTGACAGGCTCGTCTTGACCTATCAGTGCGTTGAGTTGATCCCAATCCTTAATCATGCCTCGTTTTTCGCGTTGGTTTACAATGCATTTCACTTGGTTGTAGTTTAGATAGGGATGTCTCACCAAGGCCTTGAAATCGGCACGGTTCACGTCGATTTTGCGGATTTCAGCCTCACCAATATTGATATAGCTTTGCACAACATTGTAACGCGCCTCATCCATGCCTTTCACTTCCAAAAGTTGCTCTTTGTTGAGGAAACCGCCCAACTTCTCGCGATAGGCCACGATGCGCGTTGCAGTATAGCCCCCGATTTGCGGCAGTTCGACCAATGTGGCCGAATCCACCTTATTCAAATCAACCATTGGTATGGATTTTGAAGGGGATGTATTAACTTTCTGATAATCTTTCACTTCCTCATTCGACTTCTTATAATCTCTTCTTGTCACCTCGGGCAAGACGATGAAAGATTCCAACTGGGCGAAGTCTTCCTCGCTGATGGTGTAGAGCTTGGCCAAGTCGTTCTTCGAATAGAATTTGCCTCCTTTGGCTTGATAATTCATGATGTTGCGTATTTGCCTGTCAGTCAGTCCGATTTGCCTCCATTCATCTTCTGTCAAGGTGTTGGGATTGAAGGGGAAAGGATGCAATTCGGCCACATCTTGTGTTTGCTCGACCATCTTGCTTTGCTGTTCCCATAGAGCGTGTTGGCGCAAAGCCAACAAGGAATCCAAATTGTGCAAAGAGGCTTCGCTCAGCGACTTACGACCTTGATGAAACACATTAGCCAGAACCAAGGCCAAGATAACCGCCAAAATCGAAATGACGGCCACACGCTCTCCTTTGCTGAATGACAACCATTTGCGAAAACCGTCCATTATCTATTGATTAATCCGCTAACAAAGACCAAAACTATAGCCAATGGAGCCAAATACTTGATAATAAAGTAAATGAGGCTTTTCAATGGTGCTTTCAACATTCCCTCGTTGCTCACCTCGGCGAAGAACCTTTTCTTGCCGAACCTCCATCCAACGAAGACGACTATCAACAATCCGCCTATGGGCAACATGATATTGGACGAGATGAAGTCCAAGCCGTCAAACACGGTATGGCCAGCGATGACAAGAGGCGTGTCCTTCATCAGGCTCAACGAGGCGAAGGCACCCATCAGCACAGTCACAGCACAGGCTATGATTGTGGCTTTTTTGCGATTGATGTGCAGTTCCTCGGTGATATAGGCGACCACAACTTCCAAGAGCGAGATTGTGGAAGTCAGCGCGGCAATGGCCAAGAGCACGAAGAAGATGATGCAGAAGACATAGCCGCCGGTCATTTGGTTGAAAATCATCGGTATTGTGTTGAACACCAACCCCATGCCTGCAGTCGGTTTAATGCCGAACGAGAAGGCCGCAGGGAAAATGACGATGCCTGCCAAAACCGCCACAAGGGTATCGGACAAGGTGACGGAGAGTGCCGTGGTGGTCAGGTTGTCAGATTTCTTGACGTAGGAACCGTATGTGACGAGCACACCCATGCCCATGCTCAACGAGAAGAAGACCTGCCCCATGGCGCTAATCACCTCCTTGCCTGTGATTTTGGAGAAGTCGGGCTTGAAAAGGAAGGCCAAACCCTCCTTGGCTCCCGGCAGGGTCACGGAGCGGATGCCGAGGACGACCAAAATAACCAGAAGCAAGGGCATCAGTATCTTGGAAAATTTCTCTATGCCGTTTTGAACGCCTCTAAAGACCACAAAACCCGTCAGGAAGATGAAGATGGCCTGCCACAACACATTACGCCATCCCGATTCGTGGAAGGTGTTGAAGTCCTGCTCGATAGCGGCCAAGTCCTTGCCGTGGAACGAGTTGGTGACTGCCTTGACAATGTATTCGAGCGTCCAGCCCGAAACGGTGGAATAGAACGCGAAAATCAACAAGCCGCACAACACGCCCATATAACCGACGAATGGCCAAAACGATTTCGGCGCCAGTTTTTTGAAAGCCCCAACTGCATTGCTCAGCGTGTGCCGTCCGATGACCAACTCGGAGAGCATCACCGGGATGCCAAGGAAGAGTACAATGCCGAGATACATCAACAGGAAGGCAGCGCCTCCGTTCTCTCCCAACTCGCATGGGAAACGATAGATGTTCCCCAATCCGATGGCCGATCCGGCAGCGGCGGCAATGATGCCGAGTTTTGATCCGAATCCGTCTCTTTTATTTTCTTTAGCCATGTTCTTGCGTTTATAGGATTAACGTTTCTCCCCGTATGCCAGGTCGCCCACGTCGCCGATGCCCGGCACGATGTAGGCTTTGGCGGTAAGTTCCTCGTCGATGCTGCCCACCCAGATGGTGACCGGCTTGCGCGACATTCTGCTCTTCACATGCTCCAGTCCATCGCTGCTGGCCACAACAGCCGCTATGTGGATGTGCTTGGGTTGCACTTCGTCAAGCAGTCCGTCCAAGGTCTTGACGATGGACTCGCCTGTTGCCAGCATCGGGTCGCAAAGGATGAGCACCTTGTCGTCGAGATCGGGCGAAGAGTAATACTCCACCTTGATTTCATAGTCCTCGTTCTTGTCGTATTTGCGATACGCGGCAACGAATGCACTGTCGGCGTGGTCAAACATGTTGAGCATTCCGTTGTGGAATGGAACTCCGGCGCGCAGTATGGTGGCAATGACGGGTTGCTCCTTGACGAGTTCTATTTCCTTGATGCCCAGCGGTGTCACCACTTCTTCCATTTCATACTCCAGGGTTTTGCTGATTTCGTAAGCCATGATTCCGCCGATGCGCTCAAGGTTGTGTCGGAAACGGAAACGGTCTTGCTGGATGGCGGCGTCGCGAAGCTCAGCCATAAAGTGGTTAAACACGCTGTTGGTCTCGCCCAAATTGTGAATCTGTATCATGGTTTGTGCATTTAATTGGCACAAAAATATAAGTTATTTTGATATGAAGCAAAATTTATTTCGTTTTTCGCTTTTTCCATAGATTCAGCAAAGCCTTCCCCATTGGCGACATAATATTATAGGTATAGGCCGGATACCGCTTCTCTTCGCCGCCGAAACCGAGGTAGAAACGCGCCAGATTGTCGTCGTCGGAGCCTTCAAAGTCGAAGGTAACTGGCTGGTTGGCAAATCGTTGAAGTGTTCTGTCGAGAAGAAAACTCATGGCTTGGACGTCCTTGCCACGGTCGCTGTTGCCAGAGAAAAGGAAGGTGACACGACTTTCGGTTTGCATGAACAAAGCACCACAAAGCGGTTCGTCGGAGCCGTTCTCCGTCACGCCAAGGGTGAAGGCGGCATTGCGTCGTTGCGCCGACTCGGCCAAACTAATCAAGGTGGCGTATTCCTCATCGCCCCAAACACCCACTGAAACGCCACGGTTTTCCCTGAAAAGTCGAATGATTTTTCTTATGTCGATATTTTCAACAATCTGTAAATCAAAGTTTTCCGATTTGGCGAGATTGCGTTTCGTGTTGGTGTGGTAATTGATGCGTATCGTGGCGTAGTCTTGGTTCAAATCCAAGGTGACATTCCTATGATAATCAATGCTTTGCAACTGGTTTTCAAGTACATTTCCCTCGTTCAGCCTGATTTCGGCGAAACGGAACTTCTTTGGGATGGCGTGCAGGAAACCTTGCAACATTTCAGTTGTCACTTTTCGCCTCGAAAACACGCCCAGCTGTTGCACGAAAAACGGCTGGAAGAGATAATTCACCCCAAACTTCTTCCCTCCGGTAATTGGCATAACCGCCTCATAGTCATTGAGGACCGATGCCGACCACTCGGGATGGACGATGTCCAAATACCAGGATTGGGCATAAACCAAGCCGCAGTCGGAAATGAGGGCGTCCCATTTCGCGCGGTCGATATGGCTATTTTCAAGGAAGCGTATCATTGGGTAATATACTCCAACAGTTTCCGATACATCTCAGGCCATCCGACCCAACGTTTTTCGCCGCCAAGGGTCTCGTTGTGAGTGAGATAGATAAACGTCCCGCCCACGGCTTTCACTTCATCGACGAGCTGTTTGGCAAGATTGAGCGAAGCCTCCACATCGAGGTTGAGGTAGTCGCGCATGGTGCCGTCCATGAGGGCGAAGGGATGCACCCAAAGGTTGGTGGCCATGTCGTTTTCGAGGTCGAAGAAGCGGAACGTGTCGGCGATGCCCGCACGGAATCCGGCCTGCGAGGCAAAGCCCATCGTATAGTCGTCGCTGATGTCCAACTCGATGAGTTTCTGGTAACTACGCGGCAAGTTCATTCTCAAAAAATGCTGTCGGCTCTTGGTGAGTGGGCGGTGCAGCACCTCTGAAAGCCCGTCGATTTCTGCTTGCATTTTCTCAAGATTTAGGTAGGATGAAAAAGAGGGATGGATGCCCACGTCGGCATAGTCGCCGAGCCGCTTGATGAGCGAGCGGAAGGCCTCGTTGCGGATGGAGATGTTCTTGTCGTTGGTGTCGTAATCGCCGCAGAGAATGAAGTATATCGGCTTGAGTTTGAACTCTTTCTGAAGTTCAAACATGAAGTCGAATGAGTCGAAAGGGTCTTGGCGTTTGCCGCGCAACACCGTGTGCCGCTCGCGCAAAGCCTCGCGGTTGCCGGCGGCCAAATCCTTAAAGAATCCGCCCAAAGTGCGGTAAAGTCCCTTGTTTTTGTAGGCCCAAGCCGCGTCGATGTCGTAGGTCGGGATGAACTCGAACTTGCGTTCCTTGAAAGATAGGTCGGAATAAACGTCTTTTAGTCTGGTTTTCAGCGCGATAGCCCAGATATTGACCAAAGGCTTTTGGAGCATTCCGTTCTCGAACATCCAGGTCGATTTGGCTTGGAAACGGCCGTATTTGTCGCGCACCTGAGGCAGGTATTCCTCGTAGCGCGAAACCAGATAGAACGAGGCCGCAAACACATCGAAGGGCATCAGCGTATCCTTTCCATAGACAGGAAACAGGCCTTTCACATTCTCAAAGTCCACCGAGCTTTTCTCTTGGTCGTTGATGTGCCGTTCAAAGAGCAGATTGACAGCCTTTTGGAAAGGGGCTTCGCCTATTCGCGACGGACCGTAAGCCATTTTCGGGGCTTTGCAGGCACTGAATTTCTCTTCGTCGGAAGTCAGCGTGAAATCAAGGCCCAGCAATTGCTTGAGAACCAGGTCGAAAGTATAAACCACGCGGTCGGTGATTTTGGGAACGTGGACGAGCATTTTCATGGGACAAAAATAAGACGATTTTCAATGCCAACGGCAAAAACGGTGAAAATTGTACACGTTAAGCGAAAAAGTTGTATCTTTGTCGATTGTTTCAACCCCACCGACATGGAAAATTTCGTCGTATCCGCAAGAAAATACCGCCCGATGACCTTCAACACCGTTGTGGGTCAAGGCTCCATCACCAATACCTTGAAAAACGCCATCCGCAACAACACTTTGGCGCAAGCCTTCCTGTTTTGCGGTCCGCGCGGCGTGGGCAAGACCACCTGCGCACGCATCATGGCCAAGACCATCAACTGCCTGAACCCCACCGAGAACATGGAGGCCTGCAACGAGTGCGAATCGTGCCGTGCCTTCAACAACAACGCCTCGTTCAATATCTATGAACTTGACGCTGCTTCGAATAACTCCGTTGAGGACATCCGTAGCTTAGTTGATCAGGTGCGTATTCCTCCGCAAATCGGGCAGTACAAAGTCTATATCATCGACGAGGTTCACATGCTTTCGGCGCAGGCCTTCAACGCCTTCTTGAAGACCTTGGAAGAGCCGCCCGCGTATGCCAAATTCATCTTGGCCACGACGGAGAAACACAAAATCATCCCGACCATCCTTTCACGCTGCCAAATCTTTGATTTCAAGCGCATTACGGTCGATGATATTGCCAAGCATTTGGCATTTGTCGCCCAAAGCGAAAGCGTGAACGCAGAGCCAGAAGCCTTAAACATCATCGCGCAGAAGGCCGACGGCGCCCTCCGCGACGCGCTCTCCATTTTTGACCAGATGGTGAGTTTCAGCGGCAAGAACATCACCTACAAGGATGTCATTGACAACCTGAACGTCTTGGATTACGACTATTATTTCCAAATCGTCGACCACATCCTGCAAGGTCAAACCAGCGACATCCTATTGATCTTGAACGACATCATCAGCAAAGGCTTTGAGCCACAGCATTTTGTGAGCGGCATGGGCAACCATTTGCGAAGCCTGATGGTGTGCAAGGATGCAGTGACGGTGCAGCTTTTGGAAGTCAGCGAACAACTGAAGCAAAAATATTTGGCGCAAGCGCAAGCCTGTCCCCTGCCCTTCTTGATTAAAGCCTTGGAAATCAATAACCAATGCGACATCGACTACCGCGCCGCCAACAACAAGCGGCTGCATTTGGAGATTGCTCTATTAAGAATGTGTGCTTTGTGCAGCAAGGATTTGACCATGCCGACGGCGCAGGCGCAACCCGTTCAGGTGGCGCAGAACAAGCCCGCCCAACAACCTGTTTCACAGGGAAACGGGCAGACACTTGGGGCTACTGCAACACCGACCGCACAACCCCAGCAAACTGCACATACACCAACTCCAACGCCCACACCACAACAACCAACAATTCAACAATCAACAATTCAACAATCAACAATTCAACAACCCAGCCCTCCCGTTTCGACAGGCTCAACGTCCGCCCAGCCCGTAGTAAGGCCACGCGGAACCACCAGTGGCATCAGCATCAACAGCGCATTGCAACAGGCTGAAAAGAAAAACGAGGAACCAGAAGAAACCTGGGACAACGCTTTCACGCAAGAGCAACTGACGGCATCGTGGGCCGACTTTGTGGGCCGATACAAGAAAATCTCACAAAGCTTTGTCGCCGCCATCGGGAAATACATACCTAAATTAATAGGCAACTCCGAAATCCATTTCAGCGTCGATAACATGCTTTTCGAGCGCGACACCGACGGAATGAACGCACTGAAGAACCACCTTAAAAACACCTTGCACAACAACCAGTTCAAGCTCGTGCCCGAAGTGATGGAACGCCCCGCCGAAATTGAGGCCTACACCGACAAGGACAAGTTCGAGAAAATGGTGGAAGAAAGGCCATATTTGCGGACGTTGCAGACGGAATTAAAACTGGAGGGAGACCTTTGATTAGTTGAAAGTTGAAAATTGATAGTTGATAATTAGATGGTGAAACCTAGTCCCAGAGGGACGGCAGATATTAGGCAGGCGGTGAAAACCCCTGCAAATAAAAAGAATAACGAATAAATTCCAATCAAATCATAATCAAATGCAAAAAAAGAATGTAATCGCCATGACGGTTTTATGCACAATGGCAATGGGTTGCGCTGAGAAACAGCAGCCAGCCGAACAACAGACCAAGAAAGAGGTGTTTCCGGCCATCGAGTTGGGCAACATGGACACCAACATCAATCCGGCGGAGGACTTCTTCCGCTATTGCAACAACAACTGGATGAAGAACAACCCGATTCCTGAAGAGTACTCCACCTTCGGGGCCTTCACCGAGATTGACCAACGCAACGAGAAGCTCATCAAGGACATCATCGACGAGGTGTCAGCCGATGCCAACGCCACACAAGGCAGCATGGCACAGAAAATCCGCGACTTCTACAACGCTGGCATGGACACCGTGGCCATCGACGCACGCGGTTACAGCGAACTGAAGCCATATTTCGAAATGATTGACGGCCTCACCGACAAGGCACAACTCGCCGAGCTGATGGGCAAGCTCCATAGCGACGGTATCGGCGGCTTCTTCAACGCTGGCGGCAGCCCCGACCCGAAAGACGCCAACATGGTCATCATGCACCTCGACCAAGGCGGATTGAGCCTCACCGACCGCGACGACTACCTGAAAGAAGACAAGCAGGAAATGCGCGACAAGTATGTGGAACACGTCGCAAAGATGTTTGAACTTACTGGCACTGAGGCCGAAGCAGCTGCCGACAAGGCCAAGCGCATCCTCGCCCTTGAGACCGAATTGGCCAAAAACTCGATGAGCCGTGTGGAACGCCGCGACCCCGACAAGACCTACAACATGCGCACACTCGACGAATTGCAGAAAACGACACCCAATTTCGACTGGAACACCTATTTCAAGAACGCCTGTGCCCCAGTGATAGAGAGCCTCAACGTGGGCATGCCCGACTTCATCGCCGCCATGAACAAAACCATCGTCAACGCCGACTTGGAGACCATCAAAGACTATCTGCGTTGGAAAGTCATCCACGGCAGCGCCCCGATGCTGAGCAGTGACCTCGATGCCGAAAACTTCAACTTCTACGACAACTACCTCTATGGTCAGCAAGCGCAACAACCCCGCTGGCGTCGCATCCTCGATGCCACTTCGGGCTGCTTGGGCGAAGCCATTGGCCAGCTTTATGTCGAAAAGCACTTCCCCGCCGAGGCTAAGTCCAGAATGATGGAACTCGTTGGCAACCTGCGTGTTGCCTTGGGAGAGCGTATCAAGAACCTTGAATGGATGAGCGACGAAACCAAGGCCAAAGCCCTCGTCAAACTCGATGCCTTCAACGTGAAGATTGGTTATCCCGACAAGTGGAAAGATTACAGCAAGTATGAGGTCAAACCTGACTCTTATTTCGAGAACGTACATCGCGCCATCCGCTTTGAGACCCAGAGAGAGATGGCCAAAATCGGCAAGCCCGTCGATAAGGACGAATGGTTCATGACGCCTCAGACCGTCAATGCATACTACAGCCCCGAGATGAACGAAATCGTGTTCCCCGCCGCCATCCTTCAGCCTCCGTTCTTCAACATGGACGCTGACGATGCCGTCAACTACGGTGGCATCGGCGTGGTGATCGGCCACGAAATGACCCACGGCTTCGAC
>ODAI011887832.1_pt1 | contig 13697 bp, 1 predicted proteins | sample 1539321 | NCBI WGS metagenome assembly ODAI01 (sample SAMN02144231, study PRJEB22623) | gut metagenome | biome: sheep rumen | host: Ovis aries | place: New Zealand
CGGCGCACACCCCCACACCCAAAACCCCCAATCCCCAATCCCCAATCCCCAATCCCCATTAAATTAAAAAATATATTATAATAAAAATATTATAAAAAAATAATTATAATTAAAATTATTAAAATTATATAATTTAATTTATTTTTTATTTTTTTTTGTATTTATTAATAATTTTTTTATGCCTTAATGGGGTTTGGGGTTGGGGGTTTGGGGATTGGGTTTGGGGGATTGGGGATTGGGCCCAATCCCCAATCCCCAATCCCCAATCCCCAATCCCCAATCCCCATGAGCCATATAATAATTATTAATAAATACTAAAAAAATTAAAAAATAATTTAAATTATTCGTTTGTTTTATAAATAAATAATTATTTTATTAATAAATAATATAAATTGACTCATCCCAACAAAGCGCAAAAACCTCGAGTCAAATAAAAATAAAGAAAGAAAGAATAAATAAATAAAATAAATTAAAATAGTAATTTGCTAAAAAATCTTTTTATTCATCCGTACTTAAAATCAAAGCAACACCAGCAAGAATCCATTGAATTGGGTCAGTCTCATCATTTTCCATCTTAAGATATGCAGTAAATATATAAGTTCCACCTCTGGCTGTTGTGTAATATACAGGGCATTCATAATATCCTTTAGTATTTTTATGTTGTAATTCAATGGCATAAACTCTCATTACTGGGATTTTAGGATCTAATTCTTTGTTTACCATCTCCGTTAAAAATCCAGGCGCATCCGGATTTGAATCTTCCCATTTTGCTCCTTGTAAGAACATACCAGTCAAATATACTCCACCATCTGGAGGGTAATCTTTAACCATATCTTCAGTCATATTAGTAATTTCAGTCATAGTATCTAAATCATCCAAGGGTAGCACTTTTTGTCTTGCGGTTTGTTGTTTTACTGCTGTAATGAATGACATAGGATTACATAATAATGTAATATTAAGACATTTGGGTGTTTTTAAATCAGAAGTCCATTCATCCATTTGATCATGTCGTTTTAATAAATCATCGAACCAGAATGATAAAGGCTTTTTAGAAGGATATCCAGCTGCTGTATCCCATGAACCTGGTAATTTATTATATTTAATTGATTGCATTAGACTTTCCATTGCATCAGTCATATTAAGTTCACCATTAAGACCCTTTTCTAAATCTTCTAATGATTTAAGACATGAACTAAATATCGAATTAAGTCTTTCACATTCTTGGAAGGCGACTATTTCATAAGGAGTAGGTGACCTTCCACCACTTTGTGCTTTTTGTCTTAGAGTTGAAATTGAGAAAGTATTTTTTTCTTTTAATCTATCAGCGTAACGTTTAATAGATTCCATCATTGGGTCGACTTTCGGCTTATTTCCACCTCCTTGTTTCTTCTTTTTATCTTCTTCTTTTTCTTCATTTGATGAAGAGGTACCACCACCTTGAATATCTAAAATTGAATTAAATACATATTGTCCTTGACTTGTTAAGTAAGAAATTTCTGCATTGGGATGTAAATAGAATAATATAGGAGATTCAGCTGGTAATTTATCGTTGATATATTTCATATATTGTTCATAATTGAATTTACTGGGATCTGGAGATTTGAAATTCTTGGCTAAATTTGCTCCTGTTAATAATTCAGGTTTTATTAATGTTTTCAAATAAGCATTATTTGTTCTTCTATCCCAGTTATCTGTAATATGACCACCATACATAATTTCTCCATAAAGATATCTTAAATCTTCATAGGGAACTTTCTCGTATTTTTCTAAGTAGTTATTTAATACATCAGCACATATTTGTAAATCACCTTCATTGAAATTATATTTAGTAGACCATCCAATAGCTCCGAATTTTCTTCTACCAATAATCAACGAATGGAAAAAGCATAATGAGAACAAAATCGCTTTGAATTCATTTTTCTTTGAACATGAGTCTAATCTCGCTTGATTGAAATTGCCGAAAGCTCTTTTCATATTTGCTTTAAGATCCTGTGGAGCTTCATTTGATACTTTAATCGAAGCTTGTAATATAGGTTCAGGAATTATATCTATAGTAGGAAGCGGAGGAGGCTCAGATGATATGAAGCATCTGAATCCTGGATGAGCAGTTTGTGATACACGCTCAAGATCATTTTCAAATCTTTTGATCCATTTTGACATAAGATGTAAATTCTGTAGCATGATCCATTTTCCTTCTTTGGCGCACTCTTCTAACATTTTATTAGCACGATCTTCCTGTCCTTGACCCATAGGAATATTTATAAAAGTACCCTTAGCGATAGATTTATCCATAGTGGCTCCTAGTTCTTCTACGTCTTTTGTTGGATCTATACCAGGGAATAAAACGAAGAATATCGGTGTTAATGCAGATGTTTCCTTGAATGTTGCAGCCATATCAAATGTAGTAGATTCAATATATTTATCTCCCATATTTTCTCTTATATAATTAGTAATAGCAGATGTAATACGATCTGGTCTTAAAGCTTTAATAATTAATAATTTTTGGAACTCTGTTAGTTTAGATTGAGACTTGGGCATTTCAGATTCCTCGGCTTTTTCATCCTTTAGCCATTTTCTCCAATAGGTGCTTTCGCTGTTAGATGAAATTATATCTAATAAACCGGCGAATATTTCTAATTCTTCTAATCCTTTTACATTTGCGATTTGATAATCTTTTAATATTTCTTTTGTAGTAGCACTGACTTCTTCCAGTTCTCCTTTTTTACCCTCAATTAAAAATGATAATTCTCTTGGGATTATTTTTCCTGCTTTTAATAATATTCTAAATGTAAGTAATGTTGCGAAAATTAATTTATGCGATTCAAATAGACCTCTACGTACATAATAGAATGAGAATTCAGTTATTGCTGTTACTAAATCTGTTACTCTTTGATTCCTTTGTTGATCAGTCATATCTTCATCTTCGACTTCTTCTTCATCTTCTTCCTCAGCTTTTTTTTCTTCTTTCTTTTCTTCCTTTTTCTCTCCTTCTTCTCCTTCTTTCTTTTCTTCACCTTCTTCTCCTTCCTTCTTTTCTTCACCTTCTTCTCCTTCCTTCTTTTCTTCACCTTCTTCTCCTTCTTTCTTTTCTTCACCTTCTTCTCCTTCTTTCTTCGCTGGCTCACCTTCAACTACTTGTTCTGGTGGTTTTTCTTCTTTTTTTTCTTTAGGTTCTTCCTTGTTTTGCTCTTCTTGACCTTCTTCTTTTTCTTCTCCTTCTTTTTTCTTTTTATCTTCAGGATGTAATTTTATTTTCCATTTTGCAGCGACGTCTTTGATAGCTCTACGAACTACAAAAATAAATGATTCTAAAGAGAATTTATAGAAAGTGTGTAGCTTATATAGTTCAGTGAATAAGAAGAAAATTAATGAACCTCTGACAGCAGCTGGGGAATAGAAATTGGATGATTCGGCGATTTCTTTTTCGGCTTCTTTTGATTCTTTCATTGCAATAGAAACTTGTTCAGAAACTTTTTTAGAATTTTCTAATCTTTCTACCATAGGCTCATTTTCTAATGGATCTCCAGGAGTATTTAAATCTGTTAAAATTTGATTTTCTAATTCTCCTAATTTAATCTTGCACTCATTTTGTTCTTGAATAACTTGCTCTTTTCTCTGGGCTAATTTAGGCCTTTCCATCTTTACAATAATTGCAAGTAATTGATCAGCAAGACCATCTTCTGTAACGGCGAAATTGATTAAGCAAGCTTCAGCTTGGATTTCTGGAGGATAATGTGGATTGGATAATTTAGTATGCATAATGAATCTGAAGTTTCTGTGAATTTCATGCTGATTGTTACCGAGTTTATAATATTTATTTTTGAAGACATTACGACCTATAATAGGAGATAAAGTTGCATCTATCATTTCATCTAAGTTTTCTAAAACAACAGTTTTACCATCCTCAATACATTCTCCTATAATATTAATTAATTTTTTATTGTTCATTCTTAATAAAGTAAGACCATTGTCTTTTTCTTTTTCTCTAATCCATTTAATACCTTGTAATTGGGGATCGATCATTAACGACCATCTTTCTGAATTTGTTAATATTGTAGCATTTTCTATTGAAACTGGATCAGCTGGTAATTTCTGATTATTCCATTTTGCTTTTTCGGCATCATTTGTCAATATTTTCAAAGGATCCATTGCCATTTCACTTTTTGGAATATTATTCGCCTCAATGAATTCGAAAAATGAAGCTTTAATTCCTTCACGATATTTCTTTGGGAAAGGACCACAATAAGAAACAAATGCTGATGAAATTAATATATCTCCGATCATTACTTCTAATTGTGCGTTATATTCTTGGATATTTATTGTCCATCTTTCACTAGATGAACCTAAAGCACCGATGAATCTTCTGGCTAAACTTAATTTATTTTTACAATTTGTTTCATTTGTGACTGCTTCATTAAGCTCTCTTTCTGCTTTTTCTTTTTCGGCCATGACTATATCTAATTCCTCTTGTAATTTCCTTACTTTTTCTTGAACAATTTCCAATTTCTCAGTGGCTTCTTTTAATTCTATTGTTTTCTCATCTACATTTTTCTGCATAGGTTCGACCGTTTTTGCTGCGTTATAGAAAGAATTCATATAATATAACCATTTGAATAAAATATCTACACCTTTGGAAGCTTTGGCAGATTCTTCAGCGTTTTTATCGAAGTCTTCTTCTTTGAAATAATAAGGATATCTTGATACTAAATTATCAAAGTTCTTTGTATTATATTTAAATTGTTTAATAACTTCGAGGAAATATTGCAATCCTTCAATAAGTTTTTTTGTATCTAATAAAAGAGCTAATATATCGTTTTTCTCATTCTTCTTTGGAAGAGCTTTATTATCTACTTCAATTGGAATAAAGTCATTGATTTGTCCTGCAAGCATTAGTCTCATTGCAATAATAATATTCATAATTTTATCTGGAGGTTTAGGCTTGATTTGTCTGACTTTATCTAAATCTTCTTTTTTAATCGATTTAGCCAACATCATACAATTATCCATAATTGGTTTGAACTTATTTAATTCAGCTTGACATTTTGCACTTTCCTCTTCAATTTTGGCTTTCATTTCAGTTACTTTCTTTTCTTCTTCTTGAGCAATTTTACTCTCACCTCCGACAACTTCTGCTTTTTGTTGTGCAACTTGATTCTTAGCTTCGGCTTCGACTTTGATTTTAGAAATTTCAACTGATTTACTTTCTAAATCTTTTTCCAATTCAGCTATGGATTCTCTCGCTGCTTTTAATTTATTCAAACCGGATTCAAGTTTTTGTTTATTATCTAGGATGACATTTACTTTTTGTTTATACATAGAACCAAATAATTTTAATAATTCCAAAAATGATTTTGGTGTAATATAAGTATATCTTCTATCAGCTTCGAGCATATCTTGGGCTTTGAGGCCTACAATATTAAATGAAGAAGGCATGAATTTAACAACAGCTTCGAAATATTCAGCTTCTGACATTTCTTCAAAGTCTTTTTTGAGTTGTTCTCTTGCGACAGAGGTCAAAGCTTCTTCTGGCCAAGGTTGGAACCAATCGATTACAGTACTATTAATAATTGAGGGGAATTTTCTTGCTTTATTTCTGAGATTTTCACCTGGAGAGAAACATAGACATACGTGTAAATTTTTCTTGATTCTTCCAATGAAGAAATTCCAGACATCTTGCATTGTTGATGCACCTTTACAAGCGGGTTTGACTTTGTTATAAATGACTTCTTTATCATCAGGAGTGAATAAATCTTGTACATCACCGGATGATAATAAATCGTTTACTAATACCATAAATTTCTCATCTATTATTTGATTTTCTGTTAAAATAAATAGAAGACCATTATCATCACTAAGTCCGGTCTTATTATACATTTTTTGTAAATCGTCTTTAAATGAATTTAATTTATAATCACTCGATATTGTAATCATATAACTTTCATATTGACATATAAATGCGGATAATTTAGATAAAGATTGTTTACCTGATCCTCCTACACCTACCAACATTGAATGTCCAGATGGTTGGGTAATGATACGAGTAATTCTACATACGTGTTTAACTGCATCGTCGAAAAGTACTAAATCCATTCTAGTATTTGATTCATTATATTCACCTAACGCTTGACTGGCTTTTTCTTTTACGTCACTTAATTTATTAGCCATATCATATACAGAATCTAAATAACCACCAACGAATCTACAGAATATAATTGGTTCAGCTTTTTCTGCTAAATATTTACCTAAATTGAATTTACCACCAAATGCAATTTTTATAACTTCTCCTCCGAGTTCAGCACGTAATGTATTTAAATCTTTAATTGAAACTAATCTATCACCATAAACTCTTTCGCATTCATGTATCCATAATTTAGCCATTTTTTCAGGTTCTTTGAATTTTTCTACAGTTGACATAAGAATACCTTGGAATACACCGGTTATATGTCTTATATTAAATTCATAATGGAAATTAATAGCGGATTTCTTGAATTTGGCATATACACACTTATGTAATTTTATAATACCAGCAACTAAGCCTTTACTTAATTCTTGAATATTCGGAGCGAATTGTTTCAAATGTCCATCTAAGAAGAATTGGAAGATTGTCCTTATAGAATCATCTGAGGGGAATGGAATAGAACAAATCCAGAAATGTCTTTGTAAACGAGGATTGATATTAAATGATCCAGCAGTAGGATTCATTGAAGCTATGAATTGAATATTTAAAAATTCCATAAGTTCCATCTTTTGACATTCATATATATGTTTATAATCCATGAATTGTCTTACTAATTCTATAGCATTTTGAGTTAAACAACTATCTAATTTTTGCATGTTCAAATCATCGATGAAAATTGCCATTAATTTAGGATTACCTTTGGGTACGAAAGTTCTTTGGGAGAATTTTTCTGTATTTTGGATAAGAACACTTTGCATTACATAAGTATCTGAATAATAGTTGAAAGCTACTGAAACATAAGTGAAAGAATTATTTTTTTCATTTTTTTTACGATTTGATTCTAACATACCATTGGCGATTTGTGTTTTTCCACACCCTGCCATACCTATGAGAAGGGAGGGATGCCCGACATCTAAAAGTTTTTCCATCAATTCAGATACAGATACTGTTTCACTTGTGGGTACAGTTATATATTTAATATTTTCACCAGGTCGATATTCAATTTCTTCAATTTTTCTTGTCCATTCTTCAAATCTTGGATTTTCGGGATCCATTACAACGAAATAATCGAACACTGTACCTTTTGGAGGGATTTTATATTGTTTGAAATTTTGTCTAAACCAATCCGAGAAATTTCTCTTGAAATCAATACCATCTTTTTCTGTAAGGATACCCCCCATAGACCATATGGCTGCAAAACAGAAAAGAAGATCATAACCAGGATAAGGTTCATCTTCACCTTTGATTTGTTTTTTAGGATCACGATTTCTACAAGCTTCTTTTTTATCAATATAAGCTTCTAATATTTTACAAAATCCTATAACAAATGTGATTTGGAAAACGAGGTCAACTATTAATCTAGTAGATTTTAAATATTTTAAACATGGTCCTAAGAATGTGTCGAAATATACATGTGTATCATCTTCAATTTTTTTTCTGAAGTTCATTTGATTCATCCAAGAATGATAATAACCTCTCCATTGATATCCCTCATCATCAGTTATATACAAAATACCGGCTCTTGATACAGTAGCTTTAGAAGCGAATTTAAGATCACGAATTTCGAAGAACATTCTCATATTAGGTTTTAAATCGATACGATCATTATTTGGTAAAGTTAATACTTTGTTATCATCCATGACAGAGTTCATATTTTCGATCCAATGTGCATCTAAATCACCATCTAGAATAATCCATTTCTGATTTTTATCTTCAGCAGTACTCATAGTTTTCATTATATTAGATAATATACCATATTTGAAATCTCTTGTTTGAATATTAATATATTTTCCATATAAATCATTACTATCTATAGATTTAGGATTTAAATCTTTTGTTTCAGTTTTTATTCCATATAAATCAAAAGCTTTAGCCAAAGTACGCCATGTAGCTGTTTTACCTGAACCAGCATTACCCATAATAAATACTGAGTGACGAATTTCAATAAGTTCTTTTAATTGAACACATTTAAGTATAAATCCTGCTTCTTTTGAGAATTTGAAAGTAGGCGGAGAACTATCATCATCCATTCCTTTAGCTTTTTTACTTTCATTAACAACATCACATGCTTCTTCAACTTTTTTTTCAAAGTTCATATCTCTCTTACGATCTACTTCTACATTTGGGAATAAATCTCCTATTAAACCATCGAAAATTGGTATATCATCTTGAACTATTTTTGGATAATTGAAATCTCTTAAAGCTCTTTTTAATAATTGTAACTCAGTCATATTTCTATCAGCTCTTTTGAATGCACCAGCGACGACTAAGACTGATTTAATAGCTCTCAAACCCCAATCATAATGCATTTGTTTACTTAATAAATCTTGACATAAGGCATATAATACGACGAATTTCTTAGCTAGCATTTTTGCTTCTTGGAAACCTTGAGCCATAAGACAGTTTTCAGAGATCATACCGAAATCAGGAACAACTACTGTTATAGGTCTAAATAAGGCTTTGAGACCTTCAGGAAGTTCAGAACGACCGAGATAACCTGGATTCATTGTAATAAATACACCACAGCTTGGATCTAATTGGCATTTCTTTTCTTCCATCATAAATTCTTTATCTCCTCTTTTAAGTGCATCGATGACACATTTAAATTGCATAGAACATACTGATAATACTTCTGGAACTAAACGATTGAACTCATCAAAACATCCCCATGAACCTGATGCAGCTAAACCTTTGAAAATATCACCCATACCTTTATAGTCCATTTGCTCGGAACAGTTAAATACATAACAAGCTTTACCCATAGCTGATGCTAAATCTTTTGTTGTTTCAGTTTTACCTGTACCTGCAGGTCCTGCGGGGGAACATCCCATCTTAAGATGTAAGGCTTGTGTTGCTGTTACATATATACGATCTGTTAAAGGTGTTACAACTAATCTATCACCATTACCTAAATATTCATAACCGTAATTTATTGAAGCATCACATACATCTAAATGACAATCATCATTTTCGGTGTCCCAATAAGCTTTCATTTGAGATTGCCAAATAAAGTCATCTATTCTTGATACATTTTCTTGGATTAATTTATCAATGACATCGCGGGAATGTGTTTCACTTTTGATTAATACCATAACTTTTGCCATGGTTTCTTCAGTAAGATCTTCTAAAATCAATTCGATTAAATAACTCAAAGATTTTGATTGCACATCTAATGCTTGTTTTAAAGCGTCAGAATTTTTAGGTAAATTTTTTATTGCTTTTTCTACTGCAGTGACGAATTTCATTAAATCTGTTAAAAGACATGCTTGAGAAGGAGTAGTCTCAATCCATTCTCTTTGTTGTTTTTGCTCAACTTCACTAATTGATTTTTTTATTATAGATTTTATTGTTTGTTGCATATTCTTTAAAATATCGACTAAATATACTTCGACCTTACCCATAAGAGCAAAAGGTGTTTCGAAAGGAATTTTTTCGACACCAGTTCTAGTGATCATTTCTGTCGCTGTTGGTCTTCTATTAGGATTCGATTTATCATCATTATCTTTCATTTCGAGTTTTTCCATTGCTATAATAATTTTTGATATGTGTTTATTAATAGATCTTGGGGAATTACCTTTGGATAAAACATCCAAAAGATCGACACTGGACATGAAATAAAATCTGGGGAAATCTGCTCTTTTTCTTTCCATAAAAAGATTAAGGGCTTTTTCACATTTTGATAATCTCAATAAAATATCCTTTAACCAATCTAATAATGATCGCTCTTTTTCTTCTTGTGAACCATCTGCATCGTTTTCTGTATTTTCACTGGGAGGCATCGGGAATTTACTGTTTGAGAAATTTTTTATATTTTTTTTCTCGAAACCATTTTTTAATATCTCTTTTACTTCTTGATCAATTTTGACAAATTCTTCCGTTTCGTTTGGTAATTCTCTTTTGATTTCATCTGAACCTATGAATAAACTTTCAAGGAAAGTCCATGTTTTTTGAGTATCACTCAATGCAACCCAGACTTCATTTATTTCATTTAAATATTTTCTCCAATTAACAATTCTATCTTCAAAATGTGCTTTATATTTATTTCTTATCATGGTTTGTAATTGTTGCATATTTTCTTCTAATATTGCATATTGATCTTCATCGATATTTAATAATTTAACACCTGGTACACGTTCATAATCTTTGAACATAAATTCTGCAGTTCCCCAATTTTTTTCGATTTCGTCCAATTTTTTTCCCATTTTATCTTCCGAAGATGCTTTATCTGTTATTTCTTGAATTTGTTCCGCTTTTTCTTGGATTTTCATATCATAAAATCTTTGTAATTTTAATTCTTCACCAATTACTAAATCAGGGGCGTTTAATTCCTTTCTGACTTCTTCCCAATGTCTTTCTTGCATATAATCGTTTTTCAAATAAGTAATTAACGGCACAAGTTTTTTCCAAACATTGATTTCTTTTTGTACACAATCCATAACAAGAGAATACGACCCTAATTTTTTTCTCATAGCATTATTTTTTTTGGTTAATTTTTGAGATATTTCATCATCCATAGCTTGACCGTCGATTTCTGGCCAGGCTTTTTGTTTGAATTTTTCGAATAGTTCTTGTGTTTCTTTAATGAAGGTCCACATTTCTGTTACGAGTTCAATTTCGTTTTTGGAATTTTCAATTGATTTTATACAACCAGCTGTTTCTTCAGGATAACCCAAGTTCGACATAATTTTTGTGTAATTTTGTAATTTTTTATCCAATTCTTCTAATTCGGACTTTTTTTTATCTATGTCTTCAAAAGCACGGTCATAACCCATATTATAATCGGTAGCAAAATTCTCTTTTTTTATTGCCGGACCGAATTTATTAAGTTCAGAATAGAAATCTTTTATCTCATTTTGATAATCTATTGTTTTATCGTTAATTATTGGGCTTATTTCTTGGGCACTATTTTTTCTAATTTCTTCTAATTTAGCATGCATTTTTATTAGATTTTCAATACGATCTTTATGAACCTCTTTTGATAAGGCTTTCTTTTCTCCTATTTTAAAGTAGATGTAATATTCGAGTAATTGATTTATTTTCAAATCAAAATTATCAGAAACTTTTTCTATTTCTTTATTTGAATTTTTTATGTCAATTAATACATTTATATCATTCAAGTTTTTACCTTCGGTTGATGATGAATTTTCTAATCTTTTCATTTCTTCTTCTAATTTTTCGACATTTTCTTTCAAAAATTTTTCGACCATATACTTTCCTATCATTTCATTATTAGCAGGATCAGTTCCTGAAAATTCGACACTCACTGGTGAGCCTCTGATATCCACTTTTTCTTTATCTCCTATTAATTTTACTGAAATTCTATATTTGTCATTGTCTGGAGGAGTAAATGTACACATATAAGTACCATCATTTTGATCCACTAGTTTAGTTTCAATGCTTTTTGTCATATCGTTTTCAGAAACTACAGTTACTTCGAAGTTATCTAAGCCACTTAATCTATTTTCATTCTCATCATTTCTTGCTCTAATTATTAATGAAGTTGGAACACCTGGAGTACCCCCTGTAATACATGCAGGCCCGAAGAAGATACTTTTTCCTGCATCTGTGTCATAATAAATACTAAATTTAATAGGATTTGTGGACAATTCTTCATTATCGATTTTAATATAAACTTCGCAATCTTTTGTGCCTTGAAATCTAGTTCCTGGATTAATAAAGGAAGGGTCACTAAATACTGGGGTTATAAAAGTTAATTTTGTATCATCTATTAAATTGGCAGTGGTTTGAGCGTATTTTGATCCAAGAATGAAATATACTGTGATATTTCCATTACTTAGTTTACTTCCGTATAAAGTTATTTCTTGATTTCCGGAAATTCTTCCCATATTGGGTTTTATTGACTTAACACTGTAAGAAGGACCGACAATTGCTGAGACACATATACCATAGATATCACCGAACCATTCATTGTTCCATCCTCCAAAGAGTAATAAATTCTTACTGTGTTGATAATATATCATAGCTGCATCTTCTCTAGATTCAGGTAAAATTATTTCTTCATTTAAATTTACAGGTTGTAATTTTTCGTCTTCCATATCACAATAGATCATCTTATTGGTTGATTCTGCTCTTTCTCTTAATTTGGTTTCATCGAATTCTTTCGAAGTTCCACCGAAAATGAAATATTTCCATCCAGGACCACTTTCAACTTCTAAACCGCAATGATTCCAAACAGGATATCCTTCCATATCCATATTGGCTGATTCCCATTCTTGTGTGGCGAATGTATATTTAATAGCTGTACTGAATCCTTGTAAATTATTCCAACCTCCATAAATATATAATCTTTTATCGTAAACAAACATTGAATGGCATGTTCTTAATTCTGGGTATGTAGGATTTTCTTTAAAAGGGACAAGTTGCCATTCATTATCTTCAGGGTCAAAGACCCATAAATCTCTAAATATAGAATTTTCATATCCTCTACCGCCATTTCCACCAAAAATGTAAACTTTTCCTTCGTAACAACAGGCGGAATGATTAGCCCTCGGAGCAGGGGAGTCTCCTTTTATATCATATTTTGTGAATTTTGCCTCACTATAATCGAATCTATAGCAATCTTCCAATTTTCCCTTTTCTCCCATACCACCAAAGATAAAAATGAAATCATCTCTGCCATTTTTTTTCACGGTGGTAGCTGTGTGATTTGTTCTTGGACATGGTACATCTCCTCTTGGTTTAAGACTTTGCCATCCATAAATATTTTTTTGAAAGATATCTAATAACCAAAGATCATTTGAAGGACCGACATGTTTGATATTGGGATCTTCGATACCATTGACTGTACCTCCAAAAAGAATTATTTTGCCTCCAAATTGGGTTAGGGTATGTCCACTTCTGCTCAGAGGCGCCACTTGAGGATCTCTGTTTTTCCACTTAACCCATACAACAGGCTTTACGTCTGCTAGGATTGAATTCATTTTATTTGAAATTTTTTAATTTAATTTTCTTATATATTATGATTTTTATTTTGATTAAGATACAAAATAAATTCATAATTAAATTTTTCATTATCTTTTAATAATGCTAATAAATAAGCTTTATTTGATTTAATTCTTGTATCAAACGCAATTGATGAAAAAGAATAAGATTTAGAAAGAGATAAAGGAATTAATCAAATTTAAAATTTTCTTTTCTAGAATATTTTAAAATAAGAATTTGATAAATCCAAAAAATATTAATTATATTTTTTATAGTAACTGAATTAAATTGTTTTCAAAAATTAAAAAAAAATTATATATTATATTAATTAATAAAAAAGCTGCAAAAGATATATATATAATTATATTAATTATATTAGCTATTGCAATATATGCTTAATTCGATGAAAAAATATTATTATTTATATTTTGTGAAGAATAAGTTTTATTTAAATATTTATAAATATATTCATAATAATTTAAATATATTTAAAATTTTAAATTTTCTTTAATTTCTTTCTTAATTTAATTTTTAAATTTATTTTTATGATTTAGTAATGGGGATTGGGGATTGGGGA
>ODAI011941008.1_pt1 | contig 13696 bp, 12 predicted proteins | sample 1539321 | NCBI WGS metagenome assembly ODAI01 (sample SAMN02144231, study PRJEB22623) | gut metagenome | biome: sheep rumen | host: Ovis aries | place: New Zealand
GTCATGCAGATAGCAAGAGATCTCGCAGGATATACCATGGGCGGCAGCGACGAGCTTCGCCGTGCGATGAGTAAGAAGAAGCACAAGGTAATGGAAGCGGAACGCCCCGTCTTCATAAAGGGATGTGAAGAGCGCGGTATAGCTTCGAAAGTTGCCGAAGGAATATATGATGAGATAATCAAATTCGCCGAGTATGCCTTCAATAAAGCACATGCGGCAAGCTATGCGGTAGTCACATATCAGACCGCGTATCTGAAGGCTCATTACCCCATAGAATTCATGGCGGCGCTCCTCTCAAGCGAAGAGCAGAAGACCAAGATCGCTGAATATATCTCAGTGTGCAGGTCGATGGGAATAGAGGTCGTAAGTCCCGATGTCAACGATGGAGGGGTCGGATTCAGACCTTCGGGCGACCGTATAATATATGCGCTCAATGCCGTTGCCGGAGTCGGAGATGCATCCGTGGAAGTGATCGTCAGAGAGCGCGAACAGAATGGACCTTTTAAGAGTTTCCAGGATTTTGCAAACAGGACTCAGACAAGAGAGATCAATAAGAGAGTCGTTGAGTCGCTTATCAAAGCGGGCGCTTTTGACAGCCTCGGAGCGACGAGAAAACAGCTCCTCTCCATATATATCGCTGTTCTCGAGGAGGGTGCGAAGAAAGCCAAACACAGCCAGAACGGTCAGATATCGCTCTTTGATATCTTAGAGGATGAAGAGGATAAAGATTTCTTTGAAGTACCCCTTCCCGACTGCGGTGAATACGAGAAGCAGGATCTCCTCGCTATGGAGAAGGAAGTCCTGGGACTGTACATATCCGGACATCCTCTGGATGAGTATAAGGAACTGCTTGAGAAAAACATAAATGCATCCGCATATCAGTTTTATGCTGAAGAGGAACCGGAGGATGACGAATCCGGACAGCCTTCGGCGCGGACGCAGGAGGATGATGACAGAGTTTCTGACGGGCAGTATGTAACGCTCGGAGGAATGATCATCTCCAAGACGATGAAGTATACCAAGAATAATGACATAATGTGCTTCCTCACTCTTGAAGATCTGACCGGAGCGGTTGAATGCGTCGTATTTCCGAGGGCGTATGCCAAATATTCGAATCTGCTCATGGAGGATGAGAAGGTATTCTTAAGAGGGAAAGCACAGACTCAGGACGGAAGAGACTCAAAGCTTCTCGTGGATGATGTCTACAGCTTTGAAGATGCCGCATCCGGCAAGATGGGAAGAGCGAGACAGTTCGGAAACGGAAACCGCAGTTATTCCGGAGGCTCCTGTTCGGGAAGCGGTGACAGGAGCGGAAATGTTCAGACTCCGACCAAGATACCCGAGCACGGACTGTTTGTTCAGTTTATGACTCAGGCTGATTATGATGAGAAATATGACAAGCTGCTGGAAGTGCTCAGACCGAGCGACGGAAATGATGATGTTGTGATCTATATACGTGAGACCAAGCAGCTGCGTGTATTGCCGGCGGCACTCAGAGTAAAAGCAAACGATGAACTCCGACAAGCCGTTGCCGGACTTTTGGGTGAAGGAAACGCCAAGATAAAATAGATATGACAAAGGGAACCAAGGATAAGAATCTGATATCCGGGATAATAAAGTATATATTTGTGATCCTCTTTGTTCCGGTATTTATATGCGTCATAATGCTCGGCACAAAGATGGACTACAACGAAGGCTTAAAACTGGTCACCAAGTATGACAACAAGCTTGCGGTGATCATCGCTGTCATTGGTATATTTGTCGTGGCTTTTCTTGCAAAGAAGGCCGGAAAGATAAAGCTTGATGCCAAGACGGAAGGCATAGCCGATTGTGTAATAGCTGCTCTTACATTTATACTCTACAGGATTGAGCTGCTGATAGCTCGCGAGACGGCATTTAAGCTTCCATGGGATATCGGAGTCGTAAGGGGGACGGCCAATACTTTTGCGAGAGGCGAAGCTCTTGGATCCGATGTCTATATTTCCGTTTATCATAACAACATCTCCATAGCGTACATACTCGGAAGACTCCTTAAGAGAGCGCAGGAGAAGGGATATCAGGGCGATCCCGAATTCTACTGGGTAGAGATCGGATGCCTTCTTATGGCACTTTCGGTCTTTTTCGGAACACTCCTCATCAAAAAGATCACGAAGAATCTCGTGATCACGGCAGCAGGTTTTTTGACGCTGTTCGTGCTTGTCGGTTTGTCGGGGTGGATGTTCGCCACCTATACCGATTCATACGGAATACTCTTTCCGGTGGCAGCAGTCTATTTTTACATTACATACAGACAGAGCGACAAGCCGTATATAAAGATACCTGCGATACTGCTTTCCTGCCTTTTGGGGGCTGTAGGTTATTTCGTAAAACCCAGCATTTTTATCGTGCTCATAGCGATGGCGGCCTGCGAGATCCTCGGACTTATCAGAAAACCCCGAAGCAGCGCTGTATACTTTGCAGTCTTTATGATAAGCCTGTGCGCGGTCGTAGTCGGTGCTTCAAAATACAAAGAGAAAGCATCAGATGAACTCGGATTTGACCGGATCGAGAATCTTGCTGCCGGAGTCATGGATTACTTCTATATGGGTCAGAACGAAAAGACCACGGGATCATACAGCAATGAGGATGTGACTGTATTCGGAGAATTCCAGTTCGAAGAAAAGAGCGTAAGAGAAAAAGCCTGCTTTGAGAGAGCGATAAACAGGATAAAGGAGAAAGGTATAGTCGGGGCGCCTTACTTCTGGCTTAAGAAGATGGTCATGACATTTAATGACGGAACCTTTGGCTGGAGGGGTGAGGTGTGGATAGCAAATGAGTATTGGCCGCCTGTTTGCTCGGATACTAAGAGGACCCGGCTGCTCCGGGATATTTGGTGGATCGACGGATTTCATGAACTGAAGTTCAATACTTTAATGCAGCAGGTTTGGATATTTGTATTGACCGGACTGTTCGTATACCCGTTTATAGAGCGAAAGAAGGACGGAGAGAGGGAAATTTGGGAGTTTTTGACAGTGCTTTTCATCGGAGTGTTCCTGTATCAGGTACTTCTCGAGGCAAGGGCCAGATATCTGTTCGTTTTTCTGCCCGTTATCATTGCAATGGCGATGTCGGGGATTTCAGGTCTTTCAAAGAAAAATATTGAAAAATGGAGAAAAAGGGACTAGAATATTTGTCGGTAAATTTTTCACGAATGTGATCCGGAGGACAGTATGGCTAAGAAGATCGAAACAATAGCGGTGCTTACCAGCGGAGGAGATGCTCCCGGTATGAATGCTGCCGTAAGAGCGGTCGTAAGAACCGCACTTGCGAGAGGACTCAAGGTTAAAGGCATAAGAAGAGGCTATCAGGGCCTTTTAAATGAAGATATATTTGATATGCAGGCCAAGGATGTGTCCGATATCATCCAGAGAGGCGGAACCGTACTCGGAACTGCGAGATGTCTTGAGTTCAAGCAGCCCGAGGTACAGCAGAAAGGTGCTGATATCTGCCGCAAGCAGGGTATCGACGGCATCGTAGTCATCGGTGGAGACGGATCCTACAGAGGAGCGCAGGCTCTTTCGAGACTCGGCATCAATACCATCGGACTTCCCGGAACTATAGACCTTGATATAGCCTGCACGGATTACACCATCGGATTTGATACCGCGGTAAATACCGCAATGGAGGCGATCGACAAGGTAAAGGATACTTCATCTTCTCACGAGAGATGCTCGATCATCGAGGTTATGGGACGCCATGCCGGATATATAGCTCTCTGGTGCGGTGTTGCAAACGGAGCAGAGGATATCCTTCTCCCCGAGAAGTATGATTTCAATGAGCAGAATATAATCAACAATATAATCAGCAGCCGTAAGCGCGGAAAGAAGCATCACCTTATCATCAACGCAGAGGGAATCGGACATTCCGCTTCCATGGCCAGAAGGATCGAGGCCGCAACCGGTATCGAGACCAGAGCTACCATCCTCGGATACATGCAGCGTGGAGGAGCTCCTACCGCAAAGGACAGATATTTCGCATCAATGATGGGTGCTCGTGCAGCAGATACTCTTATCGAAGGAAAGACCAACAGGGTCATCTGCTACAGACACGGTGAGTTCGTTGATATCGACATCGAGGAAGCACTTGCCATGACCAAGACCATCGATGAGTATGAGTATGAGATCTCTCACCTTCTTTGACGGGAAGCTTCGTAGAGAACAACAGAGGCGGCGATAGCAGCATTCAGAGATTCTACAGAGCCGCACATGGGAATATGAATATTATGATCTGAAAGAGAGACGGTTTCCGAAAGGAGACCGTTTCCTTCGTTTCCGACAAGTATCGCAGCGGGAGAGGACAGATCAGCTGTATCATAAGGGATGCTTGCATCGAGGGAGAGGGAGTAGGACCGGATCCCGGCCTCGCGAAGCCTTTTTAAGTAATCTGCAGCCGAGCCGCCGTATATAAACGGAACTCTGAACAGGGAACCCATGGTGGATCTGACGGTTTTGGGACCGTAGGGATCGGCACATCCATCAGTAAGTAAAAGCCCTGTCGCTCCGGCTGCCTCAGCAGTGCGGAATATGGTCCCGACATTGCCCGGATCCTGCACATTTTCGAGAAGCACGATAAGAGGATCGCCTGCTGATATGATATCTTCTATAGTCCAGGTCTTTTTCCTGATGACGGCGATCACGCCCTGAGGAGTCTTTTGGGTGGATATCGAATTAAATACCGAAGAAGATACTATCTCCGGACCGACGCCTTTCCCGGCGAGATCTTCAAAAGTCTTAAGATCATCACAGTTTTCCGATACAAAATATGTAACGACAGAATTGGGGTCGGCCTCTTTTACTATCTTTGTCCCTTCCGCGATAAAAATGCCTCTTTGATTTCTCTCGGAAGCCTTCTTTTGCAGGAGGAGAAGCTCTTTTATCTTGGGATTTTGCGTGCTTGTGATCATGTACAGGATTATAAGCCACGGATCGATCGTTAGTCAATTCCCGAAGGTGGCTTTAATTGACGAAAATAGCGTATTTTAGTAAAATATCTGTGTATGTTTTCTCATCGGAAAGCGAAAAAGTGCATCGGCATCATTGCTATGGTAACGGCGCTTACGGCTTGGTTTCATACGGACGCGTTTGCCGCTACCGGTGAGCAGTTGCGCGCTTCTTACGGCGGGGTTGCCATTATCATAGAAGATACCGGCAGCAGAAAAAGTTCGGAGTATATCAAGTCCACACTTGACCGAATGGAGAACTCTTCGTATGACAGGGACGACATGAGCAATCTGGTCATGGCCAATGTGCAGTCTACTCTCAATGTCCGCAAGGAGCCGAGCGTGGATTCCGAAAAGGTGGGATGCATATATAAGGACTGTGGCGGTACGATCCTCGAAAGAGGAGATGAGTGGACCCTTCTCAAGTCGGGAAATGTCATCGGATGGTGCAGTAACGAGTATCTTCTCTTCGGTGAAGATGCCGAGAATCTGGCATCAAATGTCGGAATGACGCTCGCCAAAGTAAAGGCTACAACATTAAGAGTCCGTGACGGAAAAGAGGACAATTCCTCAGTCATAGGGCTTCTGCCACTCGGAGAGATAGTCGAAGTGGTTGATGATTCGGATCCCGAAAGAGTAATGATAGATTATGAAGGAAGGGACGGATATGTTAAGGCAGAGTTTGTCGAGGTTACCTTCCATGTGGATGCGGGAGAGACGATAGAAGAGATCAAAGCCCGTGAAGAGGCCGAAAGGGAGGCCAAGAGACATGTAAACTACGGTCAGTATACGACCGATGCGGATACGACACTCCTCCTTGCGGCACTGATACAGTGTGAGGCGGGCGGAGAGCCTTACGAAGGTCAGGTGGCTGTAGGGGCTGTAGTCATGAACAGAGTCCGTCACCCCGCGTATCCCGATTCGATACACGGTGTAATATATGCTTCGGGCCAGTTTACTCCCGCGATGAACGGAAAAGTAAATGCGGTATATGCTTCGGGCAGGATATATGCAAGCTGCATACAGGCCGCAAATGAGGCTCTGGCCGGAACTTCAAATGTAGGAGCATGTACGCACTTCAGGAGGAACAACGGACGCGACGGTATCGTTATCGGAAATCACGTATTCTATTGATTTATCAGTATAGTATCTGCCGACAGGCGGAAAGGAATCGGAAATGAGTGTACAGGTTGGATTTTGGCTCTTTGTTCTCATCGCGACTCTTATAGTCGAGATAATCACCATGGGACTTACAAGTGTATGGTTTTCGGGAGGAGCTCTTGTCGCAGCACTCATCGCGGCAATGCACGGACCGGTATGGCTCCAGGGTGTGGCATTTTTTGCTGTGAGCCTGGCGCTTCTCGCCATAACAAGACCTATCGCGGTGAAGTATTTCAATAAGGAGAGACTCAGAACGAATGCCGAGAGTCTCGTGGGAGAGAGAGGAATAGTCACCGGAGAGATCGACAATCTCAAGGCTATGGGTCAGGTGACGATCAAAGGTCAGGATTGGACCGCACGCACAGAGAGCGACGGACAGGTGATCCCCGAGGGGACTATCGTATCGGTCGTATCCATCAGCGGAGTAAAGCTCATAGTCAAGGTTGATGATTCCGTTGCGGATCACATTCCTCACATACAGTCGGACAGCCTGCTGGATCCGAAATACATTGAAGATGATGAATGATCATTAATATGATCTCATTAATATTTTTTTCCATAGGAGGAGATAATTATGCCATTTATCGTAACACTTATCGTAATCGCACTGATGATCTTTGTTTCATGCATCAAGATCGTTCCCCAGGCTCAGGCTTATGTCATTGAGAGACTTGGAGCTTATCAGGGAACCTGGTCTGTAGGATTCCACGTAAAGGCCCCCGTAGTAGACAAGGTAGCACGCAGAGTAAACCTCAAGGAGCAGGTTGCTGACTTCCCGCCCCAGCCCGTTATCACCAAGGATAACGTTACCATGAGGATCGATACCGTCGTATTCTACCAGATCACCGATCCTAAGCTTTATACCTACGGTGTAGAGAACCCGATGCTCGCTATCGAGAACCTCACCGCTACCACTCTTCGTAACATCATCGGAGATCTCGAACTCGATGAGACTCTCACCAGCCGTGAGACCATCAACACTCAGATGAGATCCAGCCTTGATATCGCTACCGATCCTTGGGGCATCAAGGTTAACCGCGTAGAGCTCAAGAATATCATCCCTCCCGCAGAGATCCAGAATGCGATGGAGAAGCAGATGAAGGCAGAGCGTGAGCGTCGTGAAGCTGTCACCAGAGCAGAGGGAGACAAGAAGGCAAGGATCCTCGAGGCAGAGGGAGAAAAGGAATCCGCAATCCTTCGTGCACAGGCTGAGAAGGAAGCACTTGTCCTTCACGCAGAGGCACACAAGGAAAAGATGATCCGTGAGGCAGAAGGTGAAGCTCAGGCTATCCTCAAGGTTCAGCAGGCTAAGGCTGACGGTATCAGAGCACTCAAGGAAGCAGGCGCAGACGAGGCTGTCCTTAAGCTCAAGAGCCTCGAGGCATTTGAGAAGGTTGCTGACGGACAGGCTACCACCATTCTCCTTCCTTCAGAGCTTCAGGGCATCGCAAGCATGGCAACCGCTTTTGCTGAAGGCTCCAAGGCAGTAAGAGAAGCAAAGCCCGGAGTACACATCCCCAACGAAAGTGATGCAGATCACACCGGATTCGAGAACTGCTGATAGTATATGACCGGACGCGGAAATCCCGCTTTCGGAAGAGGTAACCGAAATGGTTGATTTAAGAGGAAAAGATTTCCTTAAACTGCTCGACTTTACAGCGGAGGAGATAGATTATCTCCTCACGCTCGCAGCAGAGCTTAAGGATAAAAAGAAAAAGGGCGTACCGCACGATCATCACAAGGGAAAGAATATCGCCCTCATTTTTGAAAAGACGAGTACGCGTACAAGGTGCGCTTTTGAAGTCGCAGCGCGAGATCTCGGAATGGGCGTAACTTACCTTGATCCTACGGGATCACAGATCGGAAAGAAAGAGTCTATCGCCGATACCGCCAGAGTCCTTGCGGGTATGTTTGACGGTATTGAATACCGCGGATTTGAGCAGACCATAGTCCAGGAACTGGCATATTATTCCAAGGTTCCCGTATGGAACGGACTTACGAATGAGTTTCATCCCACTCAGATGCTTGCCGATATGCTCACGATAAGAGAGCACTTTGGAAAGCTGGAGGGAATAACGCTCGCATACTTCGGAGATGCCAGATACAATACCGGCAATTCTCTCATGGTAGCCGGAGCAAAGATGGGAATGAACATCATACTCTGTGCGCCTAAAAAGTATTTCCCCAATGAGGAACTCGTGGAGAAGTGCAGGGAGATCGCTGCCGAAAGCGGAGGATCGATCACTCTTACCGAGGACATCGAGGAGGCTTCAAAGGGAGCAAATGTTGTCTATACCGACGTGTGGGTATCCATGGGGGAGCCCGCAGAGGTATGGAAAGAGAGGATAGAGGATCTCAAGGGATATCAGGTTAATAAGCATATCATGGATAATGCCGGCAAAGAAGCGATATTCATGCACTGCCTTCCTGCATTCCACGATCTCGGGACCGAAATCGGAAAGAAGATCTCCGAACAGTACGGACTTTCTGAGATGGAAGTGACCGATGAAGTATTTGAGAGCCCTCAGAGCCTTGTCTTTGTTGAAGCAGAGAATCGTATGCATACGATAAAGGCTGTATTGGACGCAACTGTATAAATGAAAAAAACAGATATTTTGGAAATGATGCGGGAGAGTGGGGACTTTGTCTCCGGCCAGGCGATGTGCGATTCGCTGGGTATCTCCCGCACTGCCATATGGAAAGCTATAGAGGCTCTCAAGTCTGAAGGATATGAGATCGAGGCTGTACGAAATAAAGGCTACAGGCTGATCGGCTCGGATGCATATTCTCAGACGGAACTTGAGAGCAGATTCGGGTCCGGCGCTTCGGGATTTATAAGACCTGTGTTTTTTGATGAAACGGATTCGACCAATGCGGAAGTAAAAAGAAGAGCAGAGTCGGGGGAGACCGAAGGACTGCTCGTGGCTGCGGATATGCAGACTGCGGGAAGAGGAAGACGGGGCAGGGACTGGAGTAGCCCCAAGGGTGTAAATATTTACTTTTCACTCCTGTTAAAGCCGGATATTCCTGCGGAAAAAGCTCCGATGATAACGCTCCTCATGGCGCTTGCCGTAGCAGGAGCGATAGGAGATGAGTGTAAGATCAAGTGGCCTAATGATGTAGTCATAGATGGGAAGAAAGTCTGTGGCATACTTACCGAGATGAGCGCCGAACAGGGGTATGTGCAGTATATCGTAGTAGGTGTAGGGATAAACGTTAAAGCACAGGAGTTTCAGGAAGGCGCCGGAGCATATGCGGGAAGCATAGAGCAGCTCCTTGGAAGGAAAACGGACAGAGCCGTGCTGCTTTCGGATGCGGCAAAAGGATTCATGGATCTGTATAAGAGATTTACGGAAGACAAAGATCTGGGATTCGTTAAAGATGAATATAACAAGAAACTTGCCGGTATGGGCGGAGAGGTAAGAGTGCTCGATCCGGCGGGAGAATATAAAGGAGTATCGCTCGGGATAAATGATAAGGGCGAACTGATGATAGAGACCGAAGAAGGACTCCGTAATGTCTATGCGGGGGAAGTGTCGGTGAGAGGATTATACGGATATGTCTGATGAAAATGTAAGAGAGGGATTCGAAGGTCAGAGATCTGCAGGCACTGTGATCTGCGGTGCAAATGCATATGAGAAGAAGTACTATTTCAACCAGGACTTCGCCAGGATCCCGCAGTCCATTCAGGATGAACTGCATATAATATGTGTGCTTTTTACCGAAGAGGTGGGAGGCATATTTACGATAGGATTTGATGAAGAAGGAGATGTCATCCTCACGACGGATTCCGAGGAGAGTGATATCTATTATGACGAGATATCCTCGGGACTGCTTATAAGAGAGATAAGAAGCAGCAGACAGGAGCTCTTTGAGCAGCTTAGTCTCTTTTATCGGGTCATGATAAAGGGCGAAAAGCCGGAGGATCTTTGATGCCCGTACTCAGGATAGGAGATCTGACGCTTGAGAATAATTGCATACTGGCTCCTATGGCGGGTGTGACGGATCTGCCTTTCAGAGTGATCTGCTCCGGAATGGGTGCCGGAATGGTATGCATGGAGATGGTCAGCGCCAAGGCGATCACCTATAAGAACAAGAATACATATGACATGCTCCGCATAGATCCGAGTGAGAGACCTGTTTCTTTGCAGCTGTTCGGATCCGAGCCGGACACAGTCGGTGAAGCTGCGGAGATGATAAAGGATGTCCCTTTCGATATACTTGATTTCAATATGGGATGCCCAATGCCCAAGGTAACCGGAAACGGTGAAGGGGCGGCGCTTATGAGAGATCCTAAGCTGGCGGGAGAGGTTTTAAAGAGCCTCGTTAAGCATTCTGACAGGCCTGTTACCGTAAAGATCAGGAAAGGCTGGGACAACGATCATATAAATGCGGTGGAGATAGCAAAGATCGCTGAGGATGCAGGGGCAGATGCCATAGCCGTACACGGAAGGACCAGGTCCGAGTACTATCACGGTGAGGCAGACTGGGATATCATCAGGCAGGTTAAGGAAGCTGTAGGTATTCCCGTCATAGGAAACGGAGATATCAAGTGCCCCGGGGATGCCGCAAGGATGATGGAAGAGACCGGATGTGACGGGATCATGATAGCCAGGGCATCAAAGGGAAATCCCTGGATATTCAGGGATACAGTGAGTTTCCTTGAGACAGGGGTGGTTACTGATCCTCCGTCATATGAGGAGAAAAGGAGAGTGGCGCTTAAGCATGCCGAGCTCCTGGTCGATTTCAAGGGAGATTATATAGGCCCCAGAGAGATGAGAAGCCATCTCGCCTGGTATACGGCCGGCATCCCGGGAGCATCGAAGCTGCGTGCGAAGATAAGCAGCCTGGAGTCCATGGAGGATATCAGGACTGCGATAGACGAGATATTCGGTAGAAATGCCTAATGAACGAACACGGGGAGACCGATGAAAGTACTGGTCCATAGGTACAACAGCATATGCGAGCCGGATTATATTTCCGCATTTAAGACTCTCGGACTCGAGGTCATCGAGGACAGAGCGGAAATGGAGAGAAAGGATATCCCGGCGGACGAGAGAGTGGGGACTATTGCGGAGCTGATTCTTACGCACAGGCCCCTTTTTGTCTTTACGATCAATTTCTTCCCGTATATTTCTGAAATATGCGAGAGGTTGGGTGTGCTCTATTTATGCGTCAGTGTGGACTGCCCGGTGCCGGAAATATATGACCCGGCTATCAGGAATAAGAATAATAGAGTATTTCTTTTTGATGAATTCCAGTATGAGCTCGTAAAGAATGAGAACCCCGGAGGGATATTTCACCTTCCTCTCGGGGCAGCAGTCGAGAGATTGGATGAGACTCTTGGGAGGAGCCCGGGGCAGGAGATGTCTGCGAAAAATGATCCCGAGAGCGGTACTGCGGCAGCAGGCGGATATAAGTATGACATCTCTCTGGTCGGATCTCTATATAATGAGAAGGACAGATATGCGGACCTCAAACTGAAATGTAGGGAGAGAGGATACTTCGACGGACTCATGGCAGCACAGGGACTTTTTGGCGGACTTGAGCTGCTGGAGGAGAGCATTACAGATAATGACATAAAGACAATAAAAGAAAAGGCGTCTGATTTCAGCCTTCATTCACCGGAGGATTCGGTTCTGGGAGAGGCACTGTCGGACAGACTGGCGGTGGTTGATTCGTATCTCGGTTATCATATGACATACCTTGATCGAACCGGTCTTTTGAATTCTTTGGCAGGGGCCTTATCCGGGGTAGAAGTACACCTTTTTACGCGTAGTGACACTTCGTCATTAAAAGGTGTGAGCTGTCATGGAGGGGTCTCAAGCCTGAACGAGATGCCGTTCATATTCAGAGCATCCAAGATAAATCTAAACCCCACCATGAGACCGATAAGATGCGGACTTCCCCAGAGGATATGGGACATACTCGGGTGTGGCGGATTCTTAATGACCAACAGTCAAAAAGAAATAACTGACTGTTTTGAGCCCGGAGTGCACCTTGAGACCTACGATTCGATCCCGGAGCTCATCGACAAGTGCGCCTACTACCTCGAACACGATGAGGAGAGGGAGAGGATAGCCTTAGCCGGATATGAGGAAGTAAAAGCGAGGGGGTCAGTGCTTACAAGAGTGACTCAGATGATCAAGATGTCCACGGAGGGTGTATGAAAAAGATCCTGATGCTGAACGCGGATGATTTTTGCATAGATGGGATGAGGGATGCTCTCGAAGGATCGGGAGCGGGAGTCACCTTGCGAAAAGTAACCCAGGATGAGATCCTCGATCCGGATTGTAAGCCGGTAAAGGAGTGGATAGGCGGATCGGCATCCGAAGCAGGGGAGAGTGCTGTTTTTTCGTTTAATTTCTATCCGTCGGTGGCAATAGCCTGTCACGATGCGGGAGTCGGATATATCTCATGGGTGTATGACAATCCTTGCATACATCTCTATCATTACTCGGTCTCTTTTGATACAAACGAAATATATGTCTTTGAATCCGACACGGCGGAATACTTTAATGCTCACGGAATTGGAAATGTGCATTACCTTCCCATGGCGGCGGATCCGGAGAGACTGGAGAAAGTGATAAGCGGAGTAGCCGGAGGATCGGGAAAAGGACCCGGCAATGCGATGGGAGCTGCGGGGGCATATTCGGCACCCAAGGATATATCCTTTGTCGGGTCGCTCTATGATGAAGAACATGATTTTTGGTCCAGAATGATCGGAAAGGGAATAAGCGCACACACGGAAGGGTACCTGCGCGGGATAATGGAAGCTCAGAAGAGAGTCTACGGATGTGACCTGATAAGTGCATCGCTGACCGATGAGATCCTGGAGGATATGCACAGGGCGCTGCCTCTGGAACCGGATGCCGGGAGTATCGCCGACATCAGATACCTTTTCGCCAAGTATGTAATAGACAGACGGATAACTGCGGAGGAAAGAAGAAATCTCCTCGAGAAGGCATCGGACTGCGGAGAGGTTCACATCTATACGAGAAATCCGAAGAGCAGCATAAAGGGCTGTATCAACCACGGCCCCGCTAATTCCGATACACAGGCTCCGCTCGTATATGCATCATCAAAGATCAATCTGAACATATCGCTTCGCAGTATAACCCACGGGATCCCGCTCAGGGCATTTGAGATCATGGGGAGCGGAGGGTTCCTCCTTACGAATTATCAGGCGGATATGGAGAGGTTCTTCGTCGCGGGAGAGGACTATGACTACTTCGAAAGCCCTGAGGATATGTGCGAAAAGATAAGATATTACCTGAAAAATGAGGATGTGAGGAAGCGTATAGCCGAGAGCGGCAGAGCGAAGGTGCATGCAGAGCATACATTTGAAAAAAGAGTACGGGATATGTGCCTGTAATAGCGCGGAATAATTGAAGAACAGAGATATTTACCGTATAATTGAACGGGGTGAAACCTGAAAACCATCGGAGGTCGAAGGATATGAAAGTAGTAATACTGGCAGGAGGATTTGGAACCAGGATATCTGAAGAGACAGCGGACAGACCCAAGCCGCTCGTTGAGATAGGCGGGATGCCTATA
>ODAI012763997.1_pt1 | contig 13696 bp, 9 predicted proteins | sample 1539321 | NCBI WGS metagenome assembly ODAI01 (sample SAMN02144231, study PRJEB22623) | gut metagenome | biome: sheep rumen | host: Ovis aries | place: New Zealand
TCAAAGTCGTAATGACAGCGCTCGGCGATCTCCAGCGTGTTGTCTGCGGCCTCCGGAAGCTCAGGGAAGAGCGTCCGCATCTCTCCCTCGCTTTTGAGATAGAACTCCTGCGTCTCGAAGCGCATGCGATTCGGTTCGTCTACGGTCTTGCCGGTCTGGATGCACATCAGGACGTCCTGATAGTAGGCGTCCTCCTTCTCCAGGTAGTGCGCGTCGTTGGTGAGGACGAGGGGGATGCCGGTCTCGCGGCTGAGCCGGATGAGGCCTTCCGCTGCACGGCGCTCATCGGCTATCCCGTGGTTCTGGATCTCCAGGAAAAAGTCCTCTCCGAAGAGCTCCCGGAGGTCCAGCGCCCGCGTCCGGGCGGCCTCCAGATCTCCGTGCAGAATCGCCTGCGGTATTTCGCCCGCCAGACAGCCGGACAGACAGATCAGGCCCTCGGCGTGCTGATGCAGCAGCTCCCAGTCAATCCGTGGCTTGACGTAGAAGCCCTCGGTGAATGCGGCGCTGACCATGTAGGAGAGATTGCGGTAGCCGGTCTCGTTCTTGCAGAGGAGAATCAGATGGGAATAGCTGCTGTCGGCGCCGTGAACCTTGCTGTGCCGGCTCCGGGGCGCGACATAGACCTCGCATCCGATGATGGGGCGGATGCCTTCCTGTATGCAGGCGCGGTAGAACGCCACGGCGCCGTACATGACGCCGTGGTCGGTAATGGCAATACAGCTCTGACCCAGGGACCTGGCCTTCTTCGCGATCTTATCGATCCGGCAGAAGCCGTCAAGCAGAGAGTATTCCGTATGGACATGGAGGTGTACAAAGCTCATGCGATCACCTTTTTGCGTTCTGTGCCGTGCTGTACAGTCTTCAGACTCCGGGTACAGGACGGCGGAGAGAGTCTGTCTCTCAGCCGACGGTCACGGATGTGATGTGGGGATTCGGCCCCTCATACCAGTAGAGGAAGCCCTCCAGGCTGACGGTGTCGCCGACCTTGAGGTTCTCGACAGCCTGATAGACTGCGGTCTCTTCATTGCAGAGATAGTATTCTACACAGAAATCGTAGGTCTTGCCGTCTCTGGAGACTTTAAAGTACAGGTCGTCGGTCTTGTCCACGTCATTTTTGTAGGCGAAGGCGGCTCCGCTCTCGTCATAGGCCTCAACGGTCATGCCGCTGAAGGCTACCAGCTGATTCTGATGCTCAATGAGCCCGTCGGTTCCGAGCAGATCGGTGACGTCAACCGCTTCGGCGACATAAGTGCCCTCGAGCAGCTCAAAGCTGGCATCGACAATCTCAATCTCACCGGACCACTCGGCCTTGTAGCCGGTGACGCGGATCTTCTGCCCCGGAACGAGCTTGTCATAGTCCTCTTCAGAACAGGCCATGTTGTACAGGAAGTACGCGCCGTCCTCATCCTGGGTATAGACGGTCGCCTGATTGTCCCACCAGCTCTGCTTCGCCTGGACATAGGTCTCGACACAGACGGGGTCGTCAACGGCGGCCGCTGAGAACTCGGCATAGCTCATGACTTTGACTTCGGCAGTCTCATCGGTCTCTTCGGAAGCGGCTTCCACCGGAGCGGCATCCGCGGCAGGCTCTTCCGCTGCAGCTTCTTCCGCGGGTGAGGCTTCCTCTGCGGCAGGCTCTTCCGCTGCGGGCGTCTCGGCAGCGGGGGCTTCACTGGCGGCGGGGGCCTCTGTCGCAGCGGGCTTGGCGGACTGTCCGCAGGCAGCCAGGGCGAGAACCATGGTCAGCGCCAGAAGGATTGCAAGATATTTTTTCATAGTGTTCCTCCATATGTGGATAATATAGTTTCTGTCCTCAGGAAAACGGAGTAGAGATCCGTTCATGAGAGACAGCATCATTATAAACTGAAATACAGAAAAATCAAGTTTCAATGGCAAGATTGGGTCTGGAGTCCGTGCAGAGATCAAAGAAAAAAGAGCGCAGGCGCCTGCGGCGGCATAAAGCGGAATCCCGACGCAGATCACGCTGCGAAGGCGAGGCAGCGCCTGCAGCAGACCACAAGTCACTTTTGCGGACCGGGAGCCTCGCGGCCATGAGGCAGAAATTCTTGCGCAGGCAGGAATCCGGTGTTATACTGTTGCCAAACAGGAAAAAGGAGCGTGCCAGCCCATGAGAGATATTCAGAACAACTGCCGTGTTGCCCTGATACAGGCGGAGCCGGTCATGTTTGATAAAAGCGCGTCCCTGCAGAAGGCACTGAAGCTGATCGGACAGGCGGCCTCGGAAAAAGCCGATCTGATTGTATTCCCTGAGCTGTTCATTCCGGGATATCCGGTCGGGATGAACTTCGGCTTCAGCATGGGAAAGCGCACGGAGGCCGGGCGGCATGACTGGCTGCGTTATTCGGACGCCTCGGTTGTCGCCGGGGAGGAAGAGTTCCGGCGTCTGTCCGAAGCCGCCGTTTCTTCGGGTTCGTATATCAGCATAGGCTTTTCGGAGCGGGATGCTGTCAGCGCGACGCTTTACAACAGCAATGCGATTTTTTCGCCGGACGGCGCCTGGAGCGTCCACCGGAAGCTGAAGCCGACCGGTTCGGAGCGACTGGTCTGGGGCGATGCCAACCGAGACTACTTCCCCGTAGTGGAAACGCCCTGGGGGCCAATCGGCAGCCTGATCTGCTGGGAGAGCTACATGCCGCTGGCCCGCGTGGCGCTGTATCAGAAAGGCATCACCATTTATCTCTCCCCGAATACCAATGACAATCCGGAATGGCAGGCGACGGTCCGCCACATCGCCATCGAGGGCAAGTGCTTCTTTGTCAATGCCGATCTTCTGATCCGCAAGTCCTCATACCCTGCAGACCTGAAGACACTGGAGGATATCCGGGATCTGCCGGAAACGGTCTGCCGGGGCGGCAGCTGCGTTGTCGATCCCTACGGGCATTATATGATGGAGCCGGTGTGGGATGAGGAAGCGATTCTCTACGCGGATCTCGATATGCGGCTTGTCTCCGCCTGCAAGATGGAGCATGACGCGATCGGGCACTATGCCAGACCGGACGTACTGGAACTGAAAATAAGAGAAGGATAATACATCGGCTGCTGCGGCGAGTTGAATAACGGAGTCCCGCACAGCACGCTGTGTAACGCTGAGTGAGAAACATGGATTATCAGAAGATCTATCAGGAGAAGCTGCGGACGCCGGAAGAAGCGGTACAGCTGGTGAAGGACGGGGACTGGGTAGACTACAGCCAGACCTGCTCCTTCCCCCGGATGCTGGACCGGGCGCTGGCAAAACGCTCCGGCGAGCTGCGGGATGTCAGGATCCGGAACGCGATCTCGATGCTTCCGGTCTCGACGGTGGAAGATGACCCGGGCGGATCCTTTACCTACAATGTCTGGCACTGCTCCGGCCTCGACCGGAGATATCTCGACCGGGGATGGGCATTCCACACCCCGATGCTGTTCCGCCACTGCGGCACATACTACAGAAGGGGATATGCCCCGGTCAATGTGGCGATGATCACGGTTGCGCCGATGGATGAGGAGGGCAATTTCTCCTTCGGCCTCACCAACTGCGCCATGCAGGAAATGCTGGACGCAGCGGAACATGTCATCCTGGAGGTCAACCCCACGATGCCCGTTGTGGCAGGCACAGAGAATGACCGTATCAACATCCTTGATGTGGACTGTGTGACGGAGTGCCGGGAGCCGATCCCCACAGTGAAGAGCCCGGAGGCGACGGAGATCGACCGGCAGATCGCGGCGCATATTTTCCCATATATCACCAGCGGCTGCACGCTGCAGCTTGGCATAGGCGGTATTCCCAACTCCATCGGGAGTATGATCGCCGAGTCGGATGTCAGGGACCTCGGCATGCATACCGAACTCATGAGCGACGGATATCTGGATCTCTACCGGGCGGGAAAAATCACAAACAGAAATAAAAGGATCAACCCGGGAAAAGGGATCTTCTCGATCTGCAACGGCTCACGGGAGCTGTATGAGTTCCTGGATCACAATGACACGGTTCTTTCGGCACCGATGCGCTATGTGAACAGCCCCGCAGTCATCCGGGAGCTGGACGACTTTGTCTCCATCAACGGCTGCATTGCCGTGGACCTCTACGGACAGGTCAGCTCGGAATCCGCCGGAACACGTCAGATCTCCGGAACGGGAGGCCAGCTGGACTTTATCACCGGTGCGCTGGAGGCAGAGCACGGAAGAGCGTTCCTCGCGATGCATTCGACCTTTACCGACCGGGAGGGAAGGCTCCACTCCAACATCCTGCCCCGATTCACCGGCGGGGACATCATCACGACTCCGCGTACGCAGGCGCCGAATATCGTCACGGAGTTCGGCATTGCGACGCTGCCCGGCAAAGCCACCTGGCAGCGTGCTGAGGCGCTCATCGCCATTGCCCACCCCAACTTCCGGGAGGAGCTGATCCGCGCGGCAGAGGAGCAGAAAATCTGGCGAAGGAGCAATAAGCGGTGAAGATCTCCGGCGCAGGGGGCTTTATATGCTGTGGCTCTTGCAAGAAGAGAGCCAAAAGAGTATAATGTCTGTATCAGTTTGCAGAGATGACTATACAGGAGTGATGAAAATGTCTTTTGCCGTATATGCTGACGGAAGCGCCAATCTGCCTAAGAAACTGCAGGAGGGGATCCAGATCCTGCCGTGCGAGTATACCGTGGAAGGCAGACCGCAGGTCTATCTCGGAGACATTGACGCTTTTGATGCCCACACATTCTATGAAGGTCTCCGGAACGGAAAGACAATGAAAACCAGTCTGCTGAATACGCAGCTGTTTCTGACACAGTTTGAGCCGGTTCTGGCAGAGGGACAGGACATCATATATATTGCCTCCAGCTCAGGGATCAGCGGAACCTGCCAGGCGGCGAGGTTCGCTGCGGAGGAACTGATGGAGAAGTACCCGGATCGCTTTGTCCACATAGTCGATTCCCATGGCTGCGGGTTTGGAAACGGGATGCTGGCAATCAGGGCGGCAGAACTGAGCCGACAGGGAACAGAAGCCCGGGTGGCAGCCAGAGTTCTCGATGCGGAGGTACCGCATATCTGCCAGTACTTTACCGTAGACGACCTGAACTTCCTGAAGAAAACCGGACGGGTCAGCGGCGTCACGGCCAGGATTGGCACAGTCCTGAGCATCAAGCCCATTCTCTACGGAGACAGCACCGGACATATTGTCTCCTGCGGCAAGGTCAGAGGCCGCAGGAAGTCGATCGAGACACTGGCCGAGAAGTATGAAGAAAAGCGCCTTCGGGTGCCGTATCAGGATGTGTATATTTCCCATGGCGACTGCCTACAGGACGCCGGCAGACTCGCGGAGCTTATACGGGCCATCACACCGCAGGCCACTGTGACGATCTGCCAGCATGAGCCGTATTCCGGCGTTCACGTGGGACCGGGCATGCTGGGGCTTTTCTTCCGAGGGACAGAGCGGTAGGATGCGGTCTTATTCCGGCTGGCAAGGCATCTGTCGGCACTGAGCGGGCAATGCATACAGTGCGTCGGCTGACGGAAACAGAAAAGCGGCAGAAACAGATCACACAGAAATAAAAATCCGGAGAGCAAACGCTCTCCGGATTCGTCATGGTGCGAGAGATGAGACTTGAACTCACACGTCGGTTGACACACGCACCTCAAACGTGCCTGTCTACCTATTCCAGCACTCTCGCATCCGCCCTCAAGGCAAAATGCATTATACACAGCGAAGGGGGGATTGTCAAGCATGAATTTTTATTTTTCAACAGATTGCAGAGTCTGCGGCGTTCTGCTATAATTCATCTGCCTGCAATGCGGCAGCCCTTTCAACCACAGGAACGAACATCGTCCGCCCCTTCAAAAAACAGGGCAAGAGCGCCGGGGCCCACATGAGAACCGGTTACCGGCTCATACTCAACGGTGAGGATCTCACGAGGCGGTCTGTTCCTGCGGATCAGAGAGGCGAGGCGCTCCGCATCGTCGCGGCAGCCTGCCTGGGCAATGCCGACGGTCTGTGTTTCCGGTGCGACGACATAACGGTCATATTCCTCCGCCAGCATTTCCACGGAGCGTTTCCGCCCGCGGACCTTGCTGAAGGCGACGATCCTGCCCTCCTCATTGCCCTTGAGCAGGGGCTTGATCTGAAGGACGGTGCCGACGACCGCGGAGAGATTGGAGAGCCGACCGCCGCGGCGAAGATGCATGAGGTCGTCTACCGTGAAGACCTGGAACATTCTCCTGACGTGGACGCGCAGATCAGCCGCAGCTTCCGCAATGTTCTTCCCGAGCCGCCGCAAGCGGGCGGCCTGAAGCGCTATGATGCCCTCTCCGAGTGATGCCCCCAGGGTATCGATGATCTCGATCCGCCTCCCGGGATAGGCCTGCATCATCATCTGTGCGGCGATGCGGGCGGAGTTGAAGGAGCCGCTGATCCCGGAGGACATGCAGATGAAGATAATATCCTGTCCCTCGCGGAGCGCCGGCTCAAAGAAATCGGCATACTGCCGTGGAGGAATCTGAGAGGTGGCGACTTTCATCCCGCTGCGGATCCGGGCGTAGTATTCTTCAGCGTTGAAGTGCTCCTCCTGCAGGATGTTATGCTCCTCTCCGTCGATGATATAGGAGAAGGGAATCACCTGTAGCTCGTTATCCAGAATCTGCGCTTTCTCCAGATTGGCCGATGTGTCGGTCATGACGACAAAAGACATGATGATTTCTCCTTTTCTGTTCTCCCGGCGGTACAGGCAGCCCTGGGGCACAGATGTGTGACCTGCCCAGAGACATGTCCGCTGATTTTTCTGCCGCCTTCAGCAGTGAAATGCAGGAATCCGGCAGTACGGGACCCTGACAGGCGATACTGTAATCCAGCCTGACGGAAAAGGCAAACTACTCATGCAATCTGATGTTTCCAGAGGTTCTACGATTCGTAGAGAGAAGAAAAGAGCGGTCTCTTCCGGGTGGAACGGTAATCTATGAGAAGAAACAGGAAGTCAAAATGAGCGGATTGAGACATATTATAAACGATAAGAATAAATCCATACTGGCCTTGCTCCTGAGCGTCCTGATGATATCCGGTCTGCTGCCTTCGGTCTGCGCTGAGGAGATTCCGGATGCAGCAGAAGCGACGGAAATCACAGGAGCTGCAGAACCGGATGCTTCAGATCCGTATGCTGCGGATTCAGACAAGGAAGCGCCGCAGACAGAGACTCTGGATGCAGAGGAATGGGAAAAGCGTCTGATGCAGATGCTCGAAAAGTACGGAGCGGATCCGGAGACCGTAACAGCGGGTTTCTGTAATCTCGTAACCGGGGAGGAGTTCTACTGGCAGCCGGATGAATACAGGGTATCCGGCAGTATGTATAAGGTACCGCTTAATATGCTGTTCCTCAACTGGGCGGAGGAAGGAAAGCTCGGTCCGGATGAAACGGTCTACAGCCAGAGCTATGAACAGCTGCTGAGAGGGACGATTGTCCACTCTGATAATAACATGGCTGAGACTCTCTGGGATTATGCCGGCGCACAGCTGACTACGGAACCCGGGACGCTTTATCACAAGTACCGGATGCAGATCGCCCCGCTGATGGGCGAAGACCCTTATACCGTGGATGAGAAGTTCTATGAGAACAACTTCTTCACTGCCCGGCAGATGATCTTCTGCCTGAAGGAGCTGTACAATGGCGGCCTGAAGTACGACAGGCTGATTTCGGCCATGCTGGACGCTGAGCCGAACAAGTATTTCCGCCTCTACGAGAAGCGTTTCGATGTCGCGCATAAATACGGCTGGCTTGCGGAAGGGGATATCCTTTATCTGAATGACTGCGGCATCTGCTTTACGGATGACCCGATTGCGATTGTGATGTTCACAACAGGCACGACCGAGCCGTATAAAGTGCTCTCCGGATACTGTACCGTATGCTGCGATTTTGCAAATGAACAGCATGCTGCCCGACTGAGACAGGAAGAGGAAGCTGCCGCCAGGGAACAGGCGCTGCTGGCAGCGCAGGCAGAGGGGTTGGAAAACCCGGAGAACGGGGACGGATCTTCGATACCGGAGGGAAGTACGCAGATGGAGCAGGGGCATGTGACTGAGGGACCGGACGCCGAGTCCGCCGACAAGACCGGGCTGAAGCTCTGGGAGAGCGCTCTCCTCGCACTTTTCTGCCCGGGCGCGACCGCTGCGGCGATTCTCCTGGGCAGAGGGAGACGCAGCGGAGGTGCCGGAGTATGGACGGCAGTCACAGTGCTCATCGCAGTGGGGGCGATGATCCTCTGTCTGTCATGAATGAACTGAGCCCCGTCGGTTGGCCGACGGGGCTTTCAAGCTGCTTAAGGACCCTTTTCAGGCGGGCTTTGAAGAGTTGGAGCCACAGAATACCTGATCCGCTTCGAAACTCGGCGTTCACGGCGCGTGCTCTGCTCCCGGAACAGGAATGACACAGGAGAACCGGGATTATTCCGGAATTCCGGTGGCACTGTTGGCCCTGGGTTACTTCCGGTGCTTGATCTTGATGAAGAGGTCCGGCGCCTTGTCTCCAACCAGCGCGACAGCCCGGAAAGCGTTCAACACCGTTCTGGGTTTCTCCTTGCGGAGAATCCGACAGAGAATGTTGGGAGCTGCGCCTCCGGCCGTATCCCGGCAGCGCTGCTGCACCCGGGGATTGGACTGTATCTCACGGATATAGATCATCCGGCCCTCGTCGGAGAGTGTACAGGATGGAGTGAACAGCGTTGTGATACAGGAGAAGACGGACTTGGCGAACATATAGCGCAGATCCGGGTCATCGGAGATACCGTAGCGCCTGCAGAGCTCCTGGACACGGATGTCCGCCTCCAGGCAGACCGAAAACTTCTTCGGATAGAACCTGGAGATCAGACTCTCCCCGGCGTGCATAATATAGCGGTACTTGCACTCATTACGCACGGCTATCAGACTGCAGCGCTCCAGACAGTCGAAGACAAAGAGGCGGTCTTCTCCCCAGAGATAGTCCCGGAACCGGATACTGTTCTCCCGGATCAGCCGCGTGGAATAGAGCTTTGCCCACACCTGGTTCAGGAGATTTGCCTTATAGAGGCGGGGGAAAGCACTCTTCATGTCCTGCGGGCGCACGAGACAGTCAAATTCGTTATAGTCTCGCTCACGTCCGTCTGCCTCAACAATGCTGAAGCCCATCAGAATGAGATCAGCGCCGCTGTCTGCGGACTCCAGCGCATACTCCAGCGCATCCGGGAGAAGCTCATCGTCCGCGTCGATAAAGGTGACGTAGGAGCTGTCCTCGCTGAGCTCTGCAAGGCCGGTGTTTCTCGCCTCGGCAGGACCGTGGTTCTCGGTGCGGATGCAGCGCAGACGGGGGTCATCGTGGGCAAGACGCCGGAGAATGGATCCGGTCCGGTCTGTAGAGCCGTCATCCACGACAATCAGCTCCAGATCCCGATGGGTCTGGCTCAGAATACTCTTCACGGAGCGCTCGATGTACTTCTCGGAGTTCCAGGCGGGCATAATAACGCTGACTTTAAAGGACTTCGCCGTTTCCATCTTCAGACCTCCTCAATTCGTCCGGGTTCTGCTCGTGGGCAGAACAGTAACAGGCATACAGAAAGTCATACATCGGCATCAGGCGCCGATAGGCGCGACAGAGCACGGTCACCAGCTCAGGACCCAGCAGCTCCGGGTCAAAGTCCTTCACATGCTCAAGACCGACCCGCTTACGGTTGTACCACGGATTGATGATCGGGCCCAGGTCTTTCCTGGGCCGCTTATATTCAGGCCCGGTCACGCGGAAACCCCGCATTTTTACGGCATCGGACGCCAGACGCTCGAAGTGCGCGGGGTTTGAGTCGATTGCAGAGCGGAACGCCTCCATCTCTGTGGGCGTCACGTCAAAATATCCGAGCCCGTAGCTGAAGGTCGCGGCATCGAGCTCGAACCAGAACATCGGGCCTTCGGACTGGAGATTCCCGCTGTTTTTCAGAGTGAACCAAAGGTGATCCTTATACGGTCCGCGGCCGAAAAGCCTCCTTGCGTCCCGGTAAATCCTGGAGACATGGAGGGAGAAATCCGACAGGGGATACTCCTGTTTCATGACTGCCGCGACATCCTCCGCCAGAGCGTGGAAAGGGTCATGCAGAACGCGCTGATACTGATCTCTGTGCTCCTGAAACCAGGGCCTCTCATTGTGAAATGACAGTTCCCAGAGAAAATCACTGGTCTCTTTTGTAAATCCATTAAACATACTGATCCGTCCTGCGGCTGTGAAATGCGGGATGCGCCGCGGCCGCTTCTTGTTATGGCTTGTTTCCGACTGATATTATAATAGGAAAGAAAAACTTGTGCAAGTTTTTTTCTCGACAGGTTTTCTCAACCTTTCCTGCAGATGGCCATTCCCAAAACGGCAGAGCTGTAGTATAATGCTCAGCGGCATTCCATCAAGCGGCGACGCCGGTATGGACGGCTTCTGCCGGAAAGACGGAAGAGACTGCATTCACGCGCGATCCGGCAGGCAACAGCACAGAAAAACGGGGGAGCTAAGGCTATGAAAACATTAATCACAAACGCGAAAATCTACGACGGCAGCGGGAGAGACGCTTTTCAGGGAGAGATCCTCGTGGAAGATGAGAGAATCCTGCGCGTCGGGGAAAAGCTTGACGTTCAGGCGGACAGGGTCCTTGATCTGAAAGGAAAGTCCATCGCATCCGGCTTCATTGACGGCCACTCCCATAACGACTGGTTTGCCATCAAGCGGGACCCGCTTCCCTACTTTGAGCCCTTTATCCGGCAGGGGATCGCGACCTTTGTGGCAGGAAACTGCGGCATTTCGGCTGTCGGGTTTGAAAAGGACTGCAAATATGTAGACAGGCTCGGAGGCGGTCTTTTTGCCTTTCGGGATACGACCGGGAAGTACGGTACGATAGACGAGTTCTTTTCCGCCGTGGACGGGAACATGCCGTGCAATCTGCTGGAGCTTGCCGGGCACTGCTCCGCGCGGGCTGCCGCGGGAGGAAATGAAAACCGGAGGCTTACGCCGGAAGAGGAAAAAACAATGCTGGCCATTCTGGAAAAGGCGCTGCAGCAGGGGGCGGCAGGGCTTTCACTCGGCCTGATGTATGACCCGGGGCTCTACGCCGATGTGGAGGAACTCAAAAAGGTTGCCGAGCTCTGCGTCCGGTACAACAAGCCCCTCACGGTGCATCCGCGCGCCGAATCCAAGGTCTCCATGGCATATCCTCAGCTGCTCGGGCGCTCCCACCTGTTGCGCGCTTTTGATGAGCTGGTGGAGATCTCCAAAGGCACACCGCTGAAGCTCCACTATTCCCATGCCATCTTTGTTGGCAGGAGTTCCTTCAGGGACAAGGACGAGCTCCTGAAGCTGATGGACGAGCTGCGGGCTTCGGGCACGGATGTGATGTTCGATATCTACAACGAATGCCTGGGGGTCTCCGTGATCACGGTTATTCTCCCGGACTGGTATCAAGGGATGAGCGTGGAGGAGCGCAAAAAGCCCTTCAACCGGCTGAAGCTCGCCGTACTGGTTAAAGCGACCAGCGCCCTCCTCGGCTTCGGCTTCAAGGATATCGTCATCGCCTATATCGGCCCAGGCTATGAGCATTATGAAGGTAAATCAGTTCATCAGATTGCCCGGGAAGAGGGCATCAGCGATCTGGCGGCATATCTGAAGCTCTGCGAACTCAGCAATTTCAAAGGGCGCGTCAACATGGGCCCATACTCGACGCAGGAAATCATCCATGAATTTGAGCACAATGAGCACTGCCTGTATATGACCGATGCCTGGGTGGAGCCGCACGGCGTACAGAATCCTGCCATCTATGACTGCTATCCCAAGTTCCTGCGGGATTCTCTGCGCGGCCTTGGGGACACCATGCCCAACACGATCCGACGCATGACCGGCGCCATCGCTGACCGTTTCATGATCCCGGAACGCGGCTATATCCGGGAAGGCTATTACGCGGATTTCACGGTCTTTGATGAGGACGCGCTGAAGAATGGCGTACCGGATCAGGAGAAGTCCTTTGGGATAGAGAAGGTCTTCATCAACGGCAGACTGGTACTGGACGGAGGAGAGCTTGACAGGGAAGCGCTCAAAACCGCCGGCCGGGCTATCCGTGTGCGCTGAAGGATCGGATCTGTATCCGCCGGTGGGATATGACGCGGTCATAGCGGCGGTGACAAAGACATCATTGCGACAGACTAAACACTGATCCCGGACCAGCCAGTCACGATGGCGGATCCGGGAGAATCGTCAAGCTCGCCGCGTATGTGAAAGTAGAGAGAATCACGGGTGTCGCCGGCTTGACGGATCAATACGATGTCTTTATAATACCTGAGGATCCTGTCAAATCTGAGATTTCAATGAAAAAAACGGACTGAAAAGGAGTGCAGATTATGGAACAAAAAGCGATGCCAGTGTACGAGGAGAAGGGACCGATCACCGAAGCCCTGCTGGGGAGGATGGACGCATGGTTCCGTGCGGCGAACTATCTCTCTGCCGGCCAGCTTTACCTGCTGGAAAACCCGCTTCTCAAAAAGCCTCTGACGCTTGATATGATCAAGAAGAAGATCGTCGGCCACTGGGGCACGGTTCCGGGACAGAACTTTGTCTTTGTGCATCTCAACCGCGTCATCAAACGCTACGATCTGGACCTGATCCTGCTCTCCGGGCCAGGGCACGGCGGTAACTTCTTTATCGCAAACGACTATATGGACGGTACATACAGCGAGATCTATCCCAACATCTCACAGGATGAGGCCGGGATGCAGAAGCTCTTCAAGCAGTTTTCCTTCCCCGGCGGCGTTCCCAGCCACTGCGCGCCGGAGACGCCGGGTTCAATCAATGAAGGCGGCGAACTGGGATATGGTATTGCCCACGCCTTCGGGGCCGTGTTTGACAATCCGGGGCTGATCGCCGCCGTCACCGTCGGTGACGGCGAGGCCGAAACCGGTCCGCTGGCCACCTCCTGGCAGTGCAACAAGTTCCTCAATCCCGCTACGGACGGGGCGGTCCTGCCGATCCTGCATCTGAACGGGTATAAGATTGCGAACCCGACCATCTTTGCCCGCATGTCCCATGAAGAGATTTCGGCCTTCTTCCACGGCTTTGGCTGGGAGCCTTATTTTGTCGAGGGTGACGACCCCATGCCCATGCACCGCCTGATGGCTGAGACCATGGACACCGTGATTGAGCGTATTCAGGCAATCCAGAAGCATGCCCGAGAAACCGGCGATACCAGCCGTCCGCGCTGGCCGATGATCGTCCTGCGCACACCGAAGGGATGGACCGGTCCCAAGACGGTCGACGGGAAACGGATCGAGAACAACTTCCTGGCGCATCAGGTGCCGATCTCCATGGAAAAGGGCGAGGAGCATCTGGCCCTGCTGGAGGAGTGGCTGCGAAGCTATCATCCGGAAGAACTCTTTGACAGTGACGGACACCTGCTGCCGGAGATCGCGTCCCTTGCGCCGGAGGGGAATGCCCGCATCGGCGCCAACCCCCATGGCAACGGCGGCCTGCTGCTGCGCGATCTTCGCATGCCGGACTTCCGGGACTACGCGGTTAGGGTGAAGGAGCACGGTGAGCACGAGGGTCAGGATATGACGGAGCTTGGCAAGTTCGTCCGGGATATTCTCAAGCTGAATGCCGACAGCCGAAACTTCCGTGTGTTCGGCCCGGATGAGACCAACTCCAACCGTCTCAACGCGGTCTTTGAGGTGGAA
>ODAI011633680.1_pt1 | contig 13695 bp, 9 predicted proteins | sample 1539321 | NCBI WGS metagenome assembly ODAI01 (sample SAMN02144231, study PRJEB22623) | gut metagenome | biome: sheep rumen | host: Ovis aries | place: New Zealand
CCACGGGGGGCGGACCCGTGCTCCATGTGGTGGGCGACCTGACGATAGCCTCCGAGAATGCCGTCTTCGGACAGACGGGACCGAAGGTGGGAAGCTTCGACGCAGGCTTCGGCAGCAGCTATCTGGCGCGTATGGTGGGCCAGAAGAAGGCGCGCGAGATATGGTTCCTCTGCAAGCAATACACCGCCCGCGAGGCCGAGCAGATGGGAATGGTGAACAAGGTGGTGCCCATCGAGCAGCTCGAAGACACCTGCGTGGAGTGGGCAGAGACGATGATGGAACGTTCGCCCCTCGCACTGCGCATGATTAAGGATGGTCTGAACGCCGAGCTCGACGGTCAGGCGGGCATTCAGCAGCTCGCAGGCGATGCCACCATGCTCTACTACTACCTCGACGAGGCACAGGAGGGCGGCCGCGCATTCCTGGAAAAGCGCAAGCCCGACTTCGATCAGTACCCCATCCTCCCCTGAGATATTAAAGACAGAATAACAAAGTTTATTTAGACAGAATAACAGAGGAATATATTTATGGACAGAATAACAAAAGAACGTATGTCTCTACCGCAAACGTCCCACGCTTTAACCGTCTGCATTCATTATATATAATAATGTTCAAGATTCGTTTTTATATGAATTCAATTATCGCATGTTCAGGGAGTTTAGGAGTATAGGAGTGTTCGCGGCTAATGATATTATGCATAGAATCGAGATAGAGGAGCGCTTGCTCCATTTCAAGCAGCCTGCGGGCACCTCGCGCGGTGTGTATACAACGCGGCGGTCGTGGTTCCTGACCTTGACCGACGACTACGGACGGTGCGGAGTGGGCGAGTGTGCACCGTTGCCGCAGCTCAGTTGCGACGACATTCCCGACTATGGCGCCAAGCTGCGCGCCGTCTGCGACCAGTTCTGTGCTTCGGGCGTGATCGACTACGACCGTCTGCGACCCTTCCCCTCCATGCTCTTCGGACTGGAGACCGCCCTGCAACACCTCCATGCCGGCTCCCACCGACTCTTCGACACCCCCTTCGCACGCGGCGAGGAAGGCATTCCCATCAACGGATTGGTGTGGATGGGATCGTTCGACGAGATGCTTTCGCGCATGGAAGAGAAGATGAATGCGGGGTTCCGATGCATCAAACTGAAGATCGGAGCCATCGACTTCGATGAGGAACTGAGCCTGATTCGTCGCATCCGCGAGCGTTTCAGCAAAGAGGAGATAGAGCTCCGCGTGGATGCCAACGGCGCTTTCGCTCCCGACGAAGCCCTCGACAAGCTCCGGTTGCTGGCACGCTACGACATCCATTCCATCGAACAGCCCATCCGTCAGGGCCAGTGGGACGCGATGGCACGCCTCTGCCGCGAGTCACCGCTGTCCATCGCCCTCGACGAGGAGCTCATCGGCGTGAACGAACCGTCGCGGAAAGAGGCACTCCTCGACACCATTTCACCTGCGTACATTATATTAAAGCCCTCCCTCCACGGCGGAATGGCAGGCACGAAGGAATGGATTTCACTCGCACAAGCGCGCGGCATCGGCTCGTGGATCACCAGTGCGCTTGAGAGCAACGTCGGTCTGAACGCCATCGCCCAGCTGACGGCCCTCGTCTACGGCCCCCATATCAGCATGCCCCAGGGCCTCGGCACCGGGCTTCTGTTCACCGACAACATCGCCATGCCGCTCGAAATCCGTGGCGACATGCTGTGGTATGATGTTGATAAAGAATCTTTACATGCTTGAATCAACGCATCCTTATTTATGAGGAAGGACTATCATGTCTTTCCTCATAAATATATTCTACCGAACATGCTGTTTATTCAAATGAATAGGGTAAACATGCCGATTTAACTAACAGATGTTAAATAATTCCGTAAAAAGCCGAATATTTATTTTTCTTGACATGTTAATCCGATTTTTATGATTATTTTTGTGCTCGGAACAAGATATTTAACCTAATGACGACAGATTGGTTCAAGGCTATCAGAGACGCTCTCAGCCACAGGCAGAAGATTCTTCTGCTTGTCATTGCGGGCGTGGTGTTCGGTCTGGGGGCGCTCTTTATCTATCTGTTGCGCGCCCATACCTATCTCGCCGACGATGCCTCGGCCTGCGTCAACTGTCACATCATGACCCCTTACTATGCCTCGTGGTCACACTCTTCACACGGCCGCGACGCCACCTGCAACGACTGCCACGTCCCTCATTCCAGTCTTCTCGCCAAATATGGATTCAAGGCGATGGACGGAATGAAGCACGTGGCATATTTTGTGACCCATTCCGAACGTCAGGCCATCATGGCCGAGGACGCCTCGGCACAGGTCATCATGGACAACTGCATCCGTTGCCACACCCAACTCAACCAGGAGTTCGTCAAAACGGGGCGCATCGACTTCATGATGGCGAAGCGGGGCGAGGGCAAGGCCTGCTGGGACTGCCACCGCAACGTGCCCCACGGCGGTATGAACTCGCTGAGCAGCACGCCCAATGCCGAGGGCGTGACGCCACTGCCGCCGAGTCCGGTGCCCGAGTGGCTGCAGAAGTTGATGGAGTAGGGGTGATCTGGGTCGGCAGCGCACGCTGCTTGTCGCTTGTGGGAACGAAATGGAAAGACGAATCAAGCATCATAAAGATATGGCAAAGAAACTGAAAAAATGGCAAGGATGGCTGCTCTTCGGAGGTTCGATGGCCGTCGTGTTCTTGCTCGGACTGCTTGTCTCTTCGCTCATGGAGCGCAGGGCCGAGGTGGCAAGTGTCTTCAACAACAAGCGCACCGAGTTCACCGACTCCATCATCGCGCAGAACGAGAAGTTCAAAGCCGACTATCCGCGCGAATACGAGACGTGGGCGATGACGGAAGACACCTCTTTCGTGTCGAAGTACAACAGCTCGCAAGAGGTTGACGTGCTCGAGCAACGGCCCGAAATGGTCGTGCTCTGGGCTGGCTACGCCTTCTCGCGCCACTACAACACCCCGCGCGGTCACAAGCACTGTCTCGATGATCTCCGCAAGATTCTCCGCACAGGCAATCCCGGCATCGACGGTGACGGCGACATGCAGCCGGCCACCTGCTGGACCTGCAAAGGCCCGGACGTGCCACGAATGATGCGCGAGATGAGCGACGCGAAGTCGGTCTCCGATCCCGGGAACTACTATGCCGCGGAGGGGAGCGACGTGGAGCACGAGATAATGAACACCGTGGGCTGCAGCGACTGTCACGACGCCCGCACGATGGACCTGCGTCCCGCCCGACCGGCTCTCTACGAAGCATGGCAGCGCGCAGGGAAAGACGTCAACAAAGCTTCGCATCAGGAAATGCGATCGCTCGTCTGTGCACAATGCCACACCGAGTATTACTTCATCAAACCTGACGACCCGAAGAACCCCGGCAAGGCCAACTACCTCATGTTCCCGCAGGACAAGGGTATGACCTGCGAGGCGGCTGAAGAGTATTACGACAGCATCGGATTCTACGACTACATCCATCCACTGTCGAAGACACCGATCCTGAAAGCACAGCATCCGGGCTACGAAATAGCCCTTCAGTGCATCCACGCACAGCGCGGCGTGTCGTGTGCTGACTGCCACATGCCTTACAAGAGCGAAGGCGGCGTGAAGTTCTCCGACCATCACATCATGTCGCCTCTGGCAAACATCGACCGAACCTGCCAGACCTGCCACCGTCAGGACGCAGAGGTGCTCCGGCAGAACGTCTACGAGCGCCAGGCCAAGTGCAATGAGGTGCGCGACCGTGCCGAGCAAGAACTGGCACGCGCCCACTTCGAGACGAAGTTCATCATCGAGAAGGGAGCCACCGACGCTGAGCTGAAGCCCATCCAGGACCTGCTCCGCAAGAGCCAGTGGCGCTGGGACTATGCCATCGCATCCCACGGAGCCACGTTCCACGCCCCGCAGGAGGTCACCCGGCTGCTCTCACACTCCGTCGACTACGCCCAGCAGGCCCGCCTGCTCATTGCCAAGGTGGCAGCCAGACACGGTCATCTCGGCGACATTCCCGTGCCCGACTATTCGACAAAGGCCAAAGCCCAGCTGGCCATCGGTCTCGACATGCCGAAGCTGAAGGAGAAGAAGCAGAAGTTCCTCAACACAGTTGTTCCGAAATGGGTCGAGGATGCCAAGTCGAAAGGCAAGCTGATGTAGTCTGAAACGAAAAAAATAACGACGATGATGTGCCAGAATACAGATATTATTTGTAATTTTGGCACATCTTTCATCAACAGACATTCACATGTGGAATCAACCTTGGAAACTGGCTGAAGGGTTCCTCATCGGTGCGGGACTCATCGCAACAGGGCTGCTGTTGCAGTTCACCGTAGGCCCCATCGACTGGAACGTGTTCTCGTTCCCGGCCAACATCATTGTGCTGGCCGTCTTCCTGTTACTCATCGGCATGGTCTTCGCTTTCCGTAAGAAGGTCTATGCCTTCCGCTTCCTCGCTTCCTTTCTCTCCGCCATACCCGCGCTCTGCTATGCCGTGGTGCTCACCGCCGTGATGGGACTCACCAGACAGGTGCCCGGCACGCAGCCGCCGGCCGACGCACTGGGGCTCACGCGCATGCTCTCCTTCTGGCCCTTCGTGCTCATCTACGTCTGGATAGCCTTCATTCTCGGCATGGTCACACTGAAACGCCTCGCTTCCATGGTCAGCGCGAAGCAGGAAAGGTCGTGGAAACGCGACGTTCCTTTCCTGCTCAACCACCTCGGACTGTTCATCACCATGCTATCGGCCACGCTGGGCAACGCCGACATGCAGCGACTGAGAATGACCATCAACAGCGAAGGGCCCGAATGGCGCGCCACCGACGACACCGGACGCATGCACGAGCTGCCCATTGCCATCCAGCTGGAGGACTTCCGCATCGACGAGTACCCGCCGAAGCTCACGCTCATCGACAACCATACGGGCCATCCCGTGGGCGGACAGCAGGCCGAGACGCTCCTGCTCGACAGCACTTTCAGCGAAGGGCAGTTAGGCAACTGGCGCGTCCGGCTGAACAAACTGATGGACTATGCAGCACCCGTGATGAAAGAAGACACGACCTACTACGAAGCCTGGATGGCATCGGGAGCCGTGACGGCCGTCCATGTGGACGTGGACTGGCACCCGGTGGAGTGGGCAAAGCGCGCATACGTGAAGAAAAGCGGCTGGATCACCTGCGGCAGCTACCGCTTCCCCTACCAGTTGCTCGCCATCGACGACCACCTGAGCCTGGCCATGCTGCCCCGCGAGCCGCAGCGCTACGTCTCGCGCGTGGAGATACTGACGCAGAGCGGCAAGGATGTCCGCACCGACATCCTCGTGAACAAGCCCTACAGCATCGACGGCTGGAAGATATACCAGCTGAACTACGACACGACGATGGGCCGCTGGAGCGAGATCTCCGTCCTCGAACTGGTGCGCGACCCGTGGCTCCCCGTCGTCTACACAGGCATTGCGATGATGCTTCTCGGTGCCCTGTGCATGTTTTTTATGGTTAACACGAAGAAATCATGAACTGGAATCATTTCGTCTACTTCGCCACGCCCGCCGTTCTCCTGTGGATGCTCGGTGCCTGGGCCGCCTGGAAGAGCAGGGGGCGCGCCGCTTTCGCGCTGACAGCCGCCGGTCTGCTGGTGTTCTTCAGCTTCATCGTCTCTATATGGATCAGTCTGGAACGGCCGCCCCTGCGCACCATGGGCGAGACTCGTCTGTGGTACAGCTTCTTCCTTCCGCTGGCAGGCATCATCGTCTACAGCCGATGGAAGTACAAATGGATTCTCTCGTTCAGCACGCTGATGGCCATTGTCTTCATCTGCGTGAACCTCTTCAAGCCCGAAATCCACAACAAGACGCTCATGCCTGCGCTGCAGAGCCCTTGGTTCGCGCCCCACGTCATCGTCTACATGTTCTGCTACGCCATGTTCGGCGCAGCCACCCTCATGGCCCTCTACTTCCTGTTCAAGAGGCCGTCGAGCCCGAAAAACCGGGAAGACGCTTCACGCTCAGCCCCTCACTCTTCACTTTCTGCCCTCGACAACATGGTCTACGTGGGCTATTGCTTCATGACGCTCGGCATGCTCTTCGGAGCACTCTGGGCCAAGGAGGCATGGGGACACTACTGGGCATGGGACCCGAAAGAGACATGGGCCGCCATCACCTGGTTCGCCTACCTTGCCTACATCCACCTGCGCATCGCACGCCCGCAGGCTGAAAAGCCCGCTCTCTGGACCCTTGTCGTGGCTTTCCTGCTGTTGCAGATGTGTTGGTGGGGCATCAATTACCTGCCCAGCGCGCAGGGCACCTCCGTTCACACCTACAACTCCTGACGGTCACCTGCGCTATGCCGTCTTTACGGGTCGCCGCGCCGCTGGTTACGGGTCGCCGCAGCGCTGGTTACGGGTTGGCGCGGTGCTTTCCTCGGGTTGCAAAATAAATTATATTGCCGGGCAATTCTATTTGTTTTACTCAGCAATCTAAATGATTCTGCCGTGCAATCTAAATTGTTTTGCCATTCGTCAGCGCTGCACCGGCAGCGCAGAGAGGTTGTTCCGTCGTGCCGGAAGCGGCTTCGGGTCAATAGAAAAAAGTGCACTTTGTGTGTGGGATGTTGGAAAAAAGTTGTATTTTTGCAGTGCTAACGACAGATGTGATGACACTACAGGAATTTCTTGATGAATGGAATAACGGGAGCGACCGCTTGCTGGTGCACACAAGCGGGTCGACGGGTGAGCCGAAAGCGCTGTGGGTGGAGAAGCGGCGCATGGAGGCTTCGGCACGCATCACATGCGACTTCTTAGGACTGAAGGCTGGCGACACGGCGCTGCTGTGCATGCCTCTCGACTTCATAGCCGGCAAGATGATGGTGGTGCGCGCGTTGGTGCGCGGGCTGCGGCTGATCAGTGTGGAGCCGAGCGGAAGGCCTTTTTCAGGTGATAGTTTACAGTTGATAGATGCCAGGAGTGATTTGCTTTCAGTCCAAGGGTCTGCTCATGCCGGTAATCACACCTGTCAATTATCACCTGTCACCTGTCATCTGTCACCTGTCACCTGTCATCTGGACTTCGCTGCCATGGTGCCGCTGCAGGTGTGGAACACGGTGCGGGTGGCTGAGGAGCGCGAGCGGCTGATGGCCGTGAGGCACCTCATCATCGGCGGAGGAGCCATCGACGACGAGCTGGCGCGCGAGCTGCGCTGCTTCCCCAACGCCGTTTGGAGCACGTATGGGATGACGGAGACGCTCTCGCACATCGCCCTCCGACGGCTCAACGGCCCCGAGGCGAGCGAGTGGTACACGCCTTTCGAGGGTGTGGAGGTGAGGACCGACGCAGACGGATGCTTGGTGATCGACGCGCCGCATGTGTGTGCAGAGACACTCGTGACGAACGATATAGCCGAGGTGGCGACGACGACGGGCGCCGATGGAAGGTCTCAGGTGAGGTTCCGCATCATCGGGCGCCGCGACAACGTGATCTGTTCGGGCGGCGTGAAGATTCAGATTGAGGAAGTGGAGCGGCTGTTGCGCCCCCATCTTGGCTCCGATTTCCTCATCACGAAGCGTGCAGACAAGAAGTTTGGCGAGGCCGTCGTGTTATTATATAAGAAAGGTGGGCGCAGTGAGGAAGAGCTGCGCGCGGTTTGTCGGCGCACACTTCCGAAGTATTGGGTTCCGCGATTCTTTGTCGCCGCCGACGCGCTTCCTTACACCGCCACGGGGAAGCCTGCGCGAAAGGAAGCGGAGCTTCTCGTTCAGGGCGTCAGATAGAGTTTTTGCCGTAATTGTTATTGTGAATATGCCCAACGTGAAGAAAAGACAGGGCAGAAGTTTGCTCATTTCATCATTTCGCCGTAACTTCGCACCGTCATTTTTTATGCTCACTGCCGAACGCAGCACCGTGAGTGGTGTTGATGATACATCAGAGAAATCAAATAAGAACATCTGCTAAGAACATAAAACGAAAAAGATTATTTTTACTGATGACCTTGCTGTTTGGTCTTATGCAAGCAGCAAGGGCTTAGAATGGCCATGGCACGGAAAACAGTCCGTACCTTATCCAATCAGCTTCTCCATGGTGAGTCCGCAGCAACGCGTGGCCGTCAGTGCCGACAACGGTAAGACGTTTGTACGCATGGCCGGCGGCGTGAAGGCCACACTCAACGACTGCTTCTTCACCAATATCGTGGGCGACGACTCGCAAGGCACGGGCGTGTTCACCCACGTCGAGGTGCCCGAGGGCTGCACGGCCACTATGGTGGGTGAGCCTACGATCCAGTTCAGAGGCACGAACTACTACGCCTCGGGTGCGAAGGTGAAACTGACCGTCGCCAACGGCACCGCCTTTGACCACTGGTTCTCGCCTGGCACACCGACAGGTTGCTACGTGAGCGACCCCTGGCGCGCCGAGGGCACACACACGCTGAGCGACATCAAGGGAACGCCCGTTCTCCGCATTGCCACCTCGATGCCCGCCGCCAAGCTGGAGCGTGAGGTGATGGGCATCAACTACCGCTACCTCTCTGGCAACGACTACAAGCTCTACCTGAGCGACGAGACATGCCGAGCCAAGGGCTATCAGCTCGACGACGACGGCTATCTCTTCGTCTACGACGCCGAGGGCACGAAGAACTTTGTCACCGCCGTGACGAGCTGCGACCCCAGCGACGAGCTGTTCCAGAACTTCATCACGTCGGGATGGCTGTGGAGCACCCGACAGTATGAGGGCAGCCTCGTGAAGAACGACATCGTGTCGGACCTTTGGGAGCACACCCACCTAGCCGTCATCGCGCCGCGCGCCTTCAAGAACGTAGGCCAGCTGAAGCGAATCACCTTCATGAGCAATACCGACGCCCAGTTGCGAAGCGACTGCAACACGCCGCTTGACCTCTATGTCGACGAAGAGGCGTTTGCCGGATGCCAGAACCTGACGGAGTTTGTCATGATGTACTATAACAACAAGGACAACAAGTGGGAAACGCTGACGCCGACGTCGGGTGTGCGCATTGCCGACAATGCCTTCGAAGGCTCGCCGTGCCACATCGTCGTGGACCAGAGCGTCTACCAGGACTTCCTGAGCAGCGACGCCTGGGAGGCCCATCACGACCGCATCGGGCTCTACATCTCGTCGGCCGAGGACATCCGTCAGGACGGAGCCATCTACAGCTACATGCGCGACAGTCAGGGCAACGCCGTGCAGAACGATGCCGCCGGTCGCGAGGTGATAAGGCGGAACATGGTGGCATGGAACGCCGACTACAAGAACTTCAACGCTGCGAACCTGCTGGCCGGCGATGAGAAGAAAAACATCTGGTACGCACAGGTGGTGGGCGTTGACGACAGCAGTCTCGACAACGGACGGATGATTATCCGTAACGACCCCGGCACCTATTTCAACTACAAGACGGTGGCGCAAGGTGTTGCCAATGTCGACGCCTTATCGTTGACAGCGAGGGCAAGTGAATTCTTCGGCACATACGGCGGTAGAGACGTGGTCGATTTGGGACTCATGGGCATATCGTTCCCGACCGCATCGCGCTGGATCAGTCGGGTATCATGGTGAATGGCGCCATCATGACCAGAGCACAGTTCGGTGCAAGCTCTCTCGGACAGGGCGCACTGAAGAACGGATTCACAGCCCTGACGCAATGCTTGCAGGATGCCGTGCCGATCTTGCAGGAGCAAATCAACACCTATCTTGCCGACCTGGCCATCTATTCGTCGGTGCATATCCTGGGAGGGCTGTCGGTCACGTCGACAACGGCCGGCATCATCTCTGCCGCTTGCTGGAACAACAACTACCAGCTCGATGCCGTGCGCTACGCTGCCTTCCGGGGCAACGACAACCTGCGCGTGGTGAACTTCACCGACTTGAAAGGAACAACGGGCTTCGGTGACGTATATACCGGACTTGACGTGACGTTGCAAGACTCGTGCTTTGCCAACTGTCGCAACCTTGCCAACATCGACATGCTCTATCTCGTCACGGACGGTCCGAACCGCATCGACCCCATCACGCCGCAACAGGTGAAACTCGGCCGGGGCGTGCTGGCGGGAACGACGGCCCAGATCAAGATGATGCCCAAGCAGCTGGAATGGTTCGAGGCCGACACGACGTGGAACAAATACCGCGACCGTTTCCTCCCCTGCATCATACAGCCCACGGACGAGGAGGTGAAGAGCGCATTGAAGGATATGGCCTACTACGACATGGCTCACACGGGCTACGATGATACTTACTGGACCGACTACATCGACCTGGCACGCATCGGCGGTGCCGGTTTCGACTGGCTTAACGGCAGGTTCAGCGGAAAAGACATCCGCTCGTTCAACGACTTCAGACACTTTGCCTGTGTAGGACTCGACTTCGTGGGCGAGGGATGGTTCAAGGACTGCCGACTGCTGAGCAGCATCGCTCTGCCCAATACGATCAAGCGTGTGGGCAGCAGCGCCTTTGACGGATGCTCTGCACTGACATCCATCGAGCTGCCCGCAATGGTGGAGAGCATAGGAGAACAGGCCTTCAACAACTGTCAGGCACTGACCAGCGTGCGCGTGCTGGCCACGACACCAGCAAAGCTGGAGGGCAGCAACCAGTTCACGAAGAACATCAGTCTGAAGATCTACGTTCCCGATGCCAGTGTGCAGCTCTACAGAAAGCAGTGGGCAGAATCATTGAGGTGAAGAACCTCGAGCAGACCTTCAGCAACGCATCGGAATTGTGCACCATCACGTTGCCCGACAGCCTGAAGAGTATCGGCATCGACGCTTTCGCAGAATGCTCCAAGCTCGACACCATCTACGTGAACTGTGACTCCGTTCCTGCTATGGCAGCCGGTGCGCTGCGCGACCTGCCTGCCGACTTCCGCATCCTCGTACCGAAGAAACCCTGCAAGCTGTACCGTTCGAAGTGGGCTGAGTATGCCGATCACATCAACGTCAACGAGACAGGCAACGCGAACAATATCGTGGTGACGGTGGTCCTCACTGAGCCCAATACGCTGGCCAAGGCTCTCGGACTGACAACGCGCGAGAACAGCAATATGCTCGGGCACACTTGTCTCGGCGGTATCAGCGGCGACTATAGCATGCTGCGCAGGCTGAAGGTCGTAGGTCCCATCTCGGGCGAAGACTTCGACCTCATGCGTCATCTCGCTGGCTATACACCGTGGATACAGACACGCAACATGGCAGGACATTTGGAGTATATCGATCTCTACGATGCCAATATAGTGGAGACGGACAGGTATGTCAACGGCGAACTCTCATCATGGAAAGGTCACCAGAGCTATCTCTACAGTGTCGACGACAACGAACTGCCCTACCACGCCTTCCTCAAAGCCTACAGCCTGAAAACGCTCATCCTGCCGAAAACGTGCAAGAAGGTCTCGGCACGCGCCCTGCAGGAGTGCGAAGAGTTGGAGACACTGGTCGTCGGTGACGACATACAGCCTCTGGCCCAACTGGAGCACATCGCCCTGCCGGCGACACTGGAGACCGTCGATGACAATGTCTTCGCCAATGCCACAAAGCTACGCTGGGCCGACATGCTGCTCTGCGACTCCGCGATGGTCGACGACAGCTACAAGGACGACCTACGCCGCAAGCTGGGCCTCAATGCCTATGCCCTGCTCTACGTGCCGAACAAATTTGCTGGTAGCCGCGAGCAGAACGTTGTTGCAGTCCATGCTGCGAATGCTGAAGGAAGCATGTCGGGTGACCGCAGCGTAGGACACTGCTACTACTTCAATCTTTACGACGGCTGGGACTACGACGTGCCTTACGGTTTTACAACTGACTTTGCGCGGCTATCGCGTCAGCTGCTGCCGAACATGGCAACCACCATCTGTTTACCCTACAAGCAGCAAATCCCTTACCAGACGGAAGCCTACAAGCTGACAGGACGGCGAGGACGTGAATTGGTATTTACGAAGGTGAACAGTGACTTGGAAGCCCTTAAGCCCTACCTGCTCGTGAGTACCAACCGTAACTACGTGATCAACGACTTCAAGACCGACGTTCCCGCCAGCGGAGGCCAGACCATCGGCCACGATGTCAATGTGATGGGCGCTACGCTTCGCGGCACGCTGGGACAGACCGACGCGGCAACCGCTGTCGAAATGGAGGTGCGCACCCTTAATCCCACTACGAAAACGTGGGATAAGGTTTCGCTGAACAGTAAGGGCACGGCCAATTCGTCGTTGAAACCCTTCATGGCATTCTTGATGTTGCCCGGATCGAATAGCGTAGTGGGCACAGTGCTGGAGAATGCCGGCGGCTCGATACCTACTGACATTGATACACTGACAACGATCGATGAGGACGGTACGGAGCACTACTACGACCTCCAGGGTCGCGAGCTGCCAAGCAAGCCTGCCCGAGGTGTATACATCAAGAACGGAAAGAAGTTCACGAAGTAGACAGCGGACGGCCTTTGCCGTTATCCTCAAAACGTTTCGTATTGACGCAAGAAAAGGGCTGACACCAAGCAACGGTGTCAGCCCTTTTCGTTTGTTCTGTTATCGGAAGTCCGTGACGGGAAGCTAATCGCGTGTCAGCCTTCGCGGTAGAAATCGAGACTCTGGCGGATGTCCTCGTCGGTGACGCTCTGGTTGATGCGAATGTCGCCGACGTCGGCCAGCAGTGTGAAGTTGATGATGCCGTCGCGGTTCTTCTTGTCGTGGCGCATGAGGTTGATGAGGGCGGGGTAGTCGTCGCAGGTGATGGCCATCTGCCCGTAGTTCTCGCGGATGAAGCTGACGGTCTGTCGCAGCTTGTCGGTGGGGAAGCCGCACTTCACCGAGCTGAGCCACAGTTCGCAGATGAGCCCGTAGGCCACGGCATACCCGTGGAGCACGGGTCGGCCCTGCTGCATGGCGAAGCTCTCGAAGGCGTGTCCGATGGTGTGGCCCAGGTTGAGGGCCTTGCGCAGTCCGCGCTCCTTGGGATCCACGTCAACGATGTGTCGCTTCACGGCGACGCTCTTTTGCAGCTGAGAGTTGATGGCGGATAGGTGACAGGTGTGATTTGCTTTCATTTCAAGGCTTTGGTCTTTCTGGAAATCACACCTATCATCTGTCAGCTGTAGACTGTCAACTGAAGAAATCGTCTCGCTCCACATGGCATTGTCGGCGATGAGGCTGTGCTTGAGCATCTCGGCATAGCCCGAGAGGAGGTTCTCGCGGTCGAGCGTCTGCAGGAAGTTTGTGCAGAGGATGACCGTCTGCGCGTCGCTGAAGACGCCGATCTCGTTTTTCAGTCCGCCGAAGTTGATGCCTGTCTTGCCGCCCACGCTTGCGTCGACCATGGCGAGGAGCGTTGTGGGCAGATTGATGAAGTTGATGCCGCGCTTGAAGGTGCTGGCGGCGAATCCACCGAGGTCGGTCACCATGCCGCCGCCAAGATTGATGAGGAGCGAGTGGCGCGATGCTCCGCCGTTGCCGAGCTCTGTCCACACGTGGGCGATGCTCTTCAGGTCTTTGTGGTCGTCGCCTGCTGGTATTGTGATGACCTTGGCTCCTCTGAGACAGAGGAAGTTTGAGATGAGTGGCCAGCAAGCCTTGCGCGTGTTGTCGTCGGTGAGGACGAAAATCTTGTCGTGCTCACATTCTGATATGGCAATGGTTAGTTCTTGCTGCAGGTTGTGCGAAATAATGACTCTCTGTTCCATATCCCTGAAAATCTTTCTAACATACTTGGTTTCGGTTGC
>ODAI013397243.1_pt1 | contig 13695 bp, 10 predicted proteins | sample 1539321 | NCBI WGS metagenome assembly ODAI01 (sample SAMN02144231, study PRJEB22623) | gut metagenome | biome: sheep rumen | host: Ovis aries | place: New Zealand
CCTCTGTCGTTATGCCGTCAAAAGACCTATCTGTATATACAGAGGCATACAATCATATTGGGCTGATAGGAACCAAAGATGTATATACAAATACAAATTTGAATACAATTACTACTCTCTATCCCGCGATTGATGCAGACAATACATTATGTGCAGTAGGCTTTCTTCCTATAGAAACAGATACTTATGAAGAATTGGAAATACCAGTATTAACAACTAACGAGCCCAAAATTATAGACTATTCGTCTGTGGAAGTTTCTGGATCAGCTACAGGTTTACAGGCAGATGATAGTTTTGGAATTATTTTCGGTAACGAAAGTTCCTTAAGTGATGGTGTTAAGTTGAAATCTACTGAAAGTGGAGATTGCTCGTTTACTCTTACCCAATTGGAAATAGGAAAGACATACTACTTCTGTACATATGCCGATGCGAGTGATATTACCTACCTCGGTCAGATACTTTCTTTCATAATTCCTTCACCAAATATTAATGTTACAACTGGTGCTTCAGAGAATATAACGAGCAACTCTGTAACCATAAATGGTTCTGCAGATATATCTTTAGATTATGAAAGCGAATATGAGTATGGATTTTTCCTAAACACATCTGGAAACCCATCAAAGAGTAACTATGTGATTGATGTTAAGCCAGACATTACTCAGACTAAGAATTTTAAGGCAAATGTAAGTAATCTGCAAGACAATACTACTTACTATTATTGTGCCTATGTGCGTTGCGGAGAGGGATATTTCTATGGCAGTACCAAGAGTTTCAGTACCCCTAAGGCAACCAAGGGTATCTTGGCTGGTCATGAATGGGTGGATTTAGGCCTACCTAGTGGATTGAAATGGGCTACATGTAATGTAGGAGCTACGTCTCCATGGCGATGTGGTGAATATTATGCCTGGGGTGAAACATACACAAAATATAGTTATAGTAGTGATAACTATCCATATGGCAACACGAGCTCTCGTATTCCTTATGATATATCAGGAACATCATATGATGTTGCACGAACATTATGGGGTAGTACGTGGCGAATGCCTACGTTCAGCGAGATACGGGAATTATATTATTACTGTAGCTTTTCGTGGGAGTATTATAATGGGATATATGGTGCACGGATGACTGGCCAAAACGGCAACTCAATATTCTTACCGGCAGGTGGTGGTATAGGAAAAGGATTTTCCGGTTCAAATGGCACAAGTGTAGTTGGACAAAGTACCTATGGTCGCTATTGGTCAGCTACAATGGCATACAAGCAAAATTGGAATGAGGTGAAATTCCTGTTTTTTAAACAGGAGGGCATTAGTCTTACAACCTACGTTCTTGGTAGTTATTCTGACATGAATACAAATGGATTTAATGGACTTCTTGTACGACCTGTAACGAAATAAATAATATGAAAAGATTCATAGTTTTTGTGTTTATCACTAAAATTACAATTATCTTGTATGCTCAATCGGCAGTGTTGTAAATGCCATAGGAATTAACGGAGTGTTAGGCGGACTGGCAAACGGCATTAATGTAGGTGCTAACTCAAGTGCAAGTGCCTCTACAACGTATTCAAAGCAGCGTGTAATTGCAATCCCACCAAAAGGACAGAGAATTTTGGAAAAGTGTGATTGGGAATGGGTTAAGAGTAAACGGATATATTTAAGTTATTGCGAAGGATTTGATTATTCCCCGTTATCTATCAGCGTAAATAATAGAGAAATCAAAGAGTATACTTTTAACGATAGCCCCCAAGCTTTTCAATATACTATTACATATTCAGACAAAGAAAACTTTTCAACATGGGAGGCTTTGTCTATAAAGACATATATTAAAACGCTGTTGGGAGGTGTAAAGATCTTTAGGCATATTGATAATGTTTTAAAAAATGTCGAAGGTGATTGGTATCATAGTGATATCAAAATTATAGGCGGAACCATTGAATAATTTTTAATTCTTATCAATACCCTCATTAAATCTGTCGAAATCTGAGAGGAAGGCTGAGGATTCTTTCCTGATTTGGTATGCATCCTAAAAGTTTGGCAAAAACTTTTGGGATGCATATTTATATGTAGGATATTTTCGTATCTTTGTATTGCTAAAATGTAATTATCCGAATAGTTATATAAGAGCAATATGAAAGGATTAGGACCAATAGGATTGGGAGGTTTGGCGCGTTCCAAGATGCAGGGGACCAAGGTGATGTTGGCAGGAAGGACGACTTTCCTGCCTAATGCCGATGTGCCTATCATTGTGCAGAAACTGACAATGAAGCAGATTGAAGCTATTCCCAAGGACCGCTTTTCCGTATCGTTGGTCAGCGGGTCCGGTCCTATTGTTTTTGCTTCGAGCGAAGGTGGTGGACATGGCGGTCGTTTGAGCCGTCCGGGATATGGGCTGGCAAGGCGTAAAAGGCCAGCGGCGGTCAAGAAGTCCCGTCTGTCTGGTATGAGCACTTGGGCAAGACGCCTGCAAAACCCGGACATTGTAGAAGTCGGGCTGAGTGGTACGGAGTTTTTCACTGCGATAGTAACCTCTGTCGATAAATTAAAACAGAATGCCGAGAGTCTGTTTGATGAAAATCGCAGGCTTGTCCGCAATCTGTCAGGAGAGCCTCAGCAGGATTCAGGCCTCTTCTATCCGCCTATTGACGATGGGGGCATGGCGGACTGTATATTGAAGGCGATTGTCCACTTCTTCGGCGAGGAGGATACTTGCAAGATTCACGGCAAGGAATACAAGTTGGCTGCTTTCTGTCTGCTGATGCACGACTACTTCATACGAATACGTATATTGAGAAATGTAACGCGCACACCCTTCTGTAACTACTTGTTGGAGTATGTGCTCAAGGATTGGAAGGTAACATTTACGTCCCGGACATTCACAAATTATGCCAATGAGTACAAAGGTGTCGAGCGGGACTTTACCGAACCGGGCAGACTGAACATCAATTTCATGGTACATCCCGAGCCTAGCCCTAAATCGCTGCAGAATGCTTTCCACGAAATCGGTCATTTTTTCCACACTTCGGAATATTTCAATTATTTGCGGGACATGCGTAACAACATTACAAAATTCGGGATATAGCCATGTGACACGGCTATGCCGGCATATTGCATACAGTGGGGCTCCTAAACGGGGGCCTCACTTTTTTTCCACACGCCATCCGTAATTTTTCCATTCGATTCCTGACCCCTGAAAATGCCCTTACCTTTGCGGCAGAATCACGAATTGGTGATAAGCGGTCTTTGAAGGTAATTGCTCACGGAGATGTCACTGGGATGTCTACAAAAACTCAAGATGATGTCAGGATGATGTCCAGGCTATCTCTAGGAGATGTCTAGCCTACACCTAGAGAACACCTAGAGAACTCCATGGGAAATTATAGAGGAACGCCAGGAAAATGCTAGCTAACCCCCTGTGTGTAACTCTGGCAAGGCCGAATCCAAGGGTATGATCAATGTTAAACACCAAACCTCTTAAAACTATGAAAACTATTATTTTAAAGACTGACGGCACAGTAGGCCGTCGTACAAAGAATCCCAAGACGGCTGCACAGACCCTGCAGCGTATATTGGTAAAGGTCGTAGCATTAGCCTACGCCATGTTCAAGGCTATCTGCAATCACTCCTTCGAGGGTATTACGCCAGGAGCCAAGTCTGCAAACAAGTTCATGAAAGTGAACCTGATGTACCTGCGCCAACGTGCTGCAAGCCTTCAGAACTCGGGACAGAGCCTGAGCCAGTTCTACCAGTTCATGCCCCTGGAAAGCAATGACTGGTCGCCATTCGCTGCCATTATATCAGAAGGACACTTGCCCGAGGTGTATGTGAGCATCGATGTCGCAGGAGGCCACAAGGCTCTTGTCAACACACCGGGACGTACATACGCCGACTTTGTCAATGCCTGGGGGCTGCAGCGCGGTGACCAGCTGACGTTCGTGACCGTCCAGAAGCGAGATAGCAAGTACGAGGTGAACAACGCCCGCATAGTACTGAACCCCCGCAATGCCGACGGTAGCGGTGCCCCGATGACAACAGAGATCGTGAACAGCCAGGGCGAGTTCCCGTGCTCGAACTGGAAGAACCAGCTGAACTTCTCTGCCTTCGATTTCGATACGGACCATTTCAGCTTTGTTCTGGGGCGCGGCGGAATCGTAGTGGCTGCCGGTATCATCGTCAGCCGCAAGAGCCATTCGAAGAACAAGGATGACATGTGGTTCCGCAGCAACTGCAAGCTGGTGCTCAACGAAGCTGGTCTTGGCGATGACCTGTGCAGCCTGGCCGAGGCTATGGAGAAGAGCTACATGACTTCTGACATCGACCTGGAGTCCGAGTACTACCTGAACAATGCCAGCCAGGGCGGCAACGGCAGCACTGGCAGCATAACGCCCAGCGGTGGCGGCGGAGGTGTTGAGCCTGGCCAGCCTTCCTACAGTACTATGGCTACCATCAACGGTGTGAGCCAGAATATCTCGGGAGGCAGCGTCATAGCTACGGCTCCTGTTACCAGCGTAGTGGTCAGCGGTACTAATCTTGGCGATGTGGTGTTCACTGCCAAGGTCGATGGTACTGGAGATGCAATCAGCCCAACCAGCCATGATGCCAACGGTGCTTCGTTCACGGCCCTGAACGTTGCTGCAGGCCACAGCCTGGTAGTCTATCATGGCGGTACCATCTGGTTCAACATATCATCACAGGAGAACGATGATTTCCCGTCGTGACAGGTGAGGTCGCGGGTAGCTCCGTAAAATGGGGTGTAAACAGAGGGAGGCCGTAACTCTAAAAGGCTTTGTTTACTATAGCCAGAAAGCTCCGGATAAAAATATCAAAGCCCAGACATTCACAGGTCTGGGCTTTGCTATGTAATGTTTTATAGTAGATTACTTATCGTCGTAATGACCGTAGGCAGAGATAATACAATCAGAGTCTTGAATAGCCCTTTCCGAGAGATTTACTATGTAACTCATCGGCCTATACGCTTACGGAAATCTGCATAGCTTTCGCCTGGCAACATGGCAAAAGTCTTTCCTTGCCTGTAATCTTCCTCTCCTTTCTCTATCTTGGCATAGAACTCCTCACGCGTCATTACCGTTGGGTCGTTCTTGGCCTTGACGAGGCGGGCAACGTACTTGGACAGCTTTTTCATCAAGGCCTCGTTGTCGGCTATGGCACCTATATCTTGCCATAGCCGAGTATTCATTGAATTGATTTGTACTGCTGTCATAATCTTACTATATTATCAAATTATCACTTTAATCGGCCAGTTTTGCCTTTATGAACTCGCGATTGAGGCGTGCGATATTGGAAATGGACTCGCACTTGGGGCATACAGCCTCGCAGGCACGTGTGTTGGTGCAATTGCCGAAGCCCAGTTCGTCCATCTTGGCAACCATAGCCTTGGCACGCCTGGCAGCCTCGACCTTACCCTGTGGCAAGAGTGCCAGCTGGCTTACCTTGGAACTGACGAAGAGCATTGCCGAACCATTCTTACATGCTGCTACGCAAGCACCGCAACCGATACATGTTGCGCAGTCCATTGCCTCGTCTGCGGCCTCCTTGCTGATAAGGATTGCATTTGCATCCTGAGCCTGACCGGCACGGATTGATGTGTATCCGCCTGCCTGAATAATCTTGTCAAATGCATAACGGTCCACCATACAGTCCTTGATGACGGGAAAACCTGCTGAACGCCATGGTTCTACGGTGATTGTCTCGCCGTCCTTGAACTTACGCATATACAACTGGCATGTTGTCGCTCCACGCTCGGTCTTTCCATGCGGTGTGCCATTGATGTACAGCGAACACATACCACAGATGCCCTCGCGACAGTCGTGATCGAACACAAATGGCTCCTTACCCTCGTTGATAAGCTCCTCGTTCATGATGTCCAGAGCCTCCAGGAAAGATGTGTCGTCTGGAATATTCTTCAATTCGTGTGTATCAAAGTGGCCCTTGTCCTTAGGACCGTTCTGCTTCCAGAATTTGATAGTAACATTTAAATTCTTAGCCATAATAAATCTTTAGGATTAAGGGTTATTAGTTCTTGTAATTACGCTGCTGTACCTTGATAATCTCGTAGTTGAGAGGCTCCTTGATCAGCTCTGGTGCCGTCTCGTCGTCCTTCTGGTACTCCCAACAGCCTACGTAGAAGAAATTCTCGTCATCACGCTTAGCTTCACCTTCCTCGGTCTGGTGCTCTTCGCGGAAATGACCGCCGCAACTCTCCTCGCGGTGCAGGGCGTCGTATGCAACGAGTTCGCCCATCAGAATAAAGTCACGCAGGTGGATAGCCTTGTCCAGCTCAATGTTGACGCCTTCCTTGGTACCTGGGATGAAGAGGTTCTCGTTGAACTCCTTACGGATGCCTTTCAGAAGTTTCAGACCCTCCTCAAGACCCTCCTTGGTACGGCCCATACCAACGTGTTCCCACATGATATGTCCAAGTTCCTTGTGGATTGAGTCCACCGAACGCTTACCCTTGATATTCATCAGGCGGTCAATCTCGTCAGAAACAGCTTTCTCGGTTGCTGCGAACTCTGGCAGGTCTGTAGAAAGACGTGGCCATATTGACTGGTCTGCAAGGTAGTTCTGTATCGTATATGGAAGAACGAAATAGCCGTCAGCCAGGCCCTGCATCAGAGCCGATGCACCCAAACGGTTTGCGCCATGGTCAGAGAAATTGCACTCACCGATAGCGAACAGACCCGGAATGCTTGTCTGCAACTCGTAGTCAACCCATATACCACCCATTGTGTAGTGAATGGCGGGGAAAATCATCATTGGGTAGTAGTAATCAACACCATTGACGCTCTTGGCCAGTTCGCCTGGATTAACGTCTGTAATCTCCTCGTACATGTCAAACAGGTTACCGTAGCGCTGACGTATCTCGTCAATACCCAGACGCTGAATGGATTCTGAGAAATCCAGGAATACTGCCAGGCCTGTGTTGTTTACGCCGAAGCCCTTGTCGCAACGCTCCTTTGCAGCACGACTGGCTACGTCACGTGGAACCAGGTTGCCGAATGCGGGATAACGGCGCTCCAGGTAGTAGTCACGATCCTCCTCGGGAATCTCGTAACCCTGCTTGGTACCTGCCTGCAAAGCCTTGGCATCCTCCAGTTTCTTTGGTACCCAGATACGGCCGTCGTTACGCAGCGATTCGGACATCAAAGTCAGTTTTGACTGCTTGTCACCATGTACGGGAATACAGGTCGGGTGAATTTGCACGTATGACGGATTGGCCATATACGCACCCTTGCGGTAGCACTGGATGGCTGCCGTGCAGTTACATCCCATGGCATTTGTACTGAGGAAGTATGCATTGCCATAACCACCGGTAGCTATTACAACTGCGTTGGCGCTGAAGCGCTTCAGCTCACCTGTGCACAAGTCCTTGGCAATTATACCACGTGCGCGGCCGTCAACGATGACGACATCCTCCATCTCATAACGTGTATATAGTTTAACCTTGCCTGCCTGCACCATACGGCTCAGTGATGAGTATGCACCCAGCAACAACTGCTGACCCGTCTGTCCCTTGGCATAGAATGTACGTGATACCTGAGCGCCGCCGAACGAACGGTTCGCAAGCATACCTCCATACTCACGAGCAAAAGGAACGCCCTGTGCTACGCACTGGTCAATGATATTGTTGCTAACCTCGGCCAGACGATAAACATTAGCCTCACGGGCACGATAGTCACCACCCTTTACGGTATCGTAGAAGAGACGGTAGACGCTGTCACCGTCGTTCTGATAATTCTTAGCAGCATTGATACCACCCTGGGCAGCAATTGAATGTGCACGACGCGGTGAATCCTGGATGCAGAAATTATACACATTGAAACCCATCTCGGCCAGCGATGATGCTGCAGAAGCACCTGCCAAACCCGTACCAACGACTATTACGTCAAGTTTGAGCTTATTCTTTGGGTTAACCAAACGTTGATGCGCCTTGTAATTGGTCCATTTTTCAGCAATAGGTCCCTCGGGGATTCTTGAATCTATTTTCTTTGCCATAACTTATGTCAATTCTTAATTATTAATTCACAATTAGCATGCACCGCAGCACTTCATGGCACCATGCATAGCCTCCTTGAAATCACAAGGAACATAGCCCAGGCAGAATGCGACAGCAACAACAACAAACATCAGGATGACAACGGTTGTATATATGCAACCGATTATCTGCCAGCGGCACATCCATATCTTGCCGTTCCATCCCAAAGTCTGCAAAGCGCTCCAGAAACCATGGTTCAGGTGGAACCACAATGCTGCCAGCCATACCAGATAGACAGCGGTGTAGCCATAACCGCAGCATGATGTAGGCTGTGACGGACAAGCACCACCATGGAATGTACTCATAATCCAGTACACTCCGTTGGCAGCATTCTGGGCTTCCTCGCCCTGAATCAGCTCAGCCGCCATCATATTCCACCAGAAGTTGTACAGGTGCAGACACATGCCGCAGATAACGATGAAGCCCAGGACTAACATGTTCTGGCTTGCCCACTCGACCTTGGCAGGCTTGTCAGTAACAGCGTACTTGCTGTTGCCACGAGCTTTGTTGTTCTGCAATGTAAGCCAAATTGCAAAGATGAAATGCAGGGCCACAAGACATGCAAGACCGACGGTTGCAACAACTGCGTACCAGTTTGCTCCCAAGAACTCACAAATCATGTTGTAACCCTTCGCACTAATCAGGGCGACAACATTCATTGACGCGTGAAAGGTAAGGAACAGGATCAGGGCAATACCCGTTACTGACATCACCACCTTTCTACCAATTGATGATTTGATTAACCACATAGGATTTTAATTGAAAGTTTTTAGTTAATATTTATTCGTTTCAGTTTTTGCGCGCGCATACCTACTTTTAGGTATGACATTCGCCACAAATTTAATGTTTTTTGTTGATTTGTACAACATTTTTAACAAATAACTAAAAGAAAATAAGTACTTTTGCGAGAAGAGTATTGATTGAATATTTGATGAAACTATTATACGATGTTATAGTTGTGGGGGCAGGCCACGCCGGTTGCGAGGCCGCTTGCGCCAGTGCAGGAATAGGCGCAAAAACATGTCTTATCACGATGGATATGAACAAGATAGCACAAATGTCCTGCAACCCGGCAATAGGCGGTATTGCCAAAGGTCAGATAGTACGTGAGATTGATGCACTGGGTGGCCACATGGGCGAAATCGCAGACCTAACTGCCATCCAATTCAGGATGCTAAACCGTAGCAAAGGCCCTGCTATGTGGAGTCCACGTGCGCAATGCGACCGGAGCAAATTCATCTGGGCATGGCGCGAAATGCTGGACAACACCCCAAATCTGAGCATCTGGCAGGACCAGGTCACAGAGTTGATAACATCCAACGACGGAACGGGCAAGAACACTGTCGCGGGCGTCCGGACCATCTGGGGAGTGGAGATAATAGCAAAGAGCGTAATCATCACCACAGGCACATTCCTGAACGGTCTTATGCACATCGGTCGCAACAAGCTGGAAGGCGGACGCTGTTCGGAACCGGCATCCAAGCTACTGACGGAAAGCATTGCACGAAACGGCATACGAGTCGGGCGCATGAAGACTGGGACGCCTGTACGCATTGATGGACGCAGCGTTCACTTCGAAGATATGGCCGAACAACCTGGCGATGAGGTTTGCGGACGTTTCTCGTACATGGGCAGCAACCACAAATTGCCACAGTTACCATGTTGGATTACATACACAAACAAGGCCGTTCATGACAGGTTACGAGAAGGGCTTGAAGATTCTCCGCTCTTCAACGGACAGATTCAGAGCATAGGTCCCAGATACTGTCCCAGCATCGAAACCAAACTGGTAACATTTGCCGACAAGGACAGCCATCTCCTGTTTCTGGAGCCGGAGGGGGTCAATACACAGGAGTACTATCTGAACGGCTTTTCTTCCTCACTGCCCATAGAGACCCAGATAGAGGCACTGAAACTGATTCCGGCCTTCCGTGACCTGAAAATATATCGCCCAGGGTATGCCATCGAATATGACTATTTTGACCCCACTCAGTTGTACCACACTATGGAATCAAAAGTCGTAGAAGGACTCTATCTGGCAGGACAGGTCAACGGCACGACGGGATACGAGGAAGCTGCAGGTCAGGGTTTGATTGCCGGCATTAACGCAGCACTTAAGCTACAAGGCAAAGAACCGTTCGTCCTACACCGAGACGAGGCATACATCGGTGTACTGATAGATGACATCGTGACAAAGGGAGTAGATGAACCATACCGTATGTTTACATCACGTGCCGAATATCGTATCCTGCTCCGTCAGGACGATGCAGACGCACGTCTTACCGAAAAAAGCTACAGCATAGGTTTGGCAACACAGTCACGACTGAACCATTGGCTGGAGAAAAAGCAGAAGATTGAAGAACTTATCCAGTTCTGCAACGAATACTCAATAAAAGCAGCCCCGATAAATGACGCTCTTGTCACACTTGGCACCACACCGTTACAGAAAGGATGCAAGCTGACAGAGCTTGTTGCGCGCCCCCAGGTCGGCATCCAAAAACTGTCACCTTACATACCTGTTTTACAGCAGTTTACAGACAAGCTCGGCAGCCGCAGGGACGAGATTGTCGAGGCTGCGGAAATACGCATGAAATACAGCGGCTACATCATGCGCGAACGCGAAGTTGCATCAAAGATGCAAAGATTGGAAAACATCCGGATACGGGGACGGTTTGACTACCCATCCATCAACTCCCTTTCAACCGAGGCAAGACAGAAACTTGCTTCCATCAATCCTGAGACCCTGGCACAAGCATCAAGAATCCCCGGGGTATCGCCGTCCGACATCAACGTTCTGCTGATATTATTGGGCAGATAGTTTCACGTGAAACATATACAACAAAACATAACAGAAATGAATAATCCTATCTTACTAAAACACCTGCGCGTAGTCCCCGATTTTCCAATACCCGGAATACAGTTCCAGGACATCACCTCGCTGTTTGGCAATCCCGAATGCCTGAGCATCATGAGGGAAGAAACAGTAAAACTATATAAAAACATGGGGATTACCAAGGTGGTTGGGTTGGAAAGCCGAGGCTTTATGCTTGGCGCAATAGCAGCAGCTGACCTGAATGCCGGTTTCGTGATGGCACGAAAGCCCAACAAGCTTCCCGGAGAGGTTGTGTCTATTGAATACGATAAGGAGTACGGCAAGGACCGCATCTGCATGGTTAGCGATGCCATTCGCCCAGATGACGTCGTGCTCATTCATGACGACCTGCTGGCAACCGGCGGTAGCATGCGCGCCACCATCGACCTGGTCAAGCAGTTTAACCCAAGGAAGATTTACGTAAACTTCATCATCGAGCTGACTATCGAGGGACTGCATGGCCGCGACATTTTGGATGACGTTGAGATTACCACATTGCTAAAAATATCTTAGTCCTAACGTGCCGTATAAAATGGACAAGGAAGAAGTGCAGAAACACCTGAAGGCAATCGTTTCAAACCTGCCCGAGAAACCTGGCTGTTATCAATACACGGATGACAACGGGGTCATCATATACATAGGCAAAGCCAAGAATCTGAAACGACGCGTGTCCAGTTATTTCAATCACGAACATACAAACGTCAAAACACGGAATCTGGTATCCAAGATACGCGACATTAAATATTTCGTAGTAAACTCGGAGAGCGATGCATTGCTACTTGAAAACAACCTTATCAAGCAGTGGACACCTAAATACAACATCCTGCTAAAAGACGGCAAGACATACCCCAGTATATGTGTCACAAACGAATACCTGCCAAGAATAATCGAAACACGCAAAATTGATACACGCAAGGGAACATATTACGGCCCGTACAGCCATATATCCACCATGCACATGCTGCTGGACGTAATCAGAAAACTGTACCCACTGCGCCGCTGCACACATGCTATAACGCCCGAAAGTATTGCTAACGGCAAACACCGGGAATGTCTGGAATACCACATTAAAAACTGTACAGCACCATGTACGGGCCGCGAAACACACGAGAAGTACATGAGGTACATCTCGGATGCCACCGAAATACTGAAGGGCAACACCTCGTCACTGGAAAAACGCCTGCAGGCTGACATGCAGCTGCTGGCCGAAGAAATGCGTTTCGAGGAAGCGGAAATCGTTAAGCGACAGTACATGCTGATAAAGAACTACCGATCCAAGAGCGAGGTTGTCAGCAACACAATAAATGACGTTGACGTATTTAACATCGAAGACAACAGGAATGTCGCCTACATAAACTACCTACATGTCGCAAATGGATGTATCAACAAAGCCTTCACATTCGAATACGCCAAACGCATGGACGAAAATACCGAAGAACTGCTCGTGTCTGGTATTGTGGAAATGCGCAACAGATACGGCAGTACCAGCAAGGAAATAATTATTCCGTTCCACGTGGAACTACCACTCGAAGGTATACAACTTTCCATACCACAACGCGGTGATAAAAAGAAATTGCTGGAACTGTCCAGAATGAATGTCCTGCAGTACAAGAAAGACAGACTGGCACAAAGCGACAAGCTTAATCCCGAGCAGAAACAGGCACGCCTTATGAAAGAACTGCAGGAAGCACTGGGCATGGACAATTTACCAATGCACATAGAATGTTTTGACAACAGCAACATAAGCGGAACCGATGCCGTGGCTGGATGTGTAGTGTTCCGAAAAGCCAAACCATGCAAAAACGAATACCATAAATATAATATAAAAACGGTAGATGGCCCCGACGACTACGCATCAATGCAGGAGGTCGTAAGACGTAGATATTCCCGCATGATAGACGAAAACACTCCCCTACCCGACCTGATTATTACTGATGGCGGACGGGGACAGATGGAGGTCGTACGAAAAGTTGTTGAAGACGAACTGAAGCTGAATGTACCAATTGCCGGACTTGCCAAAAACAATCACCACAGGACTAACGAACTGCTTTTTGGCTTCCCTCCCAAAACCATACAGCTGCGAACAGATTCGGCATTATTCCATTTCCTTACACAGATACAGGACGAGGTTCACAGATTTGCTATAACATTCCATCGTGACAAGCGCAGCAAGCGTCAAACCAAAAGCGAGCTCGATACAGTTCCAGGCATAGGCCCGAAGACAAAAGACCTCCTGCTAAAACATTTCAAGAGTGTCAAACGCATAAAAGAAGTTTCGCCCGAAGCCCTGAAAACAATACTGGGAGAAAACAAATCAACCAAAATATATCAAGCACTACACAACAATTGATTCTTTTTTATATCTTTGTACAAACATAAGATAAAAACTATCGGTAAACAATACTATGAGAGTCATAATCCAACGCGTGACCCAAGCCTCAGTTACCATCAACAATACGATAAAAAGCAACATCGGAAACGGAATGCTCATTTTGCTCGGAATAACCAACGATGACAGTACCGAAGACATTGATTGGCTATGCAAGAAAATAATAAACCTGCGCATCTTTGACGACGAAAACGGTGTAATGAACAAAAATATCCTGGATGCAAACGGAGACATTATAGTAGTCAGCCAATTCACTTTGATGGCAAGTTACAAAAAAGGCAACAGACCCAGTTATATCCACGCAGCCAAGCCAGAGACAGCAATACCTCTATACAATGGATTCTGTGCCAACCTAAGCACCTTGCTGGGTCATTCTGTA
>ODAI013247193.1_pt1 | contig 13694 bp, 6 predicted proteins | sample 1539321 | NCBI WGS metagenome assembly ODAI01 (sample SAMN02144231, study PRJEB22623) | gut metagenome | biome: sheep rumen | host: Ovis aries | place: New Zealand
GTGATCGTAGAAAATAATCATGAGCCTATCATCACGCAGGAGCTGTGGGACAGGGTGCGTGAGGTAGAAAACTCAGTCAGCAACGGCAAGCCGATGAAAACAGGCTATGTAAATCCGCTCTGCGGTTTAGACGGCTACCCGCTTCGCACCGGTTTAATAATTGCTGCGGTTATAGTGATTATTACCATTTTTGTGGGTGGTAATCTATTTTCGCGGAAGGATATTCTGCCGGATAAGGAGGATTGAAATATGGAAATTGAACTCAGTCATATCTCAAAAAAAATCAATGGGAATGTGATACTGGACGATATTTCGCTAAAACTCCGAAGCGGAACCGTCTACGGATTCAGCGGATATAACGGCTGTGGGAAAACAATGCTGATGCGGGTCATCACGGGATTGATACGGGCAACAGCAGGAACCGTATCCTTCGATGGCAAAACACTTGGGAAGGATTTGGATTTTTCGCCCGATACAGGCGTTTTGATTGAAAATCCGTCCTTTCTGAGCGGTTGGTCAGGTTTTGACAATCTCCGGCTTCTTGCTTCGATCCGCAGAAAGATAGCAGATCCCGAAATACTCAAGGCATTGCAGCGTGTTGGATTGGAAAATGCCGGTAAGAAAAAGTATCGCAAGTATTCTCTTGGCATGAAGCAGCGTCTGGGAATTGCAGCTGCTATTATGGAGCATCCATCGCTGCTGATACTTGACGAACCAACAAATGCACTCGATACAAATGGGGTGGAATGTGTCCGAAGGATTGTACGCGAAGAACGGGATCGCGGTGCTTTAGTAATAATTGCTTGCCATGACAGAAATGTTCTGGAAGATTTGTGCAGCTTGATTTATCAAATGGAACTCGGAAGAATCGTGAAGGAGGAATCTTTATGAGGCGCTTGATTGTTGCATCAGTCGGGATTCTTTTGGTTTTATGGTTCATCCGATATCATCATGTAAATCAGGGACATCTACTGACATATTCAGAAAACCCTGTTGTCTGGTATGAAACCGGCGATACCGTGCCATACGGCTCAAACATAACCTATTATACAGTGCGGGATCTGAATGGTTATTCCCTTAAAGTACAGTCCGCACAACTATTGGAACAGAAAGCTTTTGCAGCCAAATACAATGTTTCCCTAGATGATCTAATTGTCCAGTATCCTTATTATCTGATTCTTGAATCAGAGATCGGCAATGAAAACAATCCATCTGAAGGCATCGGATTGGATATGCTGATACTTCGCGGACTTGACTGGTGGGGTTATTGCAGTATCCGGGAAACAATAGATGCAAACCAAGAATTTGCCGGCAGCAGTTTATCCGAAACCGCCTCTTTTCAGGTTCCGCTCAATAGTAAAGCAAACATCAAACTTGTTTTCGGCTTACATCCCAATCTTTTAACAGCAGATAGATGGGAACATTTTGAGCAAGAAGAAATATGGCTGACGCAAACGATTTCACCTATAGAACAACGTATCAGAATACATATCAAATAAGCATCAATACTTTTCAAAAAGCCTTCAATAATGAAAGCAGTTTTTCACTATCCAACGGATAATCGCTACATTTTGACTGAAGTCAAGGGGAAATTGAGAAATAATAATCGAAAACAACAGAAATAAATACGCACTTCTTGATGAATGTTCATCTTGAGAAAGGCATATCGCTCTGTCGCAGCGATATGCCTTTTGTTGTCATTCGCTCAGTTCATCCGGCATATCCGCAGTTTCCGCCCGGTAATTCAGATGCTCACGCTCCATTTTAGCAATCAGTGCCTGAATGCTGCCGTGCAGGATCGCTTCCGCCTGCAAATCCGAGGCAATTCGTGTCAGAACAGTCAGCGCCTCTGCCTGATTCCTGCAATCCAGCGACCGAAGCAGCATCCGCTCCTCATTGGTTAGAATACTCATGTCCGCACCTCCTTACAGCTTCGGCTTCTTCGGCTTCGGTTTCTGCTGCGGTTCCGGCGGATTGTCCGTTTCAAACCGCTTCGCATAGGTCTCTGCCATTCGGTCAATACGCGGATCATCAACCATTTCCGCCGCTTTCCGCATAATGGAAGGGTCAATATGCAGCTTTTCAGCATCCGCGGATACTTTCAGCAGATTGTCCTCCGCAGGGCTGATTGTATGTTCCGCGATTGCCTGCAAGCGTCCGGGCAGCGTATCCAGAAATCTCTGCTCCGTCAGTTCAGGTGCGGCGATTGCCGGTGTCAGAAAGTCCGGAAGCGGCTTGAAGCCGAAGGAATCCACATAGAACGCCTGATCTCTCACAACCACCACATCGCTGACCGACAGGCTGTGTCCGGTGAAATCATCCGGGCGTTCCAGATTGAACTTGCGGTAAATCGCTTCGAGCTGAATCCGCAGGTCGGGGTTGTCCGTCACATCCGCCATGCTGCCCTCATAGACCAGATCGTAGTTTGCCATATCCGGCTTTTGCCCCTGCTGCATGAGGCGGTCATAGGGTTCAAACCGCAGATCGCGTGTTTCATCTCCGCCCTTCAGCTGATAGATCGCAAAATCCGCAGAAGGCGAGGGAGGTGTCGGCGAAGCCGCATGTTCTGCCTGTACTTCGGGTGCCGGCGGTGTCGGCGGTGATGCCGTCATGAATGCTTCTATGAAGCGATCCTGCTTCTTTTCCGGCTCCGGGGCAATCAGCCTGCCGAGTTCCATATTGCAGGCAAAATAATCGCCGCGCGCCATAACTTTTCCGACCTTATAGCTGTCATCGCTGTTCTTGATGTACTCCTGCACATAATGCGTGTCGGGGGCATTCATTTCACGGCTGAGCTGAATCCGGTAGACCGTCTGCGGCAGTTCCTCCTGCGCCGTATACAGCGCGGCGGATCTCTCATCCAGCACCTGCGGATGTACCAGCTCACAGCGCGCAGTCTTGCTTCTCTGTTCATAGAGCGCCAGCAATGCTTTCTTTGCTTCGGGAACTGTTTTCAGATCGGGAATGACCGGCGTGACAAGCCCGTCTGCGCTGATCGTCACCACAGAATAACGGTGATCTGCACTCTGCCGCACGGCATACTGTTCCGTCGGCTTCTGCCGGATTCCGGCTTCCTCTTTCAGCTCCGCGAGCTTTGCCTTCGCCATAGCAAGTGCCTGACGGTTTTCCGGCGCGTAGGTATGCGCGGTCATCAGCTCATACTCCTGTCTCGTCATGTCGATCTTGCTGACTGCTCCGTCCGGATTGATGCAGTCGGCGTTGATCTTGGAAACCTTGCTGTAAAACTGATTGGGCGATTCGCCGGAGAGCTTCTGCTCGCGGTCATAGGCGTCCTCATTGAGCCAGCCGATGCCGTCCGCGAAATACTCATTGACCGAGGAATGAAAGTATTTCGTCTCAGGGATGCCGCGGTAATCATCACGGACGGACACACGCTCTGTTGACAGCAGGAACTGTCCGGAAAGATAGTCCGAGAGTTTCGGCAATTCCGGTTGCTTCGCCTGTACCTGAGCAAGCTCCCTTGCGCGGTCGATCAGTACCTCATAGAGATGATTCAGCCGGACGGGGTGCTGTTCTGTCAGAAATCTCAGACGAAATCGATCGCTTTCAAAGGAAAAGCGCGCTGCTTCCTTTTTGACCTCCGGCGTAAAGCGTCCGTCTTCGCTTTTCAGCTGCACGGTCGCGGCGAGGGTATACATCGTGCGCTCCATGCCGAATTTTTCCTCCAGCTGCTGCACAAAGCCTTTCAAGTCACGGTTTTCATAGGCATCATACAGATGTTTGTCGATGAAATCCCGGCAGGCTTTTGAAGCATTGATGCTGTCCCACAGCTCGTCCAGACGGTTATTCTGCCGCGCCTCCACAAAGGAAATTGTCACAATAGGCACATCCTTCGGTGATTTCGGCGGCTGCTTTTCGGAAGCCGGCAGCTGCGGCTTGCGCGGCGTATCGAAATACCGCTGTGCCTGCTGCGGCGCGGCTTTTCTTGCCTGTGAATAACCTGCCTTGACCTTGGCGACCGCCGCCTCATACTGCGGCACATCTACCTTGCGGACTGTCAGCGTGACGGAGTTTTCTTTCCGCACACCGCTGAATGCGATACCGTCCGCATCGAGCTGCTTTGCGATGTTCTCCGCATGACGCGGATTCAGGTCCTTGAAATACTGCACCTGTGAACGGCACAGCACCTGATACGGCGTATTGCCGAGGGTTGCGGGCTTTTCCGGTTTGGCTGCTCTCTGCATCTCCATTGTTTTTGCTCCTTTCAGTTTGTGAAATACAGTCTCAAAATTCATTGCCGCCGCATATTCCGCCTGTGAAATATCCTGCGGCTCTTCCGTTTCGGGTATCTGCGCGAATGTCATCTCCATATCGGAATCAGACGCACGGTTTCTGCAATATCCTCATGTTCCCCGGCAAATTGCAGAATTTCATCTGTTTCCTGCTCGCAGAACCGGACGCCCCTTGCGCGGCAGTCGTCAATCAGGATTTCTGCTTTCTGGATATTGTCAAGATCGGTGTCATCCAGTATCTCGTCAATCGTGAGGTCATGCTTTTGCAGCTTCAGCAGTTCGGATTCGATCGCGGCAGACATTCGTTTTGCCGCCTGCTGAATCTCGTCCAGCACATTTGTCAGCTGATCAAGCTGCCTGCCGTCTGACCATGACGCGATATACGGGAACGAATACTCCGAGGTATCCAGCCCCATGCGCTCCGCGACGATGAACGCCGTGGATTCTGCCTGCACCTCCTTCTCGTTTCTGGCGGATTTCGTCGTGACAGATTTCAGATCAGGATCGTGCAGGAGCTTATGCGCGCATTCGTGAAAAGCGGTTTTCAGTGTCTGTGCATCGCTCATGCCGGACTGCACGACGATTTTGTTATCAGCGGGGCTGTAATAGCCTTTTGCGCCGCCGGGAATGTCCGCAAACTGAATCTCGATGCCGGTCACGCGCTGCAAGGCTTTGAGAATTGCTGTCATTTTATCGCTGTCCAGTTCACCGCTGAGATCGCTGACCGGGACAGGGATTTCCTTGCCGGTTGTCTGCGAAACATCAAACACATACGCTTTTTTGAACGCAATATCCATAACCGGATTCTGAATGATCTCGGTCTTTTCCGTGCCGTCTGGGTTATACTGCCGATTGCCGAATTCATCGACCACCGGACGCTCAATTTCCTCGACCGTGCCGGTCTTGTATGCGACCGGCGCGAGGATTTCAATGCCGCTTTCGCCTTTGCTGACCTGCCGACCGAGCTGTTTCCATTTGCCGTATGCCGCAACGAGCGTTGCATCCGGCTTCTGCATAGCGATCAGCAGCGTGTTCCGTGCAGAGTAGTCCGTGAATCTGGACATGAATTTCAGGTAGTCGCGGTACTTTTCCGATGTGAACACCTGCTGCACACCGGCATCGATTCGCTTGAAAATGTCCTCAATCTCAGCGCGCTTTTCCGCCTGATACGCTGCCTGCTCCTCTGGGGTAAACTGTTTCTTCCAAGCCATAGCTTTCCCATCCTTTCCGGTATGTACTGCCCGTCAGACAGCACATACCATATTATTTACCGCTTTATTTTATGGGGTGCCGGTTTCTGCTTGTCCTCCTGCGGCTCTGCCCGAATCTGCGGCTTCGGTCTGTCCGCGTATGCCGCCGCTGGAACTGCGACCGACACCATACCGACCTTGACCGTTGACGGCAGCTTCTCTGCCGCAACATCATCCGATGTTTCAGATACCGGCATCGGCTCGTCGGGGCTGTCCATGCTGAGCTGTGCATTGACAAATTCCAGCCGCTTCTGCATATCCGCAAGCTCCTGCGCCCGTTCAAACGGTTTTGTCATTGCTGCGCGCGCGTCATCCAGGTCCTGCTTTGCCTTGTCCAGATCGCCGGAAAACTGCTTGATTTTTGCATTGATCTGAATACCCGCGAGATTTTCAATACGCCGCACATTACCGATGTTATTATTGAGTGACAGTTCTGCGTAATATTTCAGATTGCCTTGCAGACAAATGCTGCAAACTGTGCCGCTATCAAAAAATCCTGTCTGATTTTTCTCTATCGTCAGATCAAATCCGAAATACTTGCCAAGCCGTATGCTTTCCCCGGTCGTACTGCATTTGATAAGTGCCTTTTCAATTTCAGCACCTGCTTCGGCGCGGTCAGTGTAAATCTTGCCGTCAATTTTGATCTGAAACTCTGCATTGTCCGGATGCTGCTCCTGAAATGCCCGCAGATCACCGCTTGCCTTTTCAAGCAGCGCGGCATAATTCTCGATCTGCTGCGGCAGTCTGCGCTCTGCAAGCTCCTGCATTTTGAACACAGATTTCTGATGCTCGGATTCCAGCGTTTTCAGCATCGCAATGTCATTATCAAGCTGAATCTTCTCCTTGATCATCGGGTTTCCGCTTGCGATCGCCTGCATCTGCGAGTAGGTCAGCACCATTTCGTCCACATCCTCCGACACACGCACAGGATCTTTACTTGTCATGATCTGGTTGATGAATTTCGCCTTGTTCGTAATAATGCCCATCATATATGCATCAAAGGTGTTTTCTGTCAGGTAGTGATAGATGCCCACTTCGGGGAACATGTTGCCCTGCCGGATGCCCCGACCGTCCTGCTGCGTCAGGTCGGCAGGCTTCCAGGGTATGTCCAAATGATGGATCGCGCAGATTCTGTCCTGCACATTTGCGCCGGTGCCGAGCTTGGACGTACTTGCGATAATAAACCGTTTTTCACCCTTGCGAAGCTGCTCAAACATATCCGCCCTAGCCTTGTCCGTTTTTGCATCGCCGGCAAAGCAGATTTCGTCACGGGGAATGCCGCGGCGAATCAGCTCGTTCTTGATCGCCTGATATACCGAAAAATGCTCAGAGTCTGCATTGATCGCAATATCGCAGAAAATGATCTGCACGCCCTTCTGCTCCATGGTGTTCAGATAATTCTGTTCGAGGTTGTCAATCAGCATCATCACCTTGCTGTCCGGTGTCGGCTCTGCATCGAGGAAAATGCACCTGCTGTCCAGACCTAAAAGTCTTGCTTCATGCGTGATTTTGAGCATGTTGTCCTCGCTCGGATCAACATTGCCGTTGTGAATGCGCTCCGACCTTGCCGCCAGCTCCTTCATATATGCCTGCTGCAGTTCATCGGGCTTTGCGGATACCACGATCGGCGCACCTGTTTTCAGCGCAGGTACAGGAAGTTTGATCATATCCGGTGTCTGAATGTCCGCAAATTCCTTATACATCTGCATGAGCTCCGGGATATTGACGAATTTGGAGAAGCGGTTTTTCATCTGGAATCCGTTGCCCGCGGGCTTGATTTCAAGCTGCGATACGACCTCGCCGAAGGTGCCCGCCCAATCATCAAAGGTCTGCAAGCCTGCATTTTCAAGCAGATCAGGACGCAGATACCGCTGCATCACATAGAATTCGACCATCGAATTGCTGACAGGTGTGCCGGTACTATATAAAATATTATTGCAGCCATATTTGTCGTTGAGATACTGCGTTTTCATCAGCATATCCTCGGATTTTTGTGCTGCCGTAGTCTGTACGCCTGCGACATTGCTCATTTTTGTGGCGACGTAGCAATTCTTATAATTATGTGCTTCGTCACAGACCAGATAGTCAAAGCCGAGCTTTTCAAAGCACAGTGAATTATCCTTTTTGGAGGACATCAGAGTCTCAAGCCGTTCCTCGATCTTCATCTTCTGCCGTTCCAATGCTTTAACAGAGGTGCGGTCACTGCTGTCTACATCTTCGAGCGCGTCCATGATCTCTGCAAGCTCCTGTTCCATGAACTGCTTGCGGTATTCATCGGACATCGGGATTCTCTCAAACTGCGTAAAGGACATAATCACAGCGTCATAATCGCCGGTCACGCAGCGGGCAATGAATTTCTTCCGGTTATCCTTTGTAAAATCCTCCGGTCTTGCGACCAGCAGCTTTGCGTTCGGATACAGCCGCATCCATTCAGAAGCCATCTGCAAGGTCAGGTGCTTTGGTACAACCACGCAGGCTTTGGAGATCAGACCAAGCCGCTTTTTCTCCATAGTCGCCGCGACCATTTCAAAGCTCTTGCCTGCACCGACGCAGTGTGCCAGCAGCGTATTGCCGCCGAGTTTGGCGCGGAGCACTGCATTTTGCTGATGCGGACGCAAGCTGATCGCCGGATTCATGCCGGGGAAGGTCTGATGACTGCCGTCATATTCTCTGCCGCGAATTGCATTGAACAGGAAATTATACTTCTCTACATAATGATCCCTCCGGTCAATGTCAGCCCAGATCCAGCTTCGGAACGCTTCCTTCATCTGGCGGGCTTTTTCCTTTGCAAGCTGTGTTTCCTTCGGGTTTACTTCATAATGGTATTTGCCGTCCATGTCCTCCACGCGGTCACGCACCACAATATCCCGCTGATTCAGCAGATTCTCAAAAATCTGGTAGCTTGTCATGCGGCAGGTGCCGTAGGTTTCCGTTGCTGCAACCGAATGATCCTGCCCGGCTCCTTCGATCTTATATTCACCGAATTTCGTTCTTGTGACCGGATGAAAGAAGGTGTCACCCTTGCAGATCTCCCGGAAGAACCGGTTATAGTCCGCGACCTCAATCCAGTTTGCACCGATTCGCACGGAAATTTTGTCCGCTTCAAGGTCTTTCGGAATAACCGCCTGCAATGCGGTCACATTCCGCGCAAAGCTGCCGTCGATCTTCTCTGCGTATTCCTGCGCGGTTTTCAACTTTTCCCGAACATTACCGGAGAGATACTCGCTCGCATCTTCATAGCCGGATAACGGATCATCATCCCGTATCTTTGCGGGATTCCGGTACACCTGACTGCCGAGATCGGCAATGACCTGTTCTGGTTCGCAGCCGACCAGCTCCGCCATATATGCAATATCCACTCTGCCGTGCTTGTCAAGCGACACCTGCAAAGCCTCCTGCGGTGTATCCACGGATGTGATCTCGACCTCCGGCTGAATCGTGCGCTTTGTGAAGATTTCCGCCTTTTCAACGGTTTTCTTCTCTACATCCACGATTTCCAGCGCGGCAAGCGTATTGTAATCATCATCCTGCCGGAAGCAGCGTTCATTTGCGCTGTCCGTAATATTGCCGTATGCTCTGCGGAATCTGTCATAAACCGTATTCAGTTCGCGCTGCAATTTTGCAAGCTCTTCATCGGAACAGCCTGCCGCCTGCGCGTCGATCAGCGCCATTGCCGCAATTCGGATTTTGTGCATCCCCATCATGCGGTCAAGCGTTTTGCCGGTTTCCTGCACACGGAGCATGACCTCATTTTCGCGGAAATACAGCTGACCGTCCACCAGCGTATGCGTATAATTCCGGACAGACGGATCGGCGGGAATAACATCGCCCTCCTTCATCTGCTGCTCCTCTGCCGCAATCGTTTCGATGCTGCCTTTGATTTTAGCGACTGCCGCTCTGATCTGCTCTGCCAGCGGAATGCTGTCATCCCCGATACAGGTCGTCACTCTGCTGTCATCACCGAATTTGCCCTTCATGCGCTCGTCCCATGCCATAGTACCGAGCACCATATCAGGATGATCGACAAAATACTGATTGCAGGGGATTCCGTCCGGCGTTTGCCCCATGTGAACCCACGGGGGTACTTCGACTGTCAGCGTTTCCCGCTTTTTCAGAAACAGGATGTCTGTTGTGGTTTCCGTGCCGGCATTCTTTTTGAAAGCGTTATCCGGTAGGCGGATAGCACCAAGCAGATCACAGCGCTCTGCCAGATAACGGCGAGCCTTTTCACTCAGTTTATCCATTGTAAACTTCGATGTGACAATAGCGACCACACCGCCGGGCTTGACCTTATCCACGGATTTCGCCGCGAAATAGTCATGAATCTTGAATTTGTGCTTGTCGTATGCCTTGTCGCTGACGCGGTAATCCCCGAAGGGGACATTGCCGATGACTACATCAAAGCTGTTGTTATTGAAATGCGTCTGCTCAAAGCCGCGTACCTGAATCCGATCCTGCGGATAGAGCTGCTGGGCGATGCGACCGGAAATACTGTCAAGCTCCACGCCGTACAGCCGCGAGCTGTCCCGCATATCCGCCGGCATTTTCGCAAAGAAGTTGCCGACACCCATTGACGGTTCCAGCACATTGCCGCCCGTGAAGCCGAACTGCGAAAGAGCCTGATAGATACCGTCCGAAATTTCAGGCGGCGTGTAAAAGCTCGTCTGTGTTGAGGAACGAGCCGCCTTGTATTCCTCCGGCGACAGCAACTCTAAAAGTTGCTTCTGCTCTGCTTCCCAACCGGTCTGCGGCAGCTCTCCGAGATTACCGGCATAGCTGTCCGCAGCAATGCGGTCGGTCACAAAAGCCTGCGGAATGCCGCCCCAGCCGACATATCTTGCCATAACAGACTGTTCCTCCGGCGTTGCATAGCGGTTCTCCGTTTCGACACGCTGCAAGGTCTGTATCGCTTCAATATTCGCCTTGAATCGAGATTTTGCTCCGCTCGGCGCGGTATCGTCCGGGTTATACCGGTATGTGACCGGATTCCCCGCTTTCGGCTCTGTCTTTGCTGTGACCGTGATGCGCTCCGGTGTCTGTACGGTCGGTTCTGTCTGCTCCGGTCTGTCCGGTGTATATTCGGTTTCTGCGTTATCAAGCGGAACACCGTACTGCGCCAGCACCTTCTTTGCCCGTTCCACCGCATACGGATTCTCGTCATCGGGGCTCTGCAAATCCTGCTTTGCCCTGCGGATGCGCTCGTCAATATCCTTCTGTGAGATATATCTGTTTTCTGCGATCAGCCGCTCAATGCAATCCGCGACTTCCTCCCATTTCATTGTCACGGTGCATTTGGTATCTGCGCTGAACGGGTCTTTCGTAATGCGGATGCCCTTAGAATCATGCCATTCGTCAAAGCCTGCGTGTCCCATGCCGCCGTCGCCGTATTCCGATTTGAGAAACTTCACCTTTTCCGGCAAGGTGTGTTCCTCTGCAAAAAACTCTTCAATCCGGAACTTGCCGTCTTCAACGCCGCTGCCGTGCCTGCAAAGGAAATCATCCTTTTCATCGTCGGTGATGAAAAACTGCGGTTCAAACCTGAAATCCGGTTTGGTTATAAAATCTGTACGCGGAAGCAGCAAGTCCTCCAGACGGCGTAGAAGCTCCTCCGGTCTGTGATAGTGCATCCGGAGGATATCCGGATTCTGCTCATATTCCTGTAAGAATGCCCGCATGCCGTCAATATAGGTCTGCACCGTTGTAGGATCGGTGAGCGCTGCCTTGACCTTTGCTTCACATTCCGGAAATCCGCCCGGCGTCAGTTCCTTCGGCAGGAAGAATTCGCCCTCGACGTCACGTTCCAGCAACAGCAGGCTTTCCGCGATCATGCCAAGCTCATTGTCCGCCGCACGGTCGATTCTGTCCTGCGAACAGAATTCGCCGTTTTGCAGCATTTCCCCGATACGCTCTGTCGCCTGTTCCCATGAAAGATGTGCGCGCTTGCCCTCCGGAAATGCCGTGCTGCTGATCGCCGCCGTGATGCCGGTATTGTCAAACCATGCCGCAACAAGCGAAGCGCTTGTAAACTCCGACGGAGCATACTTGTATCCGCGGCCGCCTGTGCCGAACTCTCTGCTGAGAAACTCTGCATTTTCGGCTGGAGATTTGCCTTTCTGAAATTGCGCGATAATACGCTCGATGGATTTTATTTCGTTGCTTCCGGCTCGGAGAATACAGTCGAGCATTTCCGGTGTCGGTGCAGTCAGGGAAATGACGGCAGGCTGCTTTTTTGTCCGTATTTTTGGCTCTTTCCGTACAACCGGTTCCGGCTCTCCGAACAGCGTAAGCTGTAGATCGCCGGGTTCCGGCTCTGTAATCGGTTCCGGCTCTGCAAATACCTGCGCTTCGATCTCACGTCTCTGCGGGATAAATTCAAAGCCAAGTTGTGTCAGTTTTTCCTGCCACTTGCCGTAGATATTCTGCACATTATCCGGATCGCTTTTTTCGCTGTTTGACAGCCGAATCGTATAATCGTTTTTCAGCACGACCGTCCAGATCTCACCGCCCAGACGAATCTGATCTCCGGCATCCAGATCATCAGCATAATAGCCGTTTCTGTCATGCGTGACCGGTGTCCGGTACAACTCGAATTGTTCCAGATCGTATGCCTGCTGACTTGTTAACTGAATCGGTCTGTCCTTGTAACTGATGTACGGGGTAAGATCGTCAGTCCGCAGTACTTTGATTTCAAACATATTTTCACCGATGCTGCAATCTGCGGTAATTACGCCGTCATGCTCCTTGAATGCGTAAATGACAAGCTGATTCGGGTCGGCGTTCTGCGTATTCCGATGCAAGGGCAGCTCAGGCTGTTCCGTCTCTGCGGGAATCTCTCTTGTTTTATCACGGTTGCGCAGTGCAGCTGAGAGAATACTGCGGATTTCCTCCGCCTGTGCATCTGAAAATCGGTCAGCATGGAAGCGGTTGAAGAATGTGAGCGCATCAATCGTCATGTCCTCGCTGTCGGTCAGTACCAGTCCTGCTGTTTCATAGCTGTCAAGGCGGCGGTTGAAGTCCGCATGAAGATAGCGTTTTTTCAGATATTCGACCGTCAGCTCCGCATCCGGAATACGATCTCCTCCATGATGATATGCTCCAACGTCAGCAGACGGGCTTTCTCCCACTTCTGCACTTCGAGAAACGTCACCGGGCGCGGGTTCTCCCTGCGGTACTGTGCGTCCAGCTCCGTCCAACGGTTCTCTGCCTGCCGGTCGATTTCCCGCGGAATGATCTGCCACCGCGCTGTCATGACCAGCACCGCCACTTCTGACGGATGCTCTATTTTCATCCATGTCTGCCACAGACTGCCCCATCTGCCGATCGGCCGGCGCAGGAGCGCCTGTTCCTGCGGGCTGTCCGTATACTGCATTTCGGTCAGATACTGACCGGTCGGGTTCAATTTCATGTGCTCGTTCCCTCCGTTGATTCAGAATTTGAAATACCTCTCGCTCCATTTCCAGGAGCGAATCCTTTGCGGTGCGCTGTACCAGATCGCAGAAGCGGATCAGGTCGCGCGTGTCGCAGAACAAGTCAACCGCGTTCAGATTCAGACCGCCGCTGATCTTCATATCGCCGTCCAGCTCACAGCGGCAGGAGACCATATACCGCACCGCCGATACCACCGACTGCTGATACGCCTTTGTCTGTTCCTCCGAAAGCTGCATCTGCTCCGTGATTTCGCGCATATCCGTACCGCGGCATTTGAGATTGTCAACCGTAACCGCCGCGATCGTTTCCTGAATGTTTTTGCATTCCGCGCCGTATTTCTCGTTGATGACAGCGGTCACATCTGCCGCAAGGCTTTCGTCCAGTCTCCAGAGATCTGGAATGCGTCTGCCGTTTGTCTGGGTGATATCGAAGAGGTGACGGCATTTGCAGTCCTCACCGAATACAGCGATGCTGCGTTCTCCGCGGTTAACCATTCTGCCGAGCCGGTTCCATGTTTCCAGCGCGGCGACCTTTGTCGCGTAGGGCTTCTGCTGAAAAATAAGGGCAGCATCGGAGAAGGACTGCTTATACATCCCGGCAGAAAACCGCAGGAAATATGCCAGAAGCTGCTTGTCACGCAGCAGGCGGTTCGTGACCTCCGTCCAGTTGTAGAGGACGGAATTGTATCTGCTCAAAATAATCGCTCCTTTCTTGCAATTTGCTGTTGCATTTTTCGTAAAATTGTGCTATAATAATATCAGCA